>OGGQ01004033.1_pt1 | contig 12800 bp, 13 predicted proteins | sample 1571191 | NCBI WGS metagenome assembly OGGQ01 (sample SAMEA2582061, study PRJEB24529) | metagenome | biome: Human gut stool | place: China | collected 2011
CGATTTGCACAAACGAGCGCAGCCGAAGGCAAGCGACCTGCGCGAGAGCGTTCAGCTTCGACCCGCAGGAGGTGCGTTCGCGAATCGGGTGCAGGCTCAGCCTGCCGCGAATCGGGTGCGGCATCATGCCGCCGCGAAATGGGTGCAGGCTCAGCCTGCCGCCGCGAGGGAAAAGCTAAAATAAAAAAAGAACCCGGACGCGAATCGGGTGCGGCATCATGCCGCCGCGAATTGCGTCCAGGCTCAGCCTGGTGGAGCGTCCGCAACCAACGATGAACACCCTTCGCAGCTGGTCAGGTCACCCTCAAGCCCCTCCTCGATCTCGTCCAGCAGAATGTCATCAATTGTGATCGGAGTGTCGCTACCGTTCAAAACCAAGGTGAACCGGTCATCATACAAATATACCGCCCGGAGGAAGATATTGATGATCCCACGCTTGATGTTCTCGTCGTTCTTGTCTCCTTGCCTGAGCGAGTAGAGATAGGTTCTAACCTGGGGTGCTGTCAAAGTCACCTGCTTCGCCATCTCGACAGCCAGCTGTGCTTGCAGCTCCTCTTTTTCGTGCTGGCGTTTTTCAATCCGCTCAGTAATCATGTCGGCCGCCTGTCCCCGCTCCAACGCCTTCCAGAGATTTTCAATGGCAGTGTCTGCTTCCTGGATGGCAGCTCTGATGCGTTTAATGGATGCTGTGTCCGGGTTAGATTCACAGGCCTCGGATACCGAGGCCGCAATCCGCTCAATGTTGCTATCTGTCAGCAACTTGCGGCACTCCAACACCACACGATCCTCAATTCTCTCTTTACCGATGACCTTCTTTTTGCATTTGCGCCGTTTGAAATTATTGCAGGCGTAGTAGTGATAGGTCTTGCCGGATTTTCCTGTACCACCGTAACCGGTCATCATCTCCCGGCAGTAGCCACAGAACAGCTTTGTGGTGAGCAGATACTCTTCCCGCCCTCTAGCTCGGGCAGGTGCTTTTTTATTGCGATCAAGGATATAGTGGACCCGCTCAAACAGCTCATCTTCGATGATACGAGGCATACCGCTCGGCGTTTCCTGTCCTTTGTAGAGGTAATAACCGATGTAACGCCGGTTGTTCAAAATGCGATGGACGCTGTTTTTATTAAACGGTTTGCCAAGAGAAGTCGTGAGCTTTCTGCGGTTCAAATCACGGATAATGTCTGCAACTGTTTCTCCACTGGCATACCGTTCAAAAATCTCCCGGACAATCTTTGCTTCTTCCTCATCCACATAGTATCGACGTTCGGAATCTACCTTATAGCCTAACCCAGGATTGCTTCCATTGGCCAAACACTTTTGCGCATTGATTTCCATGCCCCGACGAATCTTTTGGGAAAGCTCCGCTGAGTAATATTCAGCCATACTTTCCAGAACACCTTCCACCAGAATGCCACTGGCATCATCACTGATATTTTCCCGTGCGGAGATCACTCGCACACCGTTCTTTTTCAGTTTTGCCTTGTTGATGGCACTGTCATAGCGGTTGCGGGCAAAACGGTCGAGCTGATAAACAAGAACACCTTCAAAGGTATGCTTATCACTGTCGGCAATCATCCGTTGGAACTCGGCTCGGCTGTCGGTGGTTCCGCTCTGGGCACGGTCGATATACTCTCCGATAACGAGATAGCCGTTGTTTTTAGCATACTCATAACAGGTATGGAGCTGTCCCTCAATGGATTGCTCAGTCTGGCTATGGCTGGAGTAGCGGGCGTAGATAACAACATTCATTGTTTCGCCTCCCCAAGCATCTGCAGCAGTGTTTCCTTGAGGCGTGCATTCATAGGAGAATCGGGGTCAAAGCACATCTCCACAAACTTCTGCATCTGAGGGTCGTTCTGCTGGATTTTAGGCTTGTACTCATACAGCTTTCCTTGAGGATTGTCTGTTCGTCCAAAGATATAGTCCATGGATACATCGAAGTAATCCGCATAGCGGGTAAGCGTTTCAAATGTCGGTGAAGCCTGATTGAGCTCATAGCGGTTCAGACTGGATTGTTTGACACCGACGATCTCGGCCATTTTAACCTGGGATAGCTTGGCGCTTTCCCGTAAAGACCGCAATCTTTCCGCTACTTCTTTCAAGAGATACACCCCCATTCGCCAATATTATTTTATCAAATAGTAGGATAATATTCAACCCTATATTAGCATAAACTTAAAAATAAAATCCTATTTTTGCATAGCTTACAGGCACCACGCTTTTAAGGAAAGCAAATTGTAGCAAGCAATGCTTGTGGCTATCCACAGCCACAAACTTGCTTGTTGGAGGCAGCGCCCCCAATCCCCTTTGAACGCAGAATTTCATTCTGCGGCTGCGCGTTCTGTGAACGCTTTTTTGTGCCCCATGCTCTGTTCTGAGGGACATAGGGTATCACTTTATTTGTCACTTCGATTGCTTTTACAAATCCGCCCAATAGGATAGCGGTCAAATTACTTGCAAAGGAAACATCTCCAGATCCTTTCGCTGTAACCACTGTGCTGCTGTGAGATAAATGATATTGCAATCATGCAAAGCATGAAGTGGTACAGAACTATAATCCCTGAACAACCTCCAAATCCAGTTGCTTTTTTCTTTCCTGCCAATCTGGCATCTGAATGGTTAGAAAGTTATAGAAGTCCGCATCGTGGTATGGGTAAAGAAGATGTGTTAGTTCGTGCAAGACAACATACTGTATGCATCGAAGATCTGCCTTGAGCAAATATTGGTTTAACGTAATTTTATTCTTTGATGGTGTGCAACTTCCCCAAAGTGTTTTCATTTTTCGGACATACAAAACAGGCTTCTCTATGCCATACTTTTTGAAAATTCTGGAGTAAATTTCGTCCATTTCTTCAGTGTAAACTTTATAAGCAGTCTCACGCCACCATTTTTCAAGCGTTTGCTGGTGTAGCTTTTTTTCTTCATCAGCATAAACGAGAATATATTTTTCCTCCTCAACAACATAGTTCTTCTTGGATTGTTTTTTGATAATTCTGCGATCTTTCCCCAATAATTGAGTGGAAGAGCCACTTTTGACATTTGTCAAGTTGTTGTACCCACTTGAACCCTTGTACTTTTGTAATTGCTTTTCGATCCAACTTGATTTGCTGAGAAGGAAGCCAATCACCCACTCATCTGTTATTTCCAGTGGCACTGATAAAACAATCTTTAGATTTCTAAACACTTTCAGGTGAACATTTTTTATATTCTTGTGCTGTATATTGACTGTTGCCTTTTCAAAAGGCGGCGATAATTCTAAATCATAGCATTCCATTAATATCTTGCCACCGCCACTTTCATTGTTTCGTCAATGATTAAATCAAGCATTTCAATATTCGATTTATCAATAACGACCCCCATTTCTTCGAACATATCAAACAGGCAGTCATCCAAGCCTCTATGCATTGCCTTGTGCACCACTTCGTTATGCTTCCAATCTCGCTTTGCATTATCGCTAATAACTTCTTTTATCTTGAGAGAATACCGTGCTATCAGTTCCTCTGTATCCGATGTGATTTGTATTGCCGTATTCTTCTTCAGCTGGGTAAGAATAGCACCGTAAAAGGCCTTCGAGTCACTGTCGCTCGCGATCTGGGAAGGATAATCTTGCGACGTAATTCCATTTCTGAAATCATCTGCCATTACCTTCATACTCTCTAGATACGCATCTGCATTGCGGGTTTCATTATATAAATCAATAGTCTTTTTTATCTTGGATGAAAATTCCTCGAACAAAAGCGGATCATCATAACGAATTTGCTTCAGCTTCGACTCTATCCTGGTTTTGATTGCATCCGCTCTTGATTCATTCGAGTCCATATGTTCAAGCAGCTTTTTCATGGCCTTTTCATCGCCAATGGAAACAGGTTTAACAACTGTTGTAATATCTGTTGCATTCACGAATGTGTCAATTAGATTTTTGATTCCTTGCTCGTACTTGGACAGATCAACTTCATCGTCATAACGCATCATAACGCTATCTTTCAGTTTTCTATAAAACAGATATTCTTTTCGATACTTTTCAATTAGATCAAAGCCGACTTCAACAAAGATATCTCGATTACACAGTGCCAGATTCAAAAGATTGGCAAATTCTTTAAGTCGGTTATAAAATTCCTTCCTTCTTTTTTCGTCCGCAAGGCTCTTTTGCCAATCATCGGAAGAAGGAGAATTCTTAACAGCATCAAACATAGCAATCAGGTTTGCATATGCTGCGGCCAGTTTGTTCTTTTCATCTATGGGTCCAAAGATAGCACCATCAATATCAGCTTTATCAAAGCCATTCATTCCAGACTCTGCATCTTCATACATATCGATAGCTTTATTCAGCTTTCCGAAAACACCCCAATAATCTACAATCAACCCAAAATCTTTACCTTTATAAACTCGATTGACTCTCGCAATAGCTTGCAAAAGGGAATGCTGCTGGATAGACTTATCCAAATACAGCACGCCTGCAACAGGGGCATCAAATCCAGTGAGCAACTTATCTTTTACAATAAGTATATTGACTTCACCCTCTGGATTTTTGAAGTCTTCGCAGACGTGGTCATCGTATTTCTCATTGTTGTCGCCAAACAAGGGTTTTACCACTTTCTGATGGTAAGCCTTTATCTTTTTGATTGCATCGTCCGTTGCTTCATCGTCATCGCCCTCCCGTTTATCTCCAAATGTAATGACAACACGAGGGTTGATTCCCGGCACGCCCTTTAATACTTCATACATTTCGACTGCAGCTGCTCGAGAGGAACACACAACCATTGCTTTTAATCCTTTGGGAATACAATAACTTTTAAAATGATCTGCAATATCAAAGCCGATTAAGTTTATCCGGCTTCTGGCTTCCGAAATCGCTTTGAATCTACTGAATTTATCCGAGAGTTTATCTTTCAGCTCCCGCGGTAGATCTTCTGTCAGGCTATCAAAATAATTATTGATCGTCAGCGACGGCTCTTCCTGTTTGACTTTGCGCCCTTCATAGACAAGCGGAACCGTAATGCCATCTGCAATAGCCTGTTTCATAGTGTAGTTATGAATCGGCTCGCCAAATGTCTTATAGGTGTTCTTCTTTGCTTTCGCAATAAGAGGTGTGCCAGTAAACGCAATTAAGGTTGCATTGGGCAAAACCTCTTTCATATAGTTGAACATCGCCTTATACTGTGAGCGATGCGCTTCGTCTACCAGTACATAAAACTTATCGCTGTCCGGTTCAAGATACTTATTGCGATACACGGTTTCGAACTTATTGATCAGAGTTGTAATCACAATATTATCTTTGTTTTTTAGTAACGCATTAAGTCCCTTGCCGGTTGCTGCACGCACAGGAGCCATCTGAGAATTGGCAAAGTTATCCCTGATTTGCTTATCCAAATTTACACGGTCCGTAACGATAATAAATCTCGGGTTTTCCTGTCCTTTTTCAGCTTGAATCTTTTTCACAAGCATAACCATGGTCAGCGATTTTCCGCTGCCCTGCGTGTGCCAGATAACACCACCTTTAGATGGGCTGCCGTCTTTTCCATTGATCCGGTCCATAGTTTTGTGAATTGCAAAGTACTGCTGATGCCGGGCAATTTTCTTGATATTGTTATCAAAAAGAATGAAGTTTTGCACAAGATCAAGAAGTCTGTGCTTGCTAAGCATCGATGCGGCAACTTTATCCTGCTCTAAGATTGTCCCATCAGGCGAACACTTTTTGCAAACCTCATTCTGCCATTCAATATCATCCTCACGCCATTCTACAAAATAATCTGTGCCTGTACCTCCTGTGCCATATAGCACCTTTTGCGGATTGACGGCCATTACAATCTGAGTAAACTTAAACAGCTGTGGAATGTAATCTGGCATCATATTGCGAACATTTTGCTGCACACCCTCCGCAACATCCACACTGGATTTTTTGCATTCGATTACTACAAAAGGGATACCGTTAACCATTAAGACAACATCGGGGCGGGCATAGCTGCCGTTAGGACGCTGAACGCTGAATTCCTCGGTTACTTGCCAAATGTTATTTGCGGGATGGTCAAAATCGATATAATTCAGATCAAATGACTGTTTTACCGGAATGTCGCTGTCTATTGCAATGCTTTCCTCCAGACTGATTCCCAGCGTCAGATGGTGATAGATTTCCTTGCTGGCCATAGAAAGTCCCTGCAAAAGAGAAGCGTCCAGCTCCTTCACCGCTTTGGTGATAGATTCTCCCGAAAAAAGCAATTCATGACCATTATAAGTATAAGTTTGCTTTTGCAGAAAACGAATCAGTTCATCCTCAAACAAAACGGAAGACAAATTTCTTCTTTTACTTTCTGCTTCGCTACGCGAAACATAGTCGTACCCCATATTGATGAGAAACTGAATCAGGCGATCCTGGCATTCTGGACGCTCGTTAAAAATAGTATGACTCGGCATAGCTCCATTCCTCCTGTATAAGCAGCAATAGCCGGACTGACAAGTCCGGCTTTTTTGTGCTTATTTTTCTTTCGTTACTCCCTTAAAAGGCTTGTTCGAAGATGTTTTGACATCCATAAATTTCCCGGTGTCACTGTCTCTTTTTACCCATAATCCGGTTTTAGGGTTCTGGACTTGTGTTCTGTTTTTCACTGCCCCCACACGAGCATTATCACCATAAGGCTTGTTCTTAGCCACAATAGATTCCTCCTTATACTCTCACGATTCCGGTCAGTAGCAGTTGGCGCACTGCTGCTTGCTGCTGTTTCAAAATATTCACTTTTTTAATTTGACAGATCAGCTGTGAATCTAAATTTTCCAAAATACTCACAAGTTGTTTCTGAATTGTTTTTGACGGAAAACAAATTGTTTGCATCTTCATAAAATCTTTTGGAATATGCGGCACCCCAGACCCTTCACGCAATAGTCTATTTTTCTCTTGAATACTCAACAGATAATAATATAGGTAACCCGGAACTATATCACTATTGGGGGATAATTTTGCAAAGGTTGAACCAACAATTCCCTCGGCCTTGTATATTGGAGTACCAGCCCCCGAACCATCCCACAACAAAAGCACATCATCAACCCCTGCACGCACCCCTTCGTCATTTGTATAATTGCAAAAATGACCATTTAACAAGTAATCCATATCTATTATAGGAGTTGCACCATCAGCTGATGCAACGACTAATACCGCTTTTTGCTTTTGAGCAACGCTTCCTATTTTTTCTCTGCGCCAGTTTCTTTGGGGGCTAAGGAGCCTTTTTATCAATGCTTTTTTCTGCAATTCAAGCGTTTTAATCAACTTTTCCTGCAGTTCAATGGCGTGCCCCCATTTTGATAGAACTTCAGCCATACGCTGCTGTTCCTCTTCGCTCGCAAGCCAGACTTCCACTCTTGCAAGGGAATCCTGGCTTACATTGATGTGCTGAGATCCGGCTGCGTACTTGATAATCTGCCGACGAACGCCAGTGGTTTTTAAAAGTTCATTCAGATAAACGGGATCATAGTCTGCAATTTTCTTTCCTCTGATGACGAAACCGCTATATGTTGCGGTTCTGTCCCGATCCAAATAAACATTTGATTTTCCGGCATCTTCTACGGTTTCGGAACTTCTTTGAAAAAGAATATCTCCGTAGGTTACGCTATAATTTCTTAGTGCCTTTTCGTCTATATCTACCTGTCCTCTGATTGCATCATAGATGATAGGGCGCTCGTCCAGAATGTCCATAACACTGATCATTTTGATACCGCTGTTGAATTTTTCCTTTTCTGCATTGACTCCATTCTGAAATTTCAATAGGTCTGATAAGCGTTTTTCGTGCCATTCACTCGGCACAATTCCTACAACAGTTTTTTTATAGCCGTCAGGAACTTTTCCAGCTTTGATGGCTTCAATCCTTTTCTGTATTTCTTCGGTCATACGCCGACCTCCTAAACGATGATTCCAATCACAATTCCGGCAATTCCGATAATAGTACCGATAGCAAATGAAACCCATCCGAAAATCTTGTTTTGTTTTGCTTCTTTTGCGCTGCTCTCTGCCTCTGCTTTGGTCATTTCATAAAGCTCTTTGAGAGTAGAATAGTTTTCCTTTAACGCAGTATTATTTTCTTTCAAAAGGCTATTCTGCTCTTTTACTTCTTCCAGCTGCCGTTCAAGTAATTTCTTTTGTGCTCGGCTCGCCTCGGCAGTTTCAAAAAGTGCTTCGTCTTTTTTTCTGTTATAATCGGCTATGTCGTTCATAACAGAAGATATCTCGGCTGCCTGGCGAGCACTATTTGCAATGGCAGCATTAAATCCCGATAAATCAGTATTATTAATTTCCATCATGCCACCTACTTCACCTTTTTCTTTTCCATTTCACTTTCTATCTGCCGTATGATCTTTTGGGGAGTAGGCAAATCTTCCGGAATTGTGCCGCCCATCTCCTTGATAGTCTTCCACACCTCTACGCCAACCTCGTAGTGCGTTCTGTTTGCATTTTCCTCGACTTGAATGTTCTCCCGGCAGAGCTTTTCTTCGGCTCGTGTAGCACAGAACAAATTTGAAGCAATCTCCGTCCTACTATTTTCTGGCTTTTTCAGCCCGTTATGCTTATGCCAAGCTCCTTCATACACTGCTCCATCTCTTTTTCGAGTGTAGCAATCTGTCCCTTAATTTCGGCAATTTCCTTGTTCACGCTTTCAAGGTCAATTAGTTTCTCTTCTTCGAAAGTGTCAACATAACGAGGAATATTCAAATTGTATTCGTTTTCCTCAATCTCTCTGAGAGATGCAACGTGGCTGTATTTATCCTGTTCTGCATTTTCTCCGTTCACAAAAGCTTTATAGGTATCAACTATTTTCTTAATATCGTTGGGCTCCCCGTTAGTACCGTCGCGCAGTTTGTTCTTTGCTTTTTCCTTTTTAAATCCTTTAGAAGCATCAATGAAAAGGACATCTGTTGTAGTACGGCCTCGCTTAAATACCACAATGCATGCTGGAATGGACGTGCCATAAAATAGGTTTTCCGGCAAACCGATAACGGCATCAATCAGATTTTTCTCAATGACGGCCTGGCGAATTTTTCCTTCAGACGCACCTCTAAACAAGACACCGTGAGGAGCAACAGCGGCAACTCTTCCGTTTCCGCTCATACTGTGAATCATATGCAACAAGAAAGCCCAGTCGCCTTTACTGGCAGGAGGGACGCCCAAATCAAATCGATGGAAGCGGTCGAGAGACGGCTCCATTTTGAATTCTTTTTTCTTTCCCTTCTTATTTGCTTTGGCTGGCGTTTCATCTTCGTCAACGGAAACTTCTCCACCAGGATTGAATCCCTCTGCCCACTTATCCTTACTGAACGGCATATTAGCAACGATGCATTCAAATTTCATCAGATTGCCATCACTGTCAAGATGCTGGGGATTTGCAAGGGTATCGCCCCAAGCAATATGTGCATCCTTAATATCGTGAATAAACATATTCATTCTGGCCATAGAAATAGCCGAATTGTTTACTTCCTGACCATAGATGGAGACCTTGTCCAATCCACCTTTTTTAGCCGCTCGAATCAGCAAAGATCCAGATCCACAAGTTGGGTCATAGATTCGATCTTTCTCCTGGGGGGCTACAATTTGCGCCATTACTTCCGAGACTTGCTGCGGAGTAAAGAAACTACCCGCTTTCTTGCCCGCCATAGTTGCGAATTCACCAATCATATACTCGTAAGCATCGCCAACGACATCAGCCGGCACTTCGTTGTCTTTTGTTTCAATATGGCTGGGCCTCAAATCCAAATCCGCAAAATCGTCAAGCAAATTCCGTAAAAGCGGGTTTTTCTGCTCCTTTTTTCCCAAGTTATTTTCGCTGTTGAAGTCGATACCTCTAAAAATTCCAGAAAGAATCGCATTAGAACTTTCAATGCCTGTGAGCGCTTCACTTATTTTAGAGCCGATATCAATAGCATATTTGTTTTTCAGAAGATACTTAAAAGTGTACTCGTCCTTCAAGACAAAGGGCAGATTAGCAATCTGTCTTTCAAGTCGGATTCCTTCATAATCCTTTTTTAGATTTTCGACACTCTCCTCAAAGGTATCACTTAAGTATTTCACAAACAGCATAGACAGTACGTAATCTTTATAGTTTGATGCATCAATATTATCTCTGAATGTATTCGCACCAGCCCACAAGGCATTTTTGATATCTTCAAAAGTAGTTTTCTTGATTGCCATTTTATTTTCCTCCGTTTATTGCTTTCTCCAAAATGCCTTTGGCTTGGATTAGTTCTAATTTGTCTAGTTTTCCTTTTAATTTATATAGTTCCACACTCTTTTGCCAAAAAGCACCGATCGCTCTCTGTTTTTCTATTGGTAGGATCGGAATCCGGATTTCTTCCAAATCACCTCTTCCAACTGACGGAATTTTTGAACCAGATAGTGATTGTGTGATTTTGGGAATCTCCGTGTTTAGAATACAAGCAAGATACTTTGGATCGACTGTTTTCGCCGTAATGATTATCAAATTTCCCGCAGCATAGACATCATCCTCGATCTTGTCAATATAGTTTACAAACGAAGGGCATATACGTTTTATGATGATGTCTCCAACACAAACCCTTGTGGTATCATCAGCTCGCACTTTGTTGTCTAAAATAAATCCATCCACAACATTGTTCTCAAGCAACTTAATCGGAGTTAATGCCTTATGGACTTCATCAGATGTCGCCCTTTGCGCTAAGCACAAACGAATTTCAGCTACATCTTTCAATCTTCTTTTCATAAAATCACCTTCGAAAAAAAGGCCAACGAATGCTGGGCTTCGTTGGCCTTTTCATTAGAATCGAGGAAGCGACCCGAGGTTATCCGCCCTAATACTATTGGAATCAGTTCGGAGATAGGCGTTATCAACCACTCTGACGTCCTCGCCTTCGTGCCACCCCCAGATTGTGCTATAATACTTGGTCTTTGTACAATCAGGGTTATGCTTGATAAAGGCAATCATCTGAGCCTTTGTACAAACTTTAGTCGCTTGCTCAGTCAAGGTGTTCGTCCACTTCAGCTGAGAAATCACTTCGCAGCCGTGTGAATCCGTTTCGTAGTGTACCGCATCAATATAGACCATATATAAGGTCCTCCTTTAAATTTATTGACAAATACGGCATCTTACGTTATACTATTTTTGCGAAAGAGCATCGCAAGATGCCGAGCCCTGTGTCCTTACCCAGCGTCAGGACACAGGGCCTTTTTATTTGTCACATACATTATAGCACGCAGTTTTTCGTATGTCAAGTTTTTTTGGTGTAAGTCATTTACACTAAACAATATTTCCGAATATCGCATTAATTTTTTAAATTTCTACATTTTATTTTACGAGTAGTCGCCTATTTAACTAAGATTATATACATATACTTAATCTGTTTCATGTACAAATCAATCGATAAAAGCCGATGATTCGTTCAAATATAATTCACCCATCACGCGAGAAGCACGCATCGCCAAGACACAAATCTTGGCGATGCGTGCTTCATTCTTATTTCTTTTTTAATTCATCCCATAATCGCTTTGGCAGTTTTCGCAAATAAGAGTTCAGTATGCCAATAGCATTTTCCATGTGAACCTGGGAAATCACATCGTTCTCCACCGGGAAGTAACCATATTTGTTCATCAACAGACGTGCTTTTTCCAGCTCTGTAACATTCTGCTCGCGCCGTTCTTCCGCCAAATCATTGCAGCTTAACACATACAGATAGTACGCAAATAGGCTCTGCTTGATTTTCTCCATCACAATTTCGAACTCCATACTGGTGAGAAAATCATTTAGAATTGTTGTATCCTGCTGTGCATACATTTTTGGATCTTCCTCGCTGCCGGAGTTTTCCTTGCATTGGATCAATTCTTCAATTGCCTCGTCGCACAACCCCAACTGCTCAGAAATATTGTGGTATTCCTGTTTACGAGAGTTAGACAATCCCAGCAGATATTCCACCGACACATCGTAAAAATCCGCAAAAGCAACCAGATACTCGATGCTCATGCTACGGGTGCGGCCATACAGAGGATGGACTGGATCGTTGATTTCATAATTTTTGAGATTTGTATGGCTGATGTTGACGCCACGCTCCGCAAGCTGCTTGGAAAGCTGTTCAAAGGACAGCTTTTTTTCTTTGCGCAGATCTTCCAGCCGCTCTTTGGTCAGTGCCATCCTTGCTTCGTCATACAGCATGAGTTAATCCCCCGTCCATTTGTAAACTATAATTTATAAGAAAGCCATTTTTGAAACTGAAATAATTTATGGTTGATATACCGATTCAAGCACCTTCCTGCGGTATAATTCAATTAGAGTTTACGGTTTATAATTATTATAAACCATAAATCTCACCAAATCAATTCTTTACATGAAACGGAGGAAAGCGCATGGAAAAGTATCTGCATAAGCTGCAACCACAAAGCTGGGAGGAAAAACAATTTGTCAATTCAAATGACACCCAAGCAAAGGAGAAAAGCCCATGCGCTAATTCGAAAATCCTGCTGTAATTATGACGGCGGGAATTGTATTGCGCTTGACGATGGCGATCCATTCGCCTGTGTGCAAAGCATCTCCTATTCTCTGTGTTGCACCTGGTTCCGGGATTGGGTCCTGCCTGGCGCTCCAGCCTTACAAGCTAAAATAACTAAGCCCACGGGGCTGAAGTGATGCGTAGAATGTGGTGCGCCATTTCTGGCAAAATCCAACCGTGCCAAGTATTGTTCCGGTTGCGCCTGCAAGGTACACCGCCGTCAGAAAACAGCAAGTGACAGGAAACGGAGGTCGAATACGGACAAATAGAGCTTCTAAAAGCCGGATATATGCTCGGTTTCCAGCCTG
>OGGQ01004034.1_pt1 | contig 12796 bp, 8 predicted proteins | sample 1571191 | NCBI WGS metagenome assembly OGGQ01 (sample SAMEA2582061, study PRJEB24529) | metagenome | biome: Human gut stool | place: China | collected 2011
CTTGCATTATCTTTGTTCCCGAATAAAGTAAAGAAACTGTTTTGAGTTTTTTCGTCAGCCGCCGCTTAATAATACAGTAACAGAGAATATGCGTCGATAGTGTGATAATCCAAGTAATCGGATAAGACAGATATACGACTTGTACGGTGTGAAATTCCGGCATCTGAAAGACGGTTGCAATCCAAACCAACCGCAATCCACAAGCTCCCACCAAGGAAACCACCATCGGTAAAACAGAATAATTCAAGCCACGCAACGCTCCGACCATAACATCCATAATCCCACATAGGGCATAAGTTGCAGAAATAATATGCAAACGCACCATTCCGGCTGCAATAACATCGGGATTACTGGAATAAATATGAAGCAGCTGATGCCCAAACAAAACCGCAAGATTTCCCAATACAACACCAACAACAATGACACAGCCTTGACCAGTCAATAAAATTCGATTGATGCGGTTATATTTTCCTGCACCATAATTCTGGCTGGTAAAGGAAATCGTTGCCTGATAAAAAGCATTCATTGCCATGTAAACAAATCCTTCAATATTTGCAGCAGCTGAATTTCCGGCTACCACAATATTTCCAAACAGATTGACAGACGATTGAATGACAACATTGGAAAGAGCAAATACAACGCCCTGAAACCCTGCTGGAATCCCGATTTTCATGATTTGCAGCATCTTTCCACGGTGAATCCGCAGTTTGCTCCACTGCAAGTGCATTGCCCCCTGTTCCTTACACATACAGCGTAAAACCAAAACGGCAGAAATCGTTTCTGAAATCACAGTGGCAATGGCAACCCCGGCAACATCCAGATGCAGAACAATGACAGTCAGCAGATTCAAAACAACATTTACACAACCGGCAAAGGTCAAGTAATATAGCGGTCGGCGAGTATCTCCTACGGAACGCAGCAAGGCACTGCCAAAGTTATAGACCATGTTGGGAATCATCCCGATAAAATAAATATGCAGATAGAGCGTTGCCAGCGGTAACACTTCTTCCGGTGTCTGCATCCAAATCAAAAACTGTTTTGCTCCAATCAAGCCGACAATCATCAGCAAAAATCCGCTTGCAAAACTCATTGCAATAGAAGTATGCACCGTTTCTTCCAAGTCTTTTTCACACTTTGCTCCGTAATGTCGGGCTGCAGTAACATTTGCACCGATTGAAAAACCGACAAATAAATTCGTCAATAGGTTAATCAGTGCGGTATTCGAGCCAACCGCTGCCAATGCATTATCCCCGGCAAATTTTCCGACTACCACAATATCGGCTGCATTGAACAGCAATTGCAAAATACTGGACAGCATCAATGGCAGTGTAAATAACAGCATTTTCTTTAAAATTGAACCGCTGCACATATCCATTTCATATTGTTTTTTTGCAGTATGCATGGGTGAAATACCTCCTTCATTTTAAATAAAAAACGTGAAAAAAGCCCAGCGAATCTGCTGGACTTTTTCCATCCTGCAACAAATGATTGCAGTTGTAAAGTCTTATTTTTGTACCTGTTTTTCTGCTGCTTCCAACGATGAATATTGATAAAAATGGACGGTGTTGGTCATAATCTGTTCCGCCAGATTTTTTCCTGCCCGATAAAGCGTTACAATCCACGCTCCATATGCTTGCAGCAGGTCTTCTGAATATGTCAGCAGTTCTCCCCTGAGATATGTTTCATAGGATGTCTGCCATTCGGTGTCTTCTGATGTGTGAATCTTGCGTGCCTGCCCAGCAAGATTGGGATACTGCTTTGCAAAATCTTCCATCCAGCTGACTTGAATCGAAATAATTGCCTCACAAAGTGCCTGCTTTTGTTCTGAAACGGGCGGAAGTTCTTTTTTCAGAGCCGCATAGGCTTCTGGGGCAGTCGATGCCATCATACGGGCATATTTTTCCGTCAACAGATTCCAACCACGCTGACTGGCATTCTGCAATTCAGCCCAATATTGTTCCAGCATAGGCAATTCCCATGTGAGATACTGACTTTTTCGCATAATCGAAAAGGTTTCCCAGTCGTCCTGACAGCCTGCCCGAACACCTTCATTTTTCACCTTGTCAAACTCTGAAAATTCCAGCCGGACAATTTTTTCAACCAATGCTTCTTTTTGTTCCAGCAAAGCCGCTTGCTGTGCAGCTGCTTCTGCGTGTACTTGCATATAGGATTCCTCCTGTGTGGAAATGCCCTGTTCTTTCATCTGTTTTGCAATGATTGCACAAACAGGTGCAATGATTTCCGTTTCCCATTGTTCCAAGGGCAGTGTTGTACTTTTTTGCAGCAATGCTGCAAGTTCTGCTCCTTGCGGCAGTTGTTCTGTACTGTGCAGTAGCCACTTATAATAAGGTGCATAGCTCCGTGCACAGAGATGAGCCGCACGCATTGCACTTTCTGCAAAATGCGAAAAGGCAAGCATCGTTGTCAACTTGTCATTCCGCTGCAAAAGCCGTGGGACATTATATTGCCCACGCTGTGCCATCCATGCGGTTTCCTGAGCCAATCTCCGCAGCCGAACAGCTTCTGGATAGCCTTGCTGCAATTGGTCGCGAATTTTAGAAAACGCCTGATTGCTATCCTTGAAAAGAACACCATTCGTTGCAGCAGCCAGCTGAGCTTCTTCGATTTGCAACCATTCCTGTTCTGTCTTTGGAACGCCCGAAATGCCAAGCAATCGCTGATAAAAATCAGATGTCCGGCAAACACCAACCCGATGTTCTCCCTGCGGCATTGTTTTTCTGGTAATTCCACAATATGTTTTCGGTAAGAGGTTATATGCCTGCTGCAACGCTGTAATTTTTGCTTCTGCCATCTCATCCGGCACCCAGATGCAAAATCCTGCTCCGAAATCATGGTCTTGCGAATAGGCATCATCATAGCCGAAACATTCTGAACCCTCTCCAGCCAAACCAATAGTCAGTTGCTCCCAAATATCGGGAAACATTCGTTGCAACATTGGCTTTCCAAAGGTTTCATAATACTGTTGGCAAAGTTCCAATCCTTTTCTAATCGGTTTTCCGCCTATCTTTTCATAGGCACGGGCTGTATTTTCCTGTACAATCTGATAGGCAGCCCCTCGTCCCATGTGCAGTTCCATTTCTGAAAGAGCAGCTTCGTAATACCACACTGCCTGCTCATAATCTTGCAGCTGGTATTGTGCATCTGCCATTGCTGCCAACGCAGCAGAATAGTGAAAATCAGAAGGACTTAGCCCGGCAAAAAAAGACAACGCAGATTTCAGCAATGGCAAGGCATCCTGTACCCGATGCAAATGCAGCAGAGAACTTGCCAGGTTGGTCTTAGAGATAGCAACTCGTCCCTCTTGACCGGATTGCTGCGTAACAATTTGCAATGCTTGTTCCAGAGCCGCACAAGATGCTTCCCAGTCGCCCATTTCTTGATACAGCAAACTTAAATTGTTGTAATAGCTTGCAACTCTGCCATCTGTTGGCGAAAGCAAGCTATCATAAAGCTGTTTCACTTGCTGATAGCTGTTCAGAGCAGCTTCCTGCATACCAGCTGCTCGCTGTGCATTGGCAACATTCAGCAGCGTGGTTGCATGGGCTATTGTCTGTTTCAGATGCAGCTTTTCCACACATTCCAAAGCTTTTTCTCCAACTGCAAGCGATTCCGGAAACCGTCCACAATCTCGAAAAAATCCGATTTGTTCATTATAGAGAGTCAATGCTGTTTGCCAATCTTTTGCCTGTTCTGCTGCTGCAATCTGTTCCTTTAAAAATACATCTGCTTCCTGCAAACGGCTATTTTTCAGAAGTGTATCCAGCTGCTGTAAAATTTCCTGTACCTGCATTCGTTATGCCTTCCGAATAGCTTCTGCCAAAGCTTGCAGCTGCAATTCTGTTTCTGGTTTTATAGTGGAACGGATCGTGACAGCCTGTTCCAAAACTGTAATCTTCTTCATTTCATTCAAAAGGTTTGTCATGCATTTTTTTGCACACGGTGCCCAAGAACCATTCTCAATCAGAGCAACCGTTCGATTCTGGAATGCCTTTGCCTTCAGATGCAGCAAAAATTCTTCCATTGGCGGAAATAGTCCGCCATCATAGCTGGCTGCTGCCAAAACCATCCGGTCATATTGAAAAGCATTTGCAACAGCTTCCGCCATGTCATCCCGTGCCAAATCCACAACGGCAACGGTTTCTCCCTCTCGCAGCAACAAATCTGCTAACAATTCCGCTGCCTTTGCAGTATTTCCATGAATGGATGCATGTGCAATCAAGATGCCATGTTCTTCTGGCTGATAAGTACTCCAAAGGTTGTATTTTTCCAGATAATACCCTAAATTCTCTGTCAAAATTGTCCCATGCAGCGGACAAATTTTTGCAATGTCCAGCTTTGCTGCTTTTTTCAACAGTGTCTGTACCGGTGCACCATATTTTCCGACAATGTTATAATAATATCGGCGTGCTTCTTCCTCCCACGGTTCTTCCGTATCCAACGCACCAAATTTTCCAAAACCATCCGCAGAAAACAGAATCTTTTCTTTCTGCTCGTATTCGACCATAACTTCCGGCCAATGCACCATTGGTGCCATAAAAAATTGTAACGTATGTACACCGAGCGAAAGCGTATCACCCTCTGCAACGGTCAACTTTGGCTGGTCTTTCAAATCAAAAAAGTTCGGCAACATTGCAAATGTTTTTGCATTGCCGACGAGTGTAACCTGCGGATACTGTGCAACAAATTCTGCAATCGTACCAGCATGGTCTGGCTCTAAGTGGGAAATAATCAAGTAATCCGGTACTTTCCCCTGCAAAACAGCATCCAAATTCATCAGCCATTCGCCAGACATCCGATAATCAACAGTATCCATGATGGCAATTTTTTCATCCAGAATACAATAAGAATTATACGAAACACCATTCAGAACGACATATTGACTTTCAAATAAGTCAATCGTTCGGTCGTTCACGCCGATATACACAATACCATCTGCAATTTTCTGTTCTTTCATGATAAAGCCCTCCTGATTGGTACAAACACGGAATTGTTCCTGATAATGAATCTTAATAAGAGTATAGCACATTTTTTGAATGGGGTCAAGCACTTTTTAGAAACAAAAAAGGATGCCGCTGGAGCATCCTTTTCCTGATTTTTTTATATGTTGAGATTCAAATATTGGAACGGTCATGCTTGGCTTTCTGCACGGCAAAAATCAATGCAAACAATGCCACTGCAAATAGGCATTCCACACCAAGATACTGGAGAAATGTCCGTGTTTGAAATACTTCACCGGAAATTCCAAACAGCATATTATTTGCCCGAACATACCAATATGCCGGTAAAAACTGCCCTGCTTTTAAAACGCCGTCGCTTAACATCGACTGCGGAACAAAAATCCCACACAAAAAACTCATGCCCAAGCCGATGACCTGATTCCAGACATTCAAAACCGTATCACTGGGGGCTGCTGCTGATAACAAAATCGCAATGGCTGCGGCTACCAGTAAAAATACAAAGCTGTTTAATATCGCATACCAAAGCTTTCCGGTAACCATACCGCCATTGAACCAAAGTGCTGCAACCATAAAAATCAACCAGACAAATAGTACAAATAATCCGCTGCCCAGCAGCATTTGCAACGTCTGCGAACTGGAAGATAAACAAGAACAGTTCGTACGGTTGCGAATGTCTTGCTTTTGCAGTGCAATCAAGGTAGGAGAAAGTGCTGCAATTAACACAGACAGGAAAATATAGGGCAAATACTGAAAATAATAGCTGAAACTTTCATTGTGGGAAGCTGGATTCGCTGTTTCTGCAAACGGGTCGCTGTTCACAGAAATTTCCTCAGAAAGCACCGCTTCTGCCGATGAAATTGCATCCATACAGGATAATCCGCTTGTTTCATATGCCAATACAGTTTTTACATATTCAGAAAGTGTACTGTCCAATAAGGTATTTGCATAGCGGTCATCTAAATAATAATGGGTGAATAGCGTATCCGTCTTGCCAGCTTGCAAGTTTTCTGCATAGCCTTTTGCAATCGTCATGGCATAGTCAATTCGTTCATCATAGAGCATATCTAAAATGGTATTCTGCTCCTGCTTAACAGAAACGAGGTTATGATGCTTTCCCAAATAGGAAACCAGTGCTTGACTTTCAGGAGTCTGATCTTCATCAAATACACAGATGTTAAATTGATTTTCTGTAAAGGAAAAGGGACTACTGTTGTTCGTGGTCACACCAACTGCGATAATCAAAAACACAACCACCCAAATCATTGCAGTTAACAGCTTTTTTCGCAGAATCCGCAAAAACGCCTTAAAGACTTGCATATTTCCGCCTCCTTGTCAGTAAAAATCCAATCATCGTACAGAGCACCGACATTCCTAAAATCGTCCCCAATTTCACCAGATACCGTTGATAATTGCCATCCATATTCAGACAATAAAATAAATCACAAATCAAGGATGCTGGATTGATGGAATGAAACAGCGGAACATGTTCTGCCAGATAGGGACGAATGCCAGATGCCATTAAGCCACTGCAAAAACAACTCAGCATCGAAAATGTCATTGCAATTCCGACTTTTGCCCCCTGTTGCAGCGTTCCGAATGAACCAATTGAAAAACCAAGAGAAACGCCGAACAATCCGCTGAGAATTGCAGAAAGATAAATCAATCCAATATTTCCGACAAACTGCACCTTTAATACAAATACCAAATAGGTAACCGCAATGCTCATGCAGACAGTCTGCAAAATATAGCTGCCGACCAAGCACGCCAACTGACTCACTAATTTTGGCGTTGGAGAACAGCATTTTCGTGCTCCCAATGCGGAAAGATTCCCCTGTCCATTGATGGCAATATGCATACCCGTTAAAGAGCCAAACATTGCCACCATCGCAAGCAGATTATAAAAATAGTTGGTGGTTGCATCCGGATTGCCGGAAGTCATAGCAATTTTTTGATTGCCTACTACAGTATCATTCAAAGTGGCAATCACTGCTTCCATTTTTTCCGGAGCGGTCTGCATCATCTGCTGAATCACTGCCTTCTGAATCTGATATTGTTCAGCAAAGGATTTGATAATGGTTTGTTCCACGCCATTTTCTGAAAAACTGAGCGACAAGGTTTCTCCAGCATAAAGAATGCCATCCACTTTTTGTTCTTTCAATAAGGATAATGCGGTCTGTTCGTCGGTATAAGTCACTGCAAACAGCGGTTCTTTCTCGGATTCCAGATTGTCTAATACTGTGTGCAAGACTGGCTGTTCCGTTGTTTCGACCACTGCCATGGGAATGGTCGAAAAGAGCGTTGTTTTTTCATAGATACTCCCGAATGCAATTTTGAAACGAACATAGGATGCTTTAAAAAAGAAAATCAACCAGAATAATACATCTTTTACCCGCAAGCCACTCAACACTTCATATTTTAAATTATGCCAGAACATCGTTTCATCCCTCCTGATCCCGTAACGCTTTTCCAGTAATCTCCAGAAAGACATCATTCAAAGTCGGTAGGGTCGTATAAACTCGACCAATTGCAATTTGCTGCTCCTGTAAAATGTGCAGAACATCTACCAGATTATGCATACCGCCAGAACAGTAAACTTTTAATTCTTCCTGTTCATAGGTCACCTGATAAACATGTTCCAATGTCTTTATAGATTGCAAGACGGTTTCTGGCAGCAGGGGGACTTCAATGGTAATTGTTTCGGTATTCTTGATAATCTGCTTGAGTTCTTCCTTTGTTCCCTCTGCGATTTTCTTTCCCTGATCCATAATTGCAATGCGTGTGCAAATCTGCTCAACTTCCTCCATATAATGCGAGGTGTAAATAATCGTCGCACCGTTTGCATTCAGCTTTTGGATTCCCTCTAAAATTTGATTTCGGCTCTGTGGGTCAACCGCAACGGTTGGTTCGTCCAAAATAATCAGCTTTGGTTTGTGTGCAATGCCACAGGCGATGTTCAACCGCCGCAGCAACCCCCCAGAAAGCTTTTTTGGATAGAATTTCAGAAATTTTTCCAGTCCGGTGAAATGAACCGCATCCATGACATACTGTTTTCGAGTTGCCTTATCCCGAATATATAGTCCACAAAAATAATCGATGTTTTCATAAACGGTCAACTCCTGAAAAACTGCCACATTCTGCATAATCACACCAATTTGCCGCTTGATGTCGTATTGAACTGGTGACATTTCTTTTCCAAAAATCTCAATCTTGCCTTTATCAAACGAAAGCAGAGAAAGCAGACAATTGATTGTCGTTGTTTTTCCAGAGCCGTTCGGCCCTAATAATCCGAAAATCTCTCCTTCCCGAATCTCCAGTGAAAAATGATCCAGTGCAATGAGTTCCTTGTATCGCTTGACCAGATTGTCAATTTTTACAACAACTTGTTCCATATTTGTCCCTCCGAATGGCTGTGAATGGTTTACTATCTTATTATAGAACCAATCCAACAAAAAAGGAAGTGTCAAATGTCATCAGTTTTGATGACAAATGTCACTTCCTTTTCAAAGGCATCTCAAATAGGATTATTCTTCCACCTGTGCAGCCAAATCGTTCAGTACTTCTCCGGCAACGATCAACCCTACAACAGACGGAACAAACGCAGTTGAACCCGGAATATCTCTCCGAACGGTACATTTCCGAACCGTTCCCGGCGGACAAACGCACTGTGTCCGGCAAGAATTTTCCGAATCATCCAACGGGCGGCGAGGCTGTTCTTCGGAATAAACCACTTTTAAGCTTTTAATGCCACGTTTCCGCAAAGCATTCCGCATGACTCTTGCCAGCGGACACATTTTTGTTTCATAGATGTCTGCAACCCGAAAAGCTGTTGGGTCTAACTTGTTTCCAGCTCCCATTGCAGAAATCACTGGAACACCTGCATTTTTTGCCTGCTGAATGATTTCCAGCTTTCCGGTTACCGTATCAATTGCATCAATGACATAGTCATACTGCCGAAAATCAAACTGGTCAGCCGTTTCCGGCAAATAAAAGCACTTATGCCGATGTACCACCGTGGATGGGCAAATGTCTTGAATCCGTTCCGCAGCAGCATCTACTTTATACTTGCCAACGGTACTTCGCAGAGCAAACAGCTGCCGATTCAGGTTCGTAATACAAACTTTATCATCATCAATCAAATCCAGCGTACCAATGCCGCTGCGTGCCAACGCTTCTACCGCATAACCGCCAACACCGCCGATGCCAAACACAGCAACCCGGCTCTTTTGAAAATGCTCCATGACAGCTTTCCCATAAAGCAATTCTGTTCTCGAAAATTGATTTAACAAGGGTGGAATCCTCCTCCGATCAACGGGATTTTCTTTGATTATAGCATATTTTTCTGGAACTTGCAAGGATTTTATCCGACAAAAAACGGGCAGGGTTGCAGTTCCCTGCTCGTTTTTCTCATAAACATCGCTAACTTACAGCAATCCTTCCTGTTCCAATGCCTGCTGCAAATCTGCAATAATATCTTCTGCATCTTCAATGCCGACACTGAACCGGAAAAATCCATCATGAAAGGCTTCCGGATAGAGATACTGCCGCTCATCATTTTCGCCCAAAAAGACAATCAAACTTTCATCATGTCCCAGAGAAACTGCCGAGGTAATCACGTTCAAGTGACTGACAAAACGGTTATGGGTGTCATGGTCTGCTTTCAATCCAAACGATAAAACGCCGCCACATCCGGGTTGCATCTGCTTTTTTGCAATTTCATGACCGGGGTCATCTTCCAATCCCGGATAAGCAACAAACCGCACACCCGGAACGGTTTTCAAGTAGTTTGCCACTTTCATTGCATTTTCGTTGTGCTGTTTCATTCGCAGCGGCAGCGTTACAGAACCACGCATAATCAACCATGCATTGAATGGGCTGATGGTTGCCCCTAAGTTGACCTGTGACTGTGCACGAATCAAATCCAAATATTCTTTCTTGCCGATGATTGCTCCGCCCATGGCATCGCCGTGTCCATTGATGTATTTGGTTAAGCTCTCAATGGTGAAATCTGCTCCCAGTTCAATCGGTCGCTGATTATACGGAGAAGCAAACGTATTATCTACTGACAATAGAATGCCGTGTTCATGGGCAATTTCTGCAATCGCACGAATATCGGAAACTGTCAGGGTTGGATTTCCCGGCGTTTCAATATGAATCAGTTTCGTATTTGGACGAATCGCCTTGCGAATCGCATCCAAATCAGAAGTATCCACAATGGTGGTTTCCACCTGAAATTTGTTGTTGAACAGTTCGTTCAGCAGCCGATAAACGGCGATATAAGTGACACTGGAAAAAATAACATGGTCACCGCTTTGCAGCAATCCGGACAGGGCAGCAACACCGCTTGCCAATACCATGCAATCTTCTCCGCCCTCTAATGATGCAAGCTTTTCCTGCAAGTATTGCTGGTTTGAGCCACCGTTTCTGGTATACAGATTCTTTCCGGCACTGCTCCAGTTTAAATCGCTTGGGTCATATGGCAATTCATAACTATTTGCCATGGTAATCGAGCGTTTAATTGCTCCGGTTTCTGCATCCACATCATTTCCGGTGTGTACTGCCCGTGTCTGAAAGCCATATTCTGTGCCATAAGTTCGCTTTCCCATTTTCTTCACCGCTCCTCTGTTTTTTGCAGAAATTGCCATGCGGATTCGCATGGCAATTCTTGTTTCTGTTCCATGGTTGGTTTGCTTCCTTATTGTGGGAAAATAACCTTTCTGTAAGTATCAAACCGCACCCATTTTGCAAAGAACGCTGTCTGGTCAGCTTCATTGGTTGCAGCATATTCCTGTAAGAACTGCTGTACCTGTTCGTTAGAATCTGCCAATACGGCAAAACCTCTGCCGTTGATAACCGGAACATGGTCATAAACATAATCTGCTGCCGGCAAAATAGCAGTGATTTTCTTATCCCGTACCCGTACAGCAACCTGATCCCGCAAAACGATAATATCAAAGCTATCCGGATACTGGTAGCTTTCTCCGCTAACTGGGATTTCGTCGCCGATGGTATAAGTCCGGTTGACTGGCTGATACTTCAAGACATTCAAGCTGCTGGTATCATAATAGAATTCTTCAAAGATATCGCCTCTTGCAGTCAAATCATTCAGACGGAAGGATGCTTTTTCTGTGCCGTTTGTCACCTTTTCTGCAACTGCTTCTACAACACCGCATGCAGAAGTCATATTGGTTACACGGTCAATCAAAATCAGTTCACCAAGTGTCTTATGCTTTGCGAACAAATCTACAACAATGCCTTCTGTCAGCAACAGTTCGCAGACGGCAATTTCATTCTTATGTAAAGAATCCTTTGTGACGTGTTCGCCTGTATTGACATCGATTGCATACTGAACATGTGTCAGAATGCCCGGAATGGTCTTTGTACCCAGCTTTACCAGATAGTCCTTTCCGATTGCCAGTTCTTCATCATCCATCCACAGGAGCGAAACTGTCAGTTTCTTATAAACGCCAATATCTGTATTTTTCACCAGCACGCAACCACGGGAAACATCCACTTCCCGGTCTAAGGTAATGGTAACTGGCTGTCCCTGCTTTGCAGAAGTTGCTTCTTTGTCTGTCACGAGAATGCCCTTAACGGTTGCAGTTTCGTTGCTCGGCAAGGTGGTAATGGCATCGCCTACAGAAATGCTGCCGGATTCAATCTGTCCCTGGAATCCACGGAATGTATGGTCTGGACGGCAAACACGCTGTACTGGCATATAGAAGCCTTCTTCGGTATCCGATGCAATGTCAACAGTTTCCAGATATTCCAGCAGCGGCTTTCCAGTATACCACGGAATGTTTTCCGAATGGGTGGTAACATTGTCGCCCTCTGTTGCAGAAAGCGGAATAATCGTAATGTTTTCCAGTCCCAGTTCCTGCTTCAGGGCATCAATCTGTGCAACGATTTCGTTGAAACGGGATTCGCTGTAGTTTACCAAGTCCATCTTGTTTACAGCAAAGACAAAGTACCGAATGCCCATCAGTTTGCAGATTCTTGCGTGTCGTCTGGTCTGTACCAAAACGCCCTGAGAAGCGTCAATCAAAATGACTGCCAAATCCGCAAACGATGCACCAACTGCCATGTTTCTGGTATATTCTTCATGACCTGGGGTGTCTGCAACGATAAAGCTGCGGTTGTCGGTTGTAAAATACCGATATGCAACGTCAATCGTAATGCCCTGTTCCCGTTCTGCCATCAAGCCATCTAACAGTAGCGAATAGTCAATCTTACCGCTCCGGCTGCCGACCTTGCTGTCCAGTTCCAGAGCCTTTTCCTGATCTGCATACAGCAGCTTTGCATCATAGAGAATATGTCCGATCAGCGTGGACTTTCCATCGTCTACACTGCCGCAAGTGATAAATTTCAATAAGCCTTTCATTAAAAATATCCCTCCCGCTTTCTACGTTCCATGCTGCCGGCTGCTTCGTTGTCAATGACTCTGGAGGTTCGTTCGGAAGATACAGAGCTTAACGTTTCTTCAATGATTTCATCCAGTGTGGTTGCAGTCGACTCAATGCCACCTGTCAGCGGATAGCAGCCCAATGTCCGGAACCGTACCGACTTCATCTGCGGAACTTCGCCGTCTTTCAACGGGAACCGGTCATCGTCTACCATAATCAAATTTCCGTCCCGTTCTACGACTGGACGTTCTGCTGCAAAGTACAGCGGTACAATTTCAATCTTTTCCCGCTGGATATACTGCCAGATATCCTTTTCTGTCCAGTTGGAAATCGGGAATACCCGAATGCTTTCGCCCTTCTTAATCTTGGTATTATAGAGCTTCCACATTTCCGGACGCTGGTTCTTCGGGTCCCATG
>OGGQ01004059.1_pt1 | contig 12702 bp, 15 predicted proteins | sample 1571191 | NCBI WGS metagenome assembly OGGQ01 (sample SAMEA2582061, study PRJEB24529) | metagenome | biome: Human gut stool | place: China | collected 2011
CCTGTGACCCCATGCTTGTAAGGCATGTGCTCTACCAGCTGAGCTATGCTCCCGAAGTTGCCGCTCTCACAGCGGCTTTGTCATTATACTAAACCATAGGGCAGTTGTCAACAGGGAAATCAAAAATTTCCATAAAAAATTTTTGGTGCCTTGTGGAGGCTCCGGAGAAACTAAACTGTGTACGTTGGGAGTGGGCAAGATTTCTTGACATTCCCTTTGTGTGGTGACATAATGAATCGACAAAACTTTTCCAATAGCCCGGGCAGGGCTAAGCACAACGAAGGAGGGTTCCAAACCATGGAAAGTCAGGTAAAGCGATTGGGAGTCCTGACCAGCGGCGGTGACGCGCCCGGTATGAACGCAGCGGTGCGTGCGGTGGTCCGTACAGCGGTGAGCCGGGGAATTGAATGTGTGGGCATTCGGAGGGGATGGAGCGGGTTAATTAACAGCGACTTTATTCCCATGAACAGCTCCAGCGTCAGCCATATCATCAATAAGGGAGGAACCATTCTCTATACAGCCCGCAGTGCGGAGTTCATGCAGCCCGAGGGCCGGGAGAAGGCCATAGCCACCTGTAAGTTGCTGGGCCTGGACGGTATCGTGGCCATTGGCGGCGACGGCACGTTCCGGGGGGCACTTGCACTGTCACGGCAGGGGGCTGAGACTGGGCATAAGCTGGACGTGGTGGGAATTCCCGCGACGATCGACAACGACATTGGCTGCTCCCATTACACCATAGGCTTTGATACAGCCTGCAATACGGCGGTGGAGTGCATTGATAAGCTGAGAGACACCATGCAGTCCCACGAGCGCTGCTCTGTGGTGGAGGTCATGGGCCGCCATGCCGGCTATCTGGCCCTGTATGTCGGAATTGCGGTAGGCGCCACTGCCGTGCTGATTCCCGAGCGGCCTGTGGACTTTGAGCAGGACGTGGTGGAGAAAATCCGCCGGGCCCGTCTGGCGGGCACCACCCACTATATGGTGGTGGTGGCCGAAGGTGCAGGCAGCGCCTTTGACATTGCCAAGCGTATTCAGGAGGAGACTGGCATCGATCCCCGGGTTACCGTACTGGGCCACATTCAGCGGGGAGGTTCTCCCACGGCCCGGGACCGGGAGACGGCCAGCCGCATGGGTTACGAGGCGGTCATTTCGCTGGCGGAGGGCCGGGGCAACCGCATCATTGCCACCCAGGACGGGCGTATTGTAGACCTGGATATGGAAGCGGCGCTGGCCATGACCAAGCAGTTTGAAATGGAGCGCTATGCTGTGCTGGAGGCACTGACCAACAGCGAGCGGTAACGAAAAAAGGACCGGGAGGCCGATTGGCCTCCCGGTCCTTTTTGTGCAAATCAGGGAAACTACGTCCGGTTCATACCAGCCAGCAGTTCCTCCAGTTCGTCCTTTGTATAGTGGTAGACTTTATCACAGAACTGGCAGGTCAAATCGGCCTGCCCCTGTTCCGAAATGAGGGAGGACAGCTCCTCACGGCCCATACTGATCAGGGCCCGGGTTACCCGGTCCCGGGAGCAGTAGCAGCGGTACTCCACTGGGTGTTTCTCCAAAATTTCCAGGTCAAAATCGGCTAGTACCGCCTGAAGAAGACCCTGGCCATCCGTTCCGCCCTCCAGCACATGGCTCACCGAGCCCACCCGCTGAACGCCCGCCTCGATGCGGGAGATAATATCCTCTCCGGCGCCGGGCAGCAGCTGAATCAAGTAGCCGCCGGCAGCGGTAACGCTCTGGTCGGTACCGATGAGTACCCCCAGGGCACAGGCGGTGGGAATCTGCTCACTCTCCACAAAGTACATGGCAAGATCGTCGGCAATCTCCCCGGAGAACAGGCCAATGGAGCCCACATAGGGCTCCTTAAGTCCGATGTCCTTGATAACTGTGAGGGTTCCGCTGGTACCGACGGCCGCACCCACGTCCAGCTTGCCCGGACGCTTTTCCAAAAGGGGGACATGGGGGTTCTGTACGTAGCCCCGTACGTTGCCGCCGCAGTCGGAGACGGCCAGCACGGTCCCAAGGGGGCCTCCGCCTTTGATTTGGAGGGTGAGGGAGCCCTGCTCCTCCTTGAGCATATCTCCCATCATGGAGGCGCCCAGAAGGGCGCGTCCCAGGGCGGCGGTAGCGGTAGGTAATGTGGTATGAATCTGCCGGGCCCGCTCCACCAAGGCGGTACCGGTAATGGAGACAGCCTTGACAAGGCCGTCCCGGGTCATAGCTCTGACAATTTCATCCTGCATAGGGTTAAGAATCCTTTCGTGCAACAAAAAAGACCCGCTCCTCCCCGGAACGTGGAGGGCGCAGCTTTAAATTTCCATAGACCTGTATCTGACGAAATCCGGCCTGGCGCAGAAACTCTGTGAGCTCCTCTGTGGTGTAGGCCCGCTCCTGGTGCAGCTCCTCACCCCGATCCCACTGTCCGGAGTCCGGATCCAGCCGGAAGATGTCCATGAAATAGGAGCACAGGTGGCTCCGCTTGGAGTACTCCGCCCGCCAGACACAGTAGCTGTCCTCGGTCTCATCCAGAAATACCTGGCCGTCCAGGCCCATCAGCTTTTCCGGTGTATTGACGTCAAAGAGAAACAGTCCGCCGGGCATAAGAAACAGGTGGACCCGTTGAAAGGCGCGGCGGAGCTTTTTGGGATCGGTCACATAGTTGACGCTGTCCAGACAGCAGACACAGGCGTCAATGGTCCCGTACAAATCCAGCTGCTCCATGCTCTGGCACAGAAACATGGGTTGGATAGGGATGCCGGTACCGTCCTTTTCCGTGGCCTGGGCCAGCATCTCAGGGGAGCGGTCCACGCCGATCATCTCATAGCCCCGCCTGGCCAGTTCCCAGGTGAGGGAGCCCGTTCCGCAGGCCAGGTCCAGCACGGTCCGTCCGGGCAGTCCCCGGCGGGTAAAGTGCTTTTCCACATAGTCTGCCCAAGCAGTATAGTCTACATCATAGGTCAGCTCATCATAGCAGCCAGCCAGAAAGCCGTAACTGCTCACTGTTCGCCCTCCTTCAGGCGGGGAATAATGGTTCGGTAGCCGTCTGCGCCGTAATGAAGACAGCGGTTGACACGGCTGATGGTAGCGCTGGAGGCGCCGGTGCGCTCCAGAATTTCACTGTAAATCAGCCCGTCATCCAGCAGCATGGCCACCTCCATTCGCTGTTCCATAGCCTTCAGCTCAGAAACAGTGCATAGATCCTGAAGAAATTTGCGGCACTCGTCCTCATCTCGCAGGGCAACAATGGCGCGATACAGGGTATCGCTGGACGGCTTATCCAGAAATTTAGACATAGTAAGCTCCTTCCGTAAATTGGGGGGTGGCACAGTGTCCCCGTTTTTCTTATTTTAACAGACTAAAATGTGAAAGTAAACAGGAAAGGACAAAGACATAAAAAAATAAGGGATTTTTAAGAAATTTGAGTTGGAGAACGAAGTGCGGCACCCTGTGGAAAGCGGCGGCATAGTCTGGAAAAACGAGTGGAGGGGGCAGTTCAATGGGAGAAAAAGGCACGTGGGAGGTCATTTGGAAGGAGGAAAAGAAGGGGCTGACCTTAGACGGTGAGGCGGTGCTGGAGTATCATCTTCGGTGGCCCCAGGTGGAGGGCGGCGGCCGGGGGGCAAAACGGCTGAGTCGGGGCTATTCCGAAATGGCAGGCCGCTGGCGGGAACGGTGGCAGAGGGAGGTCTACTGTCAGGCTTGTCTGCAGCTGGCGGACTGCCGGGCACAGGCCCGGCCCTTTACCCCCTGGCAGTGTGCGCTGGAGGGCGAGGTAACCATAGGGGAGGAGAACTGTCTGGGATTGAAGCTGAGAGCCTGGGAAGAACGGGGAGACGGGCGGAAATGCCAGGTGTGCTGGGGAGATGTGTGGAAGGTGAAGGAGGGGGCGCCTGTGCTGCTCCGGGAGGTGCTGCCCCGAAAGCGGGGATGGAAAAAGGCCCTCTGCCGTCAGCTCACCCAGCAGGGTGAGCAGCTGCAGAGGGCCGGGGGGTGCTTTTTGGACCCGGATTGGCCGGGAAAGATCAGGGGGCTTTTGCCCACCGGGGACTACTGTTTGTATGAGGACCGGGTGGAGTTTCCCTTCTCCCAGTGTACCCTGGCTCCGGCGGTGGAGGGCACTCCAATTCTGTGGGTGCCCCGGCCGGACAAGACGGAGGGAGCTTAGAACCCTTTATGCTGGGGCCAGCTGCACCCCCGCCAGGGCCATCCGCTCCGCTGTCCAGTCATCTATGTTGGGCTCAAAGACAACCAGCCGGGTTTCCCAGCAGAGGATGTAGTCCTCCAGCGCCCGTCCCTCGGGGCTATATAGCTGCCAGGCCTTCTCCGCACCCCAGGGAGCGGGGGAGGTGGCACGGTAGCCATAGCGGGAGGCCGGCTCCACGGCTTCTTCAAAGACGCCCAGATCGTCCTTCTCGTGGAGCAGCTGGTTGAGACAGGCGTCATAGAGCCAGGGCAGGTGTACGTCCACCACGGTGTAGGTCAGGGAGCCGTAATCCTCCACAGCAGAGCTGGTGTGCATCCAGTACTGGGCGCGGGAGATCAAAGTGGAGCGGGAGACGCTGGAAGTCACTTCACAGTCCTCCGCCGGGATGGGAGCCAGATCGGAGAGAGCGAGGGGCGGGGGGCTGTTATCCACAGAAAAGGCTCCGCTGCGCACGCCTTGAATAAGGCCGTACATGACAGCACCCATGAGGAGGAAGGACAGCACCAGGTTGAGTGCCCAGGTGACGGAAAGATTGACCCCCGCCGGGGTTTTCCGCCGCTTGAGCAGCTCCTTGGTGTGGTTGGTTGCCACATACAACAGCGCTGTGACCAGTGCAAAGGACGCGAGAAAGAACCAGAGCCCCGGCGTCCGGTCGTTCAGCAGCCAGTAGACAAGGCCCAGTGCCGCCAGTACCACCCACGCCTCCATCACCCGGTGACAGCCGTGGGTGGGGACAAATTCTCCCAGCTGGGCCGCCGCTTTGGCCTTCCGCCGCCAAAGCAGATAGGTGGTGAGGTCGGCGGCAAAGTAGACAAACAGGAAGATCCAGCAAAGGCCGGTAAACAGGTTGGCTGCACTGGAGAGCAGGTCAATGGGGCGGTTTACCAGGGTCCACAACCAGGCACACCCCATATAGAGGCCCAGCAGCAAAAAGAAGATGTAGATGGGCAGGGCCCGGCGGAAGGCTTTCCCAATTTGTGCCAGCTCAATGTCAGGGTCCGTCTGAATGGGGACGGGGTCCTCCCCTTCGTTGTAGTAAAACTGGTGGGGGCCGAAGGCGGCGGCCAGTTCCCAACCGGTGTGGGCACAGAAGTCCTGAAAGGTGAGCTGCGCCTCCGAGGGCCCCGGGGCGTACTCGGAATTTTTGGGGTAGTAGGTGATGGCAAAGTGGAGCGTCTTGGGGGAAATCCGGTGGTAGTGCCAGCCAAAGGCAGTGACCCGGTCCAGCAGCCAGCCCTGGGCCGCCCGTTTCTCCAGGTGAGCGGCCATGCCGGTGCGGTCGTAGAGGGAAAAGGGGATAAAATCACGCTTGCTGTCTTTCATTGGGGAGCCTCCTCTCCAAACATACGGCGGTAGTCGGCGGTCTGGGCGCACAGGCGGCGGTACTCCTCCTCCAGGGTCTCCCGGCCCTTCTCCGTGAGGATGTAGCTGCGCTTTCGGCCCTCCGCCCGGGTTTCCTGAATCATTTCGGCCTTTACAAACTGCTCCAGCAGGTTATAGAGGGTGCCCGAGCCTACCCGCACCCGGCCGCCCGTCATGGCGGGCACCTGATCCATGATGTCGATGCCGCAGCACTCCCGGCTCAGACACAGGAGAATATAGAACATCTGCTCGGTCAGCGTCTGAAATTTTGCCCGGGGCACAGCCCTCACCTCCTTTAATCTCGAATATCGATATTTCTGTATGCATTATAATCTCGAATATCGATATTGTCAAGAGGCAGAGAAAAAAGAGAACCCCTCCGGCAAAACCGAAGGGGTTCTGAGCTGTATGGGGGACAGAAAAAGGGTTACTGTCCGTTCTCAATGGCCACCTTGATGACGTTGTCTTGACGGTGCTCAAAGAGGTCATAGGCCTCCGCAATGCGGGCGAGGGGATAGGTGTGGGTAATGAGGGGGGTAGTGTCCAGTCTGCCGGCGGCAATGAGATCCAGAATCTCGCCGCACTTGCAGCCGTCCACGCCTCCGGTTTTGAAAGTGAGATTTTTTCCGTACATCTCCGGCAGGGGAAGCACCTGGGGGGTGTCGTACAGAGCCACCACGGTAACAATAGCGTTGGGCCGGGCGCACTGCCAGGCCAGAGAGAAGGTATCCGGTCCGCCGGCCACCTCCAGAACCCGGTCGGCCCCTCCATGCCCACTGTGGGAGGCCAGAAAAGCGGGGGCTTCCTCCGGGCCTACGGTGAGCACCTGGGGGTAGTGGCGGCGGACAAAGTCCAGGCGGACCGGGTCCTGCTCACACACCACCACCTGGCGGGGGTTCTTCAGCAATACGCACTGGAGAGTGCAGATGCCCGTGGGGCCGGCGCCGATGATGAGCACGGTGTCCTCAGAGGAAATCTCGGAAATATCCGCCGCCCAGTAACCGGTGGCCAGAATATCCCCGGCAAAGAGGGCCTGCCGGTCGGTGACATGCTCCGGGATTTTGCTCAGCCCCTGGTCAGCGTAGGGGACGCGCACATACTCCGCCTGACCGCCGTCGATGCGGCAGCCCAGGGCCCAGCCGCCGTTGGGATCCGTGCAGTTGTTGACCCAGCCGTGGCGGCAGAAGTAGCAGCCGCCGCAGAAGGTTTCCACATTCACCGCTACCCGGTCGCCGGGGTGCAGGCCCCGGACAGCGGAGCCCAGCTCCTCTACCACGCCCACCATCTCATGTCCCACTGTGATGCCGGGCACTGCCCGGGGCACTGAGCCGTGCTTGATGTGCAGATCGCTGGTGCAGATGCTGGAGAGGGTCACCCGGACAATGGCGTCCCGGGGATCCTGCAGCACAGGACGGGGCTTCTCCCGCAGTTCAAATGTACCCTTTGATACGTAGGTGTAGGCCAGCATAACCGATTCCTCCCAAATGTCTCAAATTACAGCCCGGTGCGGTACAGGGGGATGACGTTGATGACCGGCTCCTCATAGGGGTGGACCGCCTTGATGGCGGCTACCGTCTCCTCCACCCGTTGGGTGAGACAGGTGACCTCCACCTTTATCTCCGCCTGGGTGCACACCGCGCCCACCTCCCCCAGATAGGGCGCGGCCCCCTCCAGGGGCCGCCAACAGCTGGTAACCGGGCTGTACGAGAGGCAGCTGTCATAGCGGCCGATATGTCCGGCATCCACCCCCTGGAGGGCTGCCCGCAGGGGCTCCAAATGGGATTCCGGAATGAAAATTTCCAGCTTGCAGCAGGGGAACTCCATCACAGCTCCTCCAGTCGGTCCACAATGTCATCGGCCAGGTCCTCCAGAACCTCGTGGCGATCGCCCCAAGCCTGGTACGCTTCGCTCTCCATATCCTCTGGCTCCTCCTCGTCCATCCGGGCGATCCAGTCCCGGACGGTGTCCAAATAGTCCTCCAGTTCCGCCCGGTTCATGGAGGTGAGGTCGGGCTGTCGGAGGGGAAAGGCGGCATAGGGGGCGGTGTCCATGGTCACCCCTCCTCCCGCAGGTAGGCCAGCAGCTCTCCGGCGTTGGTGTCCGGTTTGACCTTGGGCATGACCTTTTCAATGACGCCGGCCTCGTCAATGACATAGGTGGTGCGTACCACACCCATGCTCACCTTGCCATAGAGCTTCTTCTCCTGCCATACGCCGTAGGCCTGAATGGCCTGAAGCTCAGGGTCGGAGAGGAGCAGGAAGGGGAGATTGTTTTTCTGGGCAAAGCGCTGGTGGGAGGCGACGGAGTCTTTGCTGACGCCGATGACCACAGCACCCAGGGCCTCAAACTGTCCGTAGAGGGCGGCAAAGGCGCAGGCCTGCCGGGTGCAGCCGGGGGTGTTGTCCTTGGGGTAGAAGTAGAGAATTACCTTTTTGCCCAGAAACTGGGACAGGGAGACGGGATTTCCGTCCTTGTCGGGCAGGGTGAAGTCAGGGGCTTTGACGCCGGTATCCAGCATGTTAACATTCTCCTTTCAGAAAGACCAAGTGGTTGTGGGCGGAATGTGCGGGGGAGAAGCGGTAGCCCAGGGCCTGAAAATCGGCCAGATCCCCGGTGCGGGCAATTTGGTGCACCGCCATCCACCGCACCATCTCCCCCCGGGCCATCTTGCACAGAGTACCCTTTTCCACCACCTTGCCTCCCTGCAATTCCCCGAAGGTGCAGGTGATGAAGGAGACAGCGGGGGGCAGATGGGGCTCCACAGCCCGGCTGTACTCCCGGGAGGCCAGGTTGAGCACCGTGTCAGTTTCTCGGGCCAGGGCCAGGGCCAGTTTGTCCCCCCAGAACGCGTACAGGTCCCGGCAGCTGTCCATCTGGAGGGGAGCCTGCATCTCCAGGCGGTAGGGAACTACCCCGTCAAAGGGGCGCAGCAGCCCATAAAAGCCGGACAGGATACGCAGATGCTCCCGAATATAGTCCAGCTGTCCGGTTTCAAAGACGCCGGGGGCCATATACCGGTACTGAATGCCCTCATAAGCCAGAACGGCGGGGGTGAGATGTTTGTTCAGATCCATGTGCTCCAGCCGCTCCGTATTCTGCCGAGCGATGGCGTCGCTGCACCGCCACAGGGCCTTCCGCTGATCGTAGGACATGGCCTGAAGACGGGCTTTCAGCTGCTCCGCCTCCGGGAGAAAGGCGGGCAGCCCCTCCGGGGCAAAGCTGTCCGGGTCCTCCCGCATTTTCTTCGCCGGTGAGATAATGATCCGCATAGGCAGCGCCTCCGTTCTCAGCCGCGGCCGGGCGCGGCGGGTTCCTGTTCAGAATACCACAATAGGACAGCAGATTCAAATGGTTCTCTCCCGGAAAAGCCGTCCTTGCCAGATGGGATGGAAAAAGGCTATACTAAAGGGGCAGGGAGGTGAGGGGAGTGGCCTGGTATGTGTATATGCTCCGGTGCAAAGACGGCACACTGTACACGGGCATTACGGATAACGTGGAGCGCAGGCTGTGTGCCCACCGGGCGGGCCGGGGGGCCAAATACACCCGGGGACGGGGCCCGCTGGAACTGGTCTACCAGGAGGAGCAGCCGGACAAATCCGCTGCCCTGCGCCGGGAAGTCCAGGTGAAACGGCTGTCCCGGCAGGAAAAGCTGGCCTTGTGTGAAGGCTGGGTAAAGAATCAGGAAACGCCATCCGCACAGTTGGAGGACTGAGCGGATGGCGTTTTTGTGTCAGGCAGCGTCCGGCTGGGACTCAGGGAGGGACTGTTGGGAGGCATGGGATGCCCCGCTCTGGGGCGCACGGCCGTCTACCGTAAGGGAGTAGCCGTCCAGAATGGAGGAGGTGCTTCCCTCCTGAGCCACGGCGTGCTCCACGGTAACGCGGTCACCCACATTCAGGGTGACGACTTCCCGGTTCTGGGCAGCGGAGATGGAGTAGAAGACATTCTCTCCCTCCAGGCGGATGAAATAGTAGGTGTTGCCCTCCAGCACAGCGGTGCGGATCTCGGCCACCGTGCCGCTGGCCTCAGTCTGGGGCAGCTCCTCTGTCTCGGTGATACCCTTGTCAGAGAGCTGGCGGATATATTCCTGTTCACACTGGGACACGGTGGAGGCCACTGTGACCACCTGGTACTGGGCCACATTCACCATGGCGTAGCTCTTTACCAGGTTGGTGGCGTCCTTCAGGGGAATGAAGTAAGTGGGTTCTCCGGCGATATTCAGCAGCAGGGGGAAGGTGGCGGTGTAGCCCAGGTCCTGCACCTCGCCCTGGGCCGAGCCCATGGCGGCGTTCTCAGTGGCGCCGGGAGCGGCGTAGAACTTGGTCTCCTTGGTGCGCTGGTTGCTGAGCAGGAAGCCCAAATTGGACTGGTCGGCATTGGCGGAGGTGACGCCGGTGTACACATACACATCGTCATTAAGCGCGATGTAGTTGTAGCCGTCGGTGGTCACCGTCACATCCCGCTGGCCCAGAATGGAGTTGAGGAAGCCGTTGACCAGGGTGCCGTGGTAATCGTACTGTTCCATAATCAGCGAGGGGGTGTACACGTTGTCCACCCAGGAGGGGACATCCGCGATGTCATAGTAGGTGCTCTCTCCGGTGATGGCGTTTACCAGCACCGCACCCTGGATATCCCGTCCGCCGAACAGGCCGATGGTTTTGACCACGCGGGGGGCGATCCACCAGGGCTGTCCCTCCTCATCGATCTCAAACTGGGGGGTGTCGAACATATAGGTGGGGTACTGGAAGCGCAGGTGGCGCATGATGTTTCGGTTGAGGGGCTCAGAGAAGGAGTACTTCATCCCCTCGGAGAGGCGCACCACCGTGGCCTCCTGGGTGACCATGTCCACCAGCACATAGGCGGGCAGACCCTCGCCCCGGTTGGTGAACCACTTGATGAGGTCGGCGTAGTCGATGGGGGCTACCCGGACGGGGCGGCCCTGGTAGTTAATCTGGGTGGAGTCGTTGGAGTACTCAAACTGGCTGACCATGTCGCTGAGAGTGCCCATCTGGCGGTCCCCCAGATACTCGGCGCTGTCCCGGTCCAGGGTGGGAATCTTGTCAAAGGAGATCTGGGTGATATCCTCGGTAAAGTTTCCGTTTTCCACAGTCAGCAGGTCCCGGTAGGAGCCGGCCCGGAAGATGGGCAGGGAGATGAGCTCACCCACCAGGGCCACCAGGATAATGGCCACAAACAGGATGCCCACCGGCAGGCAGCGGCTTTTTACAAAGCGCATCCACTCCCGGGCCTTCTCCTTGGGGGTGCGGACCACGTTGTCAGGGTTTCCGCCGGAGAGCAGAAAAATGCTGATGAAATAAACAATGCACAAAAAGCACAGAAAACCGTAAAACTCGCTGGCCTGGAAATTCAGTGCGGGCAGAGAGACGTAGAAGTAGAGAAAGCCGATGACGGCCGTGATGACAATGCTGAGTAAAGTGCGGCCCAGACGGCCTTTGGGCTGATGGGTGCGCTTTGTTGGTTGATTCGGATTCAAGTTTATTCTCCTTTTCCTCGTATGATAAAGCGTTGGGGGAAAACTGGGGTTGCTCACCAGCATATCCTATTTTGGGCAAAAAATCAACGGGAGAAAGATTAAAGTTGGATAAAATGCCCGGGACACGGGAGCGGGAGAGTGCGGGAGAAGGCCTGGAAATGTGGGCACAGGTTTTCGTGAAGCGCTATGCCTGAAGCTGATGGACCGCCGGATCAAAAGCGCCGGACAGGCCGGGCACAGAGCTATGGTGCAATTGGTATGGGACGGATAAGAGAATGGGGTGCAAATAAGACGGTCATATGATATAATTTGCCCATAGAGTTGGGAAAAGACGGACCGGAAGGGGCGTGGACAGGATGGAAAAGCCGGGGAGGCGCTGGCGGGAACACGCCCTGGAGGGGCTGGCCTTTGTCAAGTGGCTGCTGTACGCCTGTGGGACAGGCTTGATTGTAGGGGCAGTGGGCGTGGCCTTTCACGGCGGAATTGAATGGGCGGCCCATGTGCGGTCAGTTTCGCCGCGAATCACGCTGCTGCTTCCGGTGGGCGGGGTGGTGATTGTGCTGCTCTACCGCATTTGCCACATGGAGGGGGACCGGGGGACCAACCTGGTGCTGGTGGCGGTGCGGGAGGCAGTGCCGGTGGGGGACGCGGCGGTTTGCAAGCTCATCCGACTCAGCGGCGGGGTGAAGGTGCTCTGTGACGATTTGGAGACGCAGACAGCGCTGCGGACATTTTTGGAGCGGGTGAACGTGGGCCGCGGCCAGCACGGCATTGAGGCGTTCCTCAGTCAATATCTGGATTCCCTGCTGGTATATGGCGGAGCGGTGGGCGAGATGGTGCCCGCCGCCGGGAACCGGACGCTGGCGGCGCTGCTGTGCGGCCGGTTAGAGCAGGTGGAGCTGCGGGAGGGGGAAAGCCCGCTGGACTTTCGTATCTGTGGGCCGGACGAGCACGGGAGCATGGCGGAGCTGCCCTATCAGGAGCTGCTGCTGTTCACACCACTGCACCCGGAGGCGGCGCATCCCTACGGCGTATCCATGCTGCGGGGGATTCCGTTTATGGCGGATGTTTTAATGAAAATTTACCACACCATCGGCGTGAACTGGGAGCGGTGCGGCAACGTGCGCTTTGCCGTGACCTGCCGGGACAGTGAGGGCAGTGCCGCTCAGCGGGGACAGGCGCTGGCACAGGAATGGAGCCGCGCCATGCAGGAGACCCGCAGCGGCGATGTGCGGGACCTTGTGGCCGTGGGGGATGTGGATATCCGGGTCATCGGCGCGGACGCGCCGGTGCTGGACAGCCAGGTGCCGGTGAGGCAGGTCATGGAGCAGATCGTGGCCAAGATGGGCATCCCGCCCTTTATGTTGGGGCTGAACTGGAACTCCACGGAGCGGATGAGCGCTCAGCAGGCGGATATGCTGACCACGGAAATCACCGCCCTCCGCCGGACACTGACGCCGGTGGTGGAAAAAATCTGCCGGATGTGGCTGCGGATGCAGGGCAGCACGGAGACGGTCACGGTGGATTGGGAGGACATCAATTTGCAGGATGAGGTGGAGGAAGCCAAGGCGGAACTGTACCGGGAGCAGGCGCGGAAGCTGCGGAACGAGAACGATTTGGCAGAGAAGAAATAGCCGGG
>OGGQ01004060.1_pt1 | contig 12693 bp, 9 predicted proteins | sample 1571191 | NCBI WGS metagenome assembly OGGQ01 (sample SAMEA2582061, study PRJEB24529) | metagenome | biome: Human gut stool | place: China | collected 2011
GTAAACTTTTTCAGGGAATACGAGGTAGCGTATGGACGGAACAAAACTCTTACAGATGCAAAATATCACAAAAGCATTTGCTTCAAACATAGTACTGACCGGTGTAAACCTTTCTGTCGGAGAAGGTGAAGTGGTAGCCATCCTCGGTGAGAACGGTGCCGGAAAATCAACATTAATTAAGATACTGGGCGGAATCTACAAAGCAGATTCCGGAGAAATACGGATTAACGGAGAAGTGAAAAATATACATTCTGCGGCTGTAGCGGGAGCCAACGGAATCAGAATTATCCATCAGGAAATCATTCTGGTGCCGGCCAGGACAATCGCCGCAAATGTTTTTATGGGTCGGGAACTCAGAGATAAATTTGGTCTTGTCGATGCAAAGAGGATGGAGGAGGAGACGCAGAAGGTAATTGACGATCTGCACCTTAACCTGAGAGCGGATCAGCTCGTGGAGGAGCTGTCCATCGGCATGCAGCAGCTTGTGGAGATTATTAAAGCCGTATCGGCGGAGGCGAGAATCGTCGTAATGGACGAACCTACATCTTCACTGTCCCAGGGGGAAGTGGAGACTCTGTTTGACATCATCCGGCTGCTGAAGGAAAAAGGCGTCGGTATTATTTACATATCACACAGACTGGAAGAGCTGTTTGCAATCACGGATCGGATTGTCGTTCTGCGTGACGGCAAAATGATCGGGGATATTCCCACGCCGGAGGCGGATAAGGACGAACTGATTAAGATGATGGTCGGCCGCGAACTGAGCAGCTATTATACAAGAAACAAGCATGAAATCAAAGGTACCTCCCTGGAGGTTAAGGGCCTGGAACATGATAAGTATTTCAGGGATATCAATTTCCATGCACGGTACGGAGAGATCGTAGGCTTTGCAGGTCTGGTGGGGGCCAGGAGAACAGAGCTGATGAAGACAATCTTCGGTGCATACCAGAAGGCGGGCGGAGATATTTATCTGGACGGCAAAAAGCTGGAAATTAAGAGACCGCAGGATGCCATCGATAATGGTATCGTCTATGTCTCTGAGGATCGAAGGGACGAGGGCCTGATTCTCAAAAATGATGTGAAATTCAATATGGGGCTTGTCTGTCTCGGTGATTTCATCAGGGGAGTCGGGGTAAAACACGGGGCATGGGATAAGATGGTGGAGGACTACAGAAAGAAATTCTCCATTAAAATCACATCCTCCAGGCAGCTCACGGGGAACCTGAGCGGAGGAAACCAGCAGAAGGTAGTGCTGAGCAAATGGCTGGCGAAAAAACCGAAGGTGATTATACTGGACGAACCGACCAGGGGAATCGATGTCGGCTCAAAGGCGGAAATATACGCCATCATCGATGAACTGGCCGCAGAAGGCGTATCGATTATCATGGTCTCCTCGGAGCTTCCGGAGATTATCAATATGTGCAACCGGTGTTATGTCATGTGTGAAGGAAGAATCACAGGTGAGCTGGCCGAGGAAGAATTCTCCCAGGAATCCATGATGACGTTTGCAACCAGCAGAGAATAAGGAAAATTATCAGGAGGTACATTATGGAAAAGAAGAGAGAACGGAGCGTTCCGTTTACAGGCTCCGCTTATTTTAAACGCAATATCGGAACAATCATCGGTCTGATTCTGCTTATAATCATTGTTTCAATCTCAACACCGAAGTTCATGACATCGTCAAATCTTTTAAACCTGTTAAAGTCCAACTCGGTTAACGCAATTATCTGCTGCGGCATGCTGCTTGCGATCCTGATGGGGGAGATTGATATTTCCGTCGGCTCCACTGTTGGACTTACGGGCGTCATCGGTGCATATATGATTACGAATTTAAACGCGCCGGTTTGGCTGACCGTGATAAGCTGTCTCGCGGTGGGCGCTCTGGTGGGAACCGTCAACGGTTTTGCCGTCGCATATCTGCAGGTGCCGGCTTTTGTGGCCACCCTGGCCACCCAGTGTATCGGCCGCGGCCTTACGGAAATCATATCGGGCGGCGTGACAATCCGTGTCCGGAATGCCGCTTACACGGGACTCGGCAACTTAAGCATCGGCGGAGTGTCCATTATTATTGTCTATGCCGCGGTGATCTTAATCGCCACCTGGGTTTTACTAAACAAGACGCGTTTTGGGTACTATATCTATGCACTGGGCGGTAACAAGACGGCAGCCAGGTACTCGGGCGTAAATGTGAAAAAATACAATATGCTCCCTTATATCCTAATCGGTCTTCTCTGCGGAGTCGGCGGTATTGTATGGTCCGCGCGTCTTGGCTCGGCGGCAGCCACGCTGGGAAACGGATTTGAGATGGATGCCATCGCGGCAGTCGTAATCGGCGGAACCAGCATGTCGGGCGGCGTTGGAACCGTGGGAGGCACATTTATCGGTATCCTGATTATCGGCGTAATCACGAACGGACTGAACCTGATGGGTATCAACTCCTTCTGGCAGGGCGTATTCAAGGGAATCATCATCATGGTGGCAGTCGTAATCGACGTATTCAAGAAGAGCCGTTCCAGGCAGCAGTAAGCGGCAGTTGACAAGTAAATCAAAAAACAGTGCTGAGAGGTGATTTTATGGCATTTGCAGGACTGGATGTGGGCACCAGCGGAGCGAAGCTGCTGGTCTACGATCTGGACGGCGCGATATTGTTCACGGCTTCCAGGAAGTATGAGGAGCTGGGCAGCGGCGGCCGCCGGGAGCTAAACCCGGAAACCGTTATGAAAAATGTGAAAGAGGTACTCCGGGAAGCAGGCGAAAACTGTCCGGAAAAGATAGAGGCCATGGCTGTCACAAGCCTTGGAGAGTCGGTCGTATGCCTGGACAAAGAGGGCAGGGTGCTGGCCAATTCAATGCTGACGGGCGATCCCAGAGGGATTGAAGAGATAAAAGAAATTATAGAAACGATGGGGGCTAAGAAGATTTTTGAGATTACCGGCCTGCCGCCAAACGAGCTTTACGGTCTTCCGAAATATATGTGGCTGAACCGGAATACCGATGCGGTGAAACGGGCGGAGGCAATTTTGTTCTATGAAGATTTCGTCGGATACATGCTCACTGGGCAGAGAAAGGTAAGCTATTCTTCGGCGGCCAGAAGCATGGCCTTTGATATCAGGAAAATGGAATGGTCAAAGGAGCTTCTTAAGCTGGCAGGAATCAGGGCAGAACAGATGTCTGAGCCGGTGAAGCCGTGTACCGTAATTGGCGCCATATTGCCGGAGACGGCAAAGGAACTGAATCTGAGTCCCGATATGATGCTGGTGGCCGGCGGACACGATCAGAGCTGTGCGGCCCTGGGAAGCGGATTAAACCGCATCGAGGCTGGGGAATGCGGAATGGGGACATGTGAGTTCCTGTTCACGATGCTTCCGGAGCCCCTGATGACGCCGTATATGATGGACAATGATTTTACCTGTATTCCTTATATCCTGCCCGGCACCTATTTATCCAGCCTGGAGGTTACGACCTGCGGCGCCTTGAAGAACTGGGCGCGGGACAGTATCCTGAAAGGCTTCAGGATGGAGTGCGAAGAGAGGGGGGAGAGCTTTTATTCCCGTATCGATGAGGCGGTCCGGGATATCCGAACGGAGGTTATGGTCCTTCCGCAGTTCGGTTCGGCGGGAAACCCCGATCTGTCCATGGATGCCCGGGGAACCATCACCGGCCTTACCATTCATACAAAGGCGGAAGAGATTTACAGGGCCATCCTTGAAGGAATGGCATTTCAGATGTATCTTTCCTACGAACGTCTCAAAAAGCTGGGAACGAAGATGGAGTCGCTCGTGGCGACGGGAGGAGGGGCGGCCTCCGGGCTGACGCTTCAGATACGGGCCGACATCTTCAATATGAAAGTATTGTCCCTGGTCAACGAGGAGTCGGGTACCCTTGGCTGCATGATGATGGCTGCGGCCGGAACGGGGGCCTATTCTTCTTTGGAGGAAGGCATCAAACGCGCGGTAAAGATAAAAAAAGAATATATGCCGGACGCCCGGATGCATGAGTACTATATGGATAAATTCGGGAAATATAAAATGCTCTATGAGAAGATGCATGATTTCAAATAAAACAGTAGATCACGGAGGAGATAACTATGAAACTTGTAAATGGTTTTGACTTAATGGAATTCGCAAAAAAACATCATCATGTATTACCGGCGTTTAATACGACAAATCTGGAAATGACCATAGCGATAGCAAAGGGACTGATGGACGCAAAGCTGCCGGGATATATTCAGATATCCTCCAATAACCTGAAACTCTCCAATCCGCGTATCATCGCCCTGATGGCCATGGATGCGGTGAAAAATTCAGAAACTCCCATCGGACTCCATCTGGATCACGGTAAATCCTTTGAAGACGTCAAGGCATGCGTGGATGCAGGATTTACCTCCATCATGATTGACGCCTCCCATCTTCCCTTTGAGGAAAACATAAAAGAGTGCCGCCGGGCCGCCGAATACTGCCATTTCTATGGGATTCCGGTGGAAGCCGAGCTTGGCGCACTTCAGGGGAAAGAGGAGGACGTGGTTAATGAGGCAGAGTGCAGGACGGATCCGGATATGGTGGCCGATTTCGTAGAGCGGACGGGCTGTGACACGCTGGCTGTTTCGGTCGGCAATGTCCACGGCTTATGCCTGGATCCCAGGATTGACATTCCGCTGCTGGCAAAGATTAACGAAGTCTCCGCAGTTCCGCTTGTGCTTCACGGAGGCTCCGGCATTCCGAAGGAAGTAATCTGGGAGGCTAAGAAACACGGACTCATCAAAATTAATTACGGCTCCGATTTGAGAAAAGAATACATACGCACATTTGGCGAGAGCTATGAAGCGGATCATAACGAACACGACGTAATCCATCTGAGCATTGAGGCGGTTGAAAATGTCAGCAGAAAAGCCAGGGAACTGGTTACCATGATTAACGAAAACTAATGAACAGCCGGCGGTAAGGCGAAGGGTGGATTGCAGTATGGAACACACAGAACATACATTTTTAGGCATAGATTTAGGAACCTCTGCAATGAAGCTGGTACTGATAGACGGGAATAAAAATGTGCTGGCACAGATTACGGAGGAATATCAGGCGGTCCAGCCGGAGCGCGGTTTCAGCGAGATTGATCCGGAAATATGGTATGACTGTATGGTGAATGCCATGGATCGCATCCTGATGCAGTGCGACCGGAGCCGGATCAGGGGAATCGGGGTCACAGGGCAGATGCATACGCTGGTGGTCCTGGATGCGGAGGGAAAGCCGGTGCGGCCCGCCATGATGTGGAATGATATCAGAACCAGGGATTTAATTCCGAGGCTGAAGGAGGAAATAAAACAATTTCCGGAGGGAGAATACCTTTCCCGGACGATTTCCACAGGAAGCCCGGCGGCAAATCTCTACTGGCTCAAGGAAAATGAACCGGAACATTTCAGGAGGATCAAAAAATTCCTGATTGGTCCCGATTATCTCGTATACAGGCTGACAGGCCATTTCGGGACGGATTACTGCGAGGCTTCCACCTCCTGCTTATATCAAATCAGGGAGAAACGGTGGTCGCCGGAGATGAGAGCCATGATAGGCCTTGAAAAAGAGTGCTATCCGGAGATCCGGGGCAGCGTCCTGGCGGCCGGCACGCTCAGCCCTGATATGGCAGAGCGGTTTTCGCTGCCCCAGGAGATCGATGTGCTGACCGGAACCGGGGATAACCCTGCCACGGCTATTTCCACAGGCTGTCTGGGGAGGGGCTATCCGGTCATATCGCTGGGGACATCAGGCGTATTCATGATGCCGGTTGCAGAGCTTAAGGATAATGCAAAAGGAAAGATGATCCTATTTTCCTTTGATAATAAAAGCTATTCCTATCTCGTACAGGGGGCGGTACAGTCGAATGGAAGTACATTTGACTGGTGGGTCCGCGGGATCATGGAGGAAGATGATTTTTCCAAGGTGGACAGCCTGATAGACGTGGAAAAGTCGCTGGCAGGCGGAGTGATTTTCTATCCCCATCTGTCGGGGGAAAAGACCTTGTACGCAGATCCGTGTATCCGCGGAGCCTTTATCGGGCTGAGTACGGAGACAGACCGATCGGATATGCTGTATGCGGTGATAGAGGGGCTTTGTTTCAGCTTCCGGGAACTGGCCGAGAAGATGCGCCTTCCTCTGTGCCGCTTCGGCAGCGTCAAGGTGGTCGGCGGCGGCTCAAGGAGCAGAGTGTGGATGCAGACTCTGGCCAATGTGCTGAATATCCGTATTGAGCAGATGGATGGAATGATAGGTCCGGCATTTGGAATCGCCCTTCTGGCGGCTTACCACTGCGGATGTTTCGATTCCCTGGAACAGATTTCGGAGGGAACCGTGAAAATACAGAACTGTTTTGAGCCGGAACCATATGCAGTGGCGGCCTGTGAAGAGCAGTATAAAAAATATCTCAGGATCCAGAAGGGGCTGCGGTACATAACAGACGGGACAGAAATGTAGCATGTCCTATAGCCTGTTTGAAAATTCATTCCTGCCATCTGCACGCCCCACTTTGTGGCATATTTGGCCCAAATTCAGTCAGCGTAGCCCACAACGCCTCCTTCATTCGGGCCAAATCTCCCGCAAAGTGTGACGCACATCTGACAGAAAGCAATTTTCAGCCACGCTCTGGTGAACGATTCGGTATCTTAATGAATGATTCTATACATGGCGGCAATATCTTCGCCGGCCATGGCAAACTTTGATTTTTCGATCAATATATTCTGTCCGGTCATAATATAGGACGGCATAATACGGATACCCTGCCAGTAAATTTCGGTATGGCGTATTTTATAGGTAGAGACGGACGGCACCGCATTTTTGCGGGCCGTCTTTCTGCTTATCATGTTGAAGGCCTTTTTTGCCACGTCTCCCATCAGCATAATTACCTTTAAATTGGGGAATAACGACAGCTCTTTTTCGAGAAAGGGCAGGCTCTGCTCGATGAGGCTTCTATCTACCGTGGATTCCGGTTTCGGCATTTTCACCGCATTCGTTAGGTATATTCCCTGACTGAGTATATCCAGGATGGTGCCTGCCCTGATTCCCGCCTCCTGAAACAGCGGGAGAGCCGTTGTCAAATAAGCTGCGTCAGGCCCGCCGTAAAAATCATCTCCCGGGTCTTCCGGCACAACTTCATTGATCAGGACGGCATAGATCCTATCCGGCACAACATCGACAGGATTAAAATACAGTCCGTCCGAACCGGGCCCCGCTTTTTGCAACTCTTCTCTGATGTTCATGATTCGTCCTCCTTGTTTTTTTTCCATTTTTCCTGAAATGGTGTGAAGTGCTACCTGCTGCTATTATACCAGGGAAAACATGATCAGGGGGTGTCATGTTCATTTTTCCGTCATTATGGCAATGAAATAGCTTTTGAATTGTGATATACTCAGCTATAAAGATACATACAGGAACCGGCATGAATAAACAATCGAAATCAATATGAAACAGACATGAATGGAGAACATCAATGGAGAACCGAACCCGCAGTGCAAAGCTGATGAATATTACTGCTATGGCCGCATTTGGCACGATCGGCTATTTTGTCGCAAAAATTCCGCTCGCGTCGGAGGAGATTGCATTTTTCCGCGCGGTGATTGCAGCAGTTGTGATTTTGGCGTGGCAGCTTGTCAGAGGCAGAAAATTTCGTCTTCCGGCCAGCAGAAAAAGCCTCATCCTGCTTATGGCTTCAGGAGCTATGATAGGTTTTAACTGGATTTTTCTTTTTGAGGCATACCATTATACCTCTGTCTCTGTGGCGACCTTAAGCTATTATTTTGCGCCTGTAATTGTGATGGCGGCTTGCCCCCTGCTTTTTCGGGAGCGGCTCTCGCTGAAACAGATAATCTGTTTTGCGTGTTCAACGGCCGGCCTCGTTCTTGTGATATCCTCCGGCGGCCTGGAGGGCGGCAGCAGCAATGTCACGGGAGTTGGTTACGGACTGGGGGCCGCGGTTTTATACGCCTGCATTATTTTGATTAACAAATCCCTTACCGGTATTGATGGGATAGACAGAACACTGCTGCAGTTTTTGGTAGGACTGATTGTCATGTTTCCCTATGTTCTGTTCAAATCAGGTTTCCATGTAATGGAAGCGGGAACGGTAGGTATTATGAATCTGCTGGTACTGGGGGTTGTACATACGGGAATCGGCTACTGCCTCTATTTTTCATCGCTTGGAGATTTGAAAGGGCAGGAAGCGGCAATTTTGAGTTACATCGATCCTCTGGTTGCCTGCGCTATGTCGGTATTCGTAATGGGAGAGGCCATGGGACTGATGCAGGCGGCGGGAGGTGTGATGATACTAGGATTTACATTGTATAACGAGCTTGGAGGGAAAACACCGTCACATCCGCGGCAAAAGACTGGCTGTGAATAGCGCTGGGATTCAGTACGTGATAAAAACGGTGACAGATAAATTTTTAATTGACAAATATGAAAAATATGGTAAACTGATATTAGTAATCATTATTGATTTTGGAGCAAATATCATATTAGGAGGCGTCAATGAACCATTTACCAATGAACGTACGAGTCCCCATTGAAAAAGACAACCCATCCATTTGCAGAGATGAGGCGCTTTGTATCAAATGCGGGCAGTGCAGAGATGTCTGTACGGACTATATCGGAGTCCACGGGACGTATACACTTGAACAAACCGGAGGAACAGCCGTTTGTATTAACTGCGGCCAGTGTGCCAATGTCTGTCCGGTATCCAGCATTACAGAAAAATATGAATACCGCGATGTCAGGGAAGCAGTCCGGGATCCGGAAAAGATTGTTATATTCAACACCTCCCCGTCTGTGAGGATTGCGCTGGGAGAAGAGTTTGACATGGAGGACGGAAGCTTCGTCCAGGGAAAAATGGTAGCTTTGCTCCGTAAGCTGGGAGCCTCCTACGTGCTCGATACGAATTTTGCCGCTGATTTAACGATTATGGAAGAGGCCAGTGAGCTGATAGAGCGGATTACAAAAAAGAACAGGCCGCTGCCGCAGTTTACGAGCTGCTGTCCTTCCTGGGTCAAGTATGCGGAGATTTATCATCCGGACATGCTGCCACATCTGTCCACTGCAAAGAGTCCGATTGGAATGCAGGGGCCGACCGTAAAGACGTATTTTGCAAAGAAGATGGGGCTGAATCCTGAAAAAATAGTCAATGTGGCCGTCACTCCCTGTACTGCGAAGAAGTTTGAGATACGCAGGGAGGAGATGAGTGCGGCCGCAGAATACCTGGGGATTCCGGGAATGCGGGACATGGACTATGTAATTACCACCAGAGAGCTGGCAATATGGGCCAGGGAAGAGGCGATAGACTTTGCGGGCCTGGCGGATTCATCCTATGACAGGCTGATGGGGGAGGCATCCGGAGCCGGGGTTATCTTTGGAAATACCGGCGGCGTGATGGAAGCTGCGCTGCGGACTGCATATGAAACTATCACAAAACAGAAAGCTCCGGCCGTACTTTACAACCTTGAACCGGTACGCGGAATGGAGGATGTGAAGGAAGCCGAGGTAGTGATAGAAGGGCTGAAAGTAAATATCGCCGTCATATACGGAACTAAAGCCGCTTCAAAATTCATTGAACGAATAAAAGAGGGCGGCAAGGAATACCATTTCATAGAAGTGATGACCTGCCCGGGCGGATGTATCGGAGGCGGAGGGCAGCCCAAGGGTACGCTGCAAAAAGGCGACGAGCTGAGGAAAAAACGAATAGAAGGGCTTTACCGCAGAGACAGTGGAATGGAGCTGCGTACCAGCCATGAGAACAAAGAAATCATAGAGCTTTACAGAGAATTTTATAAGAAACCGCTGAGTGAGCTGGCAGAGCAGATGCTGCATACAGGCTACAGAGACAGAAGTGAAGATTTAGGAGGAAAGAATATGAGCAGTTCAGTTAAATATCGCTGTACAATTTGCGGATACATTCATGAGGGAGAACTTACAGAAGGATTTACATGTCCGGTCTGCCGTCAGCCGGCGTCCGTATTTGAGAAGATTGAAGAGAAGCCGGAGAATACCGGTAATAAATATGCTGGGACAAAGACAGAGAAGAATCTGATGGAAGGCTTTGCCGGTGAGAGCCAGGCCAGAAACAAATATACATATTTTGCCATGGTTGCCCAGAGAGAAGGATATGACCAGCTGGCGGAGATCTTTTTAAAGACAGCCAGGAATGAGCAGGAGCATGCGAAGCTGTGGTTTGAAGCCCTTGGACATATCGGGACGACAGCGGAGAATCTTCTTGCGGCGGCAGAGGGAGAGAACTATGAGTGGACCGATATGTATGATCGTTTTGCAAAAGATGCCGATGAGGAAGGTTTTCCTGAGATGGCGGAGCTTTTCAGAAAAGTAGGCGCAATAGAGAAGACCCACGAAGAGCGTTACCGCAAGCTGCTTCATAATGTCGAGATGCAGCAGGTATTTGAGAAGGCAGAGGAGAGTATGTGGGAATGCCGTATCTGCGGCCATCTGGTAATTGGAAAGAAAGCTCCGGAGGTATGCCCGGTGTGCAAGTATTCCCAGAGCTATTTTGAACTGAGAAAAGAAAACTACTAAGTATGGAAAAAGTTTAAATAACCGGCGGCGGTAACAGTGCATCTTTGTGCCTGAGAATCGCCGCCGGTTTTCGGCATATTTAGAGAATCATCCCCCCGATGAATCCTGCAATTGCCAGCGGCAGATTGTAAAAGAAGAATGTAGGCACACATGTATCCCAGATATGGTCGTGCTGCCCGTCGGCATTCAGACCGGATGTGGGCCCAAGCGTACTGTCGGAAGCAGGAGAACCTGCGTCACCAAGAGCAGCGGCACAGGCGATAAGGCAGGCTGTGGCTCCGACGCTCATGTTCATTTTCATACACATCGGTACATAGAACAAAGCGATAACCGGGATGGTTCCAAAGGAAGTTCCGATACCCATTGTGATTAAAAGACCGATTATAATCAGAACAATGACGAATACTACTTTGCTGGCCCCGAGTATGGCAAGCGTGGCGTCGATCAAAGTGTCTACAGCGCCGGTCTGGTTTACTACATAGGCGTACCCGCCTGCAATCAGCATGATAAAAGAAACCATACCCATCAACCGGATTCCTTCGGCTATTGTTCCGTCACTGTTACGAAGCTTAACGGCGCCGCCGATGATCATGATAAGAATACCGAGAAGAGCGCCCAGAGGCATTGAATCCCAATAGAGCTGGCCGAACAGAACGCCTGCGATTGCGATTAAGGATACGATATGATCCTTGTTAAGGCGGATTGCCTCGTCCTCCAGTGAAATACCCTCCAGTGAAATATCCTGATAATCGCGCGGCTTGCGGAAGAACCACCAGGAGCCGATAAGGCCGACAAGCATTCCGGCGCCCAGAATGATCGTATGAGGCCATACTTCTATCATCTCAATCGGCATGCCGTTGGCTGTCATGTTTTCAGCAACGATTCCCTGGAAAATGACACCGTACCCAAGCGGAATCGTTACGTATGGAGCTACCAGACCGAATTCCGTAACGCAGGCGGCCTGGCGGCGATCCATTTTCATCTTGTTCATCATTACAAGCAGCGGTGGAAATAATACCGGGATATAGGCAATATGTACCGGGATAATGGTTCCGGAAATTATGGCGCATACGACCAGGGTTGCCAGAAGAATCCACTTTCTCTCCTTAACTACCGATGCAATCCACTTGGCCAGCATTGTCGCCAGTCCGGTTTGTGCCAGAGCTGCTGCAAACGTCCCCAGAAGCAGATAAGCTATGGCATTTGTTCCATTTCCGTTCAGTCCTGTGATAATACCCCCCATGATTTCGCCTGGCCCCATTCCAGCCGCAAATCCTGCAACCATAGCCGATACAAGCAGTGACAGAATAACATTAAGCTTGCACAGACAAAGTACACACATAACAATAACTGAAAGTGTTACCGGGTTACTAATAATTTCCCACATAAAAAAAATACCCCCTTATATAATTTTTAATCAGTATATGATATGGACGTCGATAAAATGCCGATAGGGTTTTCTGCCGCAGGAAGCTATGATATTGCAGAAAACTGCAGGTATCGACAGTTTATCGACGAAACCGGCCTGTATTGCGGACAGATAAAAGAGCAGTCAGAATATCTGCTCTTTACTCACAGAAGAAAACACATTATATAGAAGAAAGAGCAAAACAGCTGTTTATCCGGCCTTGTTTTAAACACAAAAACCTGTAAAAACAGCAGCTTAAAATAAAATGGAAAAATAAAAACAAAAAATGCAAAAAAATGGTTGACTTTTCTTTAGGGGTTTGGTATTATAATACTCGCCCTTGAAAAACGGGGTAACAAATCAAAACAAAGATTTGAAAAAAATGTAAAAAGTTGTTGACAAACAAAAGCGACTGTGATAAGATATAAAAGTTGCTGCTGACGAAAACGACAGCGAACAACAACAAAGAACCTTGAAAACTGAACAGTATGTAAAACCTTGAAAATTCTTAAAGAACAAAGGCTTTTGGTTAAGCCTAGAAGTTCGAGAGAACATTCAGAACAAAAAACCAAACAACAGTAGCGATGAAAAGTACGCATGGCGAACTTTTCACCACCTACAATACGGTTTAAAAATTAGCCAAGCGAATTTTTGAACGGAATCAAAACTTAAACATGAGAGTTTGATCCTGGCTCAGGATGAACGCTGGCGGCGTGCCTAACACAT
>OGGQ01004062.1_pt1 | contig 12681 bp, 10 predicted proteins | sample 1571191 | NCBI WGS metagenome assembly OGGQ01 (sample SAMEA2582061, study PRJEB24529) | metagenome | biome: Human gut stool | place: China | collected 2011
TTGGCGGAGAGAGAGGGATTCGAACCCTCGAGACGCTATTAACGCCTACACGATTTCCAATCGTGCGCCTTCGACCAACTCAGCCATCTCTCCATGGTGAGTGCTCTATCCTTGCTCGCCCATCAGCCGAGCAGCAGAGATTATTATATCAGCTTTTTCGAATACGTCAAGAGGAAAATTGAAAAAAATCAAAAAAAGAGGGAAGTCAGGAAAACATTGTGCCTTGCCAAGGGGAGGGGAGAGCGGTTACAATCTGGTTACAAAACAAAGAAAGGTTGTGGAACCATGAAAAAGCTGGTACTGGCCGTGGCATTGAGTGCGGCTCTGGTGACCAACGGACAGGCGGCGTCCGCCGGCCCGCTGCGGGTCAACGGCGCACCGGTGGACGCCAGCGGCAGCTATGTCCATCAAAACACTACCTATGTCCCCCTGCGGACGATAACGGAGGCGCTGCGCCCCGATGCAGAGGTGGATTGGGTGAAAGACCGGGCTGTGGTCCGGGCGGAGGGGCTGAAGCTGACGGCCCGGCCGGGTGATGCCTACATAGAAGCAAATGGCCGTACGCTGTATGCCAAAGACGGCGTCCATTTGAAGGCGGGGCGTACGCTTGTGCCGGTGCGGGTGTTGGCAGAGGCGCTGGGCGCCACCGTGGACTGGAATCCGGCCACCGGCGTGGTGTCGGTCAACGGGGGAGGCAGCGCAACGACGCAGCCCGACTACAACCGGGAGGACAAGCTCTACTGGCTGTCCCGCATCATCTCGGCGGAGAGCCGGGGAGAGCCTCTGGAGGGACAGATCGCAGTGGGCAACGTGGTACTTAACCGGGTGGATTCCCCGGACTTCCCGGACACCATCTACGGTGTGATCTTTGACGACCGGTGGGGTGGGCAGTTTACCCCTGTGCGCAATGGCACAATCTATCAGGAGCCCACGGAACAGAGCATTCAGGCGGCCAAGCTCTGCTTGGAGGGGGTCAACGTGGCCAAGGACAGCCTGTACTTCCTGGCGCCGGCGCTGACCAACAACCATTGGATTATGGAAAACAGAACTCACGTCATGACGATCGGCGCCCACTGGTTTTACCGCTGAGCGCGGTGGAGACACGTCCGGACAGCTTTCCGGACGTGTTTCTTTTTGTTATCATTTGTAGCCGAAGGAGAGCTGGAAACATCGAAAAATGTTCTGACGCACAAAGAGAAGGGTGAATTGAAACCATTGCAGCACAATGGATTGAACAGTATCGACAAAACTTCCTCTTGACTTTTTAGGGGAGAATCGGTTACAATACGGTTACAAAACAGTGAACAACAAGTAACAGATTGTAACAGGAGGAATCCTAAGCATGAAGAAACGAGCCCTTTGTGCGCTCGTCAGCCTGGCCCTTTGCGTTACCCTGGCCGGGCAGGCGGCGGCGGCTGAGAGCAGCGTCAGCTTTGTAGTCAATGGGATCACCCTTGCGGCAGATGTGCCCAACCGTGTGGAGGCGCGCACTACCTATGTGTCCTACTGGCCCATCGTGAGCGCCTTGTATCCGAACGCGACGGCGGAGTGGGTCAATGGTCAGGCAGAGGTCAAGGCCGACGGCCTGACCCTCCACATCAAGCCCGGCGCCCAGTATGTCGAGGCCAACGGCCGCTACCTGTACGTGCCGGACGGAGTCAAGTGCGAGGGCTACAGCATCATGGTTCCCATCCGAACCCTGTGCCAGGCGCTGGGCGCCGGCGTGGAGTGGGACGGAACCCAGTCCACCATCCAGATCACCTCTGGCAGCGGGCCCATCCTCTCCGGTGAGCAGGCCTACCAGGCGGACGTGGTGTACTGGCTCTCCCGCATCATCTATGCTGAGAGCGGCAATCAGCCCTTGGACGGAAAGATTGCAGTGGGTAATGTGGTGCTCAACCGGGTGGCCAGCCCCCGGTTCCCCAACAGCGTCTACGAGGTGATCTTTCAGCGCAACCAGTTCACCCCCGCCGCTAACGGAAGCATCAACCGTACCCCCAGCGCTGAGAGCGTGGTTGCCGCCAAGCTGTGCCTGGACGGTGCCAACACTGCGGGCAGCGCCCTGTACTTTGTGAATCCCACAGTGGCCCCCGGAAGCTGGGCCTCCCGGAACCGCCCCTATGTGGCGACCATCGGGGCCCACGCTTTCTACGGGTAAGGCGCGGCAAAAAGCCGAGACCATTGGTCTCGGCTTTTTATTGTGCAAAAGCACAGCAAAATGGCCATGTATCGCCATATTTGCCTGTTGTCATGATATGTGCATCGTGTATGAAATGTCCCGACCGGGAACTGCGGGAGAAAAGGATGGAAATATCCACGCGCGTATGTTAATATAAATACGTATGTCCAAATGATTCAGCATGGAGGGAACTGACTTTGACTTATTTTATGTCCATCTTAATGGGGATTATCCAGGGCGTGGCGGAATTCCTGCCCATCTCCAGCTCCGGCCATCTGGCCCTGTTTCAGACGTTTTTCGGGATGGAGAACATGGAGGAGAAATACATGTTCTTTACCGTCCTGCTCCACTTCGGTACACTGATTTCTGTCTGTATGGTCTACTGGCGGGACATTGTGGATATGATCCGCGAGTTCTTCCTGGGCATTGCCGCCCTGGCCGGGCGGAAGGATACCGGCGTTGCCCCGCCGCCGGCCCGACGGATGGTGATGCTCATCATCATCGCGACCGTGCCCCTGTTTGTGATGGTGTTTTTGCAGGATGCGGTGAACCAACTGTTCTCCAACTCCATCATGGTTTCCTGCGCCCTGCTGGCCACCGGGTTTATCCTGTTTTTCTCCGACCGCATGGCCCGGGGCCACAAGACCGCCAAAAACGCGACGGTGGCGGACGCCTTGATCGTGGGCTGCGGCCAGGCGCTGGCGGTTATCCCCGGCCTCTCCCGCTCCGGCACCACCATCTCGGTTGGCATGATGCGGGGCTTTGACCGGGCCTTCGCCGTGCGCTTCTCCTTCCTTATGTCCCTGCCTGCCGTACTGGGCGCCAACGTCCTGGAAATTAAGGATGCGCTGGCCTCGAACTTCCCCATTGAGGAGCTGCCCATGTACTTAGTGGGCGTAGCGGTGTCCGCTGTGGTGGGGTACTTTGCCATCCGGCTTGTTAAGAGCCTGTCCGATAAGGGGAAATTCGGCAAGTTTGCTTACTACTGCTGGGCGGTTGGCCTGGGCAGCTTGGTAGCGGGCATCGTGAAGATGATGCTGCTCAAGTGACAGAAACCCGATACAAAAGAATGACCCTGGAAAGGATTTGATTTTCAATGGCCACAGCACAGAAGAAGAACGCGGGCGGAAAGCGGACGGCCTCGGGTACGGGAAGGACCGCATCCGGCTCCCGCGCTGCCGGCAGCCGGAAGAAGGCCCCGGCGCCCAGGCCCATCCGTCGGGAGGTGGGGGCGGTGGCCTGTCTGCTGCTGGCCATTTTCTCCGCCTTTGGCTACTTCCATATTCAGGCCATCTTTATCGACTTTTTCTGCGGCTTGGTCAAGGGCCTGATCGGCTACGGCTACTGGCTGCTGCCCCCCATGCTGCTGGTGGCCAGCGGGATCTTGGTCTTCCACCGGGGCCGCCCGGTACGGCTGCGGGTGTGGTGCGCCCTGCTCACCCCAGTGCTGGTGGGCTGCCTGCTCCACCTGATTCTGACCAGGGGCTCCTATGAGTGGAGCCTGGAGCTGGTCAAGACCCTGTGGAGCCAGGGAGAGGCTCTCAAGAGCGGCGGTGTGGTCAGTGGCTTGATCGCCCTGGGGCTGACTGCGGTGTTCAGCAAGTACGGAGCCGGTGTAATCTTCGTCCTGATCGCGGCCATCATGCTGATGGTGGTGTTCCACGTCTCCCCGGTGGATATCGTGGACCGGATCCGTGAGCGGCCCCGGGTGGAGTACGAGGAGGAGGAACTGCCCGAGCCCAAGCCCCGTGAGCGCCGCCGTGCCCCCGAGCCGGAGAGCGCCGCCCGCCGCCAGCAGGTGCCTCAGATCGATATCCCCGTGGACGATGGTCCGCTGGTGGGCAAACGGCCCGAGCCCAAGCCCATTGAGAAGAAGGAGCGCTTTTTCAACCGGAAGCCCTCGGTGCCCACGCCGGACCAGGTATTGGCCGGTGCGGCGGCTGGGGATGTGCCTGAGGCAGAACTCATTGCCGTGTCCCCGCCGCCTGAGACGCCTCAGGAGGCAGTTCAGGCGGCGAAACCGGTGCCGGAACCCATCCCGGAGCCCGCCCCTGCCCCGCCGGTGCCGGAGATTGAGCGGGAGCCCGCTGTGGCCAAGGTGAAGAGGGAGGAGGCTGCCCAGGCGGCGGCCGAGGTGGCCCAGGACATCGCCCGCAAACTGGAGGAGGGGACTCCGGCGGCCTACCAGTATCCGCCGGTTTCGCTGCTGAAGGAGGGGGCAGGCGTGTCGGGCGCCGACGTGGCCAGCGAGCTCCAGGCCAATCAGGCCCGCCTGTCCGACACCATCCGGTCCTTCGGCATCGATGCTACCATCGCCAATGTGACCCGCGGCCCATCGGTGACCCGGTACGAGGTGGAGCTGGACCAGGGGGTGCGGCTTAACAAGCTGACCAACCTGGCTGACGATATCGCCCTGGCCTTGGGGGCTACCGGCGTTCGCATCGCCCCCATCCCGGACAAGATCTCCATGGTGGGCATTGAGGTGCCCAACAAGCTCGTCTCCCCGGTCTATATCCACGATGTCATCGACTCCAGTGAGTTCCGGGACAACCCCTCCAAGGTTTCCTTTGCTGTGGGCCGGGACATCAGCAACCGCAATGTGGTGGGCAATATTGCCAAGCTGCCCCACCTGCTCATCGCCGGCACTACCGGCTCGGGCAAGTCGGTGTGTACCAACTCTCTGATTATCTCCCTGCTCTACAAGGCCACCCCTGAGGAGGTGCGCCTCATCATGGTGGACCCCAAGATGGTGGAGCTGGGCATCTACAACGGCATCCCGCATCTGCTCATTCCCGTGGTCACCGACCCCAAGAAGGCGGCGGGCGCCCTCCAGTGGGCGGTGGTGGAGATGATGAAGCGCTACCGGGCCTTCTCGGAGATCGGGGTGCGGGATCTGGCCAGTTACAACGCCCACGCCGCCAAGACCGAGGGCATGGAGAAGATGCCCCAGATTGTGGTGGTCATTGACGAGCTGGCCGATCTGATGCTGGTGGCCGCCAAGGAGGTGGAGGAGTCCATCTGCCGAGTGGCCCAGATGGGCCGCGCCGCCGGCATGCACCTGATCATCGCCACCCAGCGGCCCTCCGCCGACGTGATCACCGGTCTGATGAAGGCCAATATCCCCAGCCGCATCGCCTTTGCCGTGGCCTCCTCCCTGGAGTCCCGCATCATCCTGGACACCACCGGCGCGGAAAAGCTGGTGGGCCGGGGCGACATGCTCTACTTCCCCCTGGGCACCGGCAAGCCCCAGCGGGTGCAGGGCTGCCTCATCTCCGACGAGGAGGTGGCCGCCGTAGTGGGCTTTATCAAGCAGAACAGCGGGTCGGCCGAGTACTCGGAGGAGATCATCCATGAGATCGAGCAGCACGCCGCCGAGAAGGAGAAGGGGAGCAAGGGCGTGGGCGGCTCCGCGCCGGACGAGGTGGGGGACGACTACGACGAGCTGCTCCCCGCCGCCATTGAAGTGGTGGTGGAGACCGGCATGGCCTCCGTGTCCATGCTCCAGCGGCGGCTCAAGCTAGGCTACTCCCGGGCGGCCCGACTGGTGGACCAGATGGAGGAGAAGGGAGTCGTGGGGCCCTTTGAAGGCTCCAAGCCCCGCCAAGTGCTCATTACCAAGGATCAGTGGCAGGAGATGCAGTTTAAGCAGGGGATGGTGGACGCTGCCCCAGAGCCCGTCCCCGACGAGCTGGAATTTGAGGGCGACGCCATCCCCCAGAGCCGGGATTTGCCCCCGTTTGATATGGAGGATTGAGAGCGATGGAGCACTATGTCATCAAGCCCGCCGGGGAGGCGGGGGAAGCGGCGGTTCACGCCGGCCTGCGGGCCTATAACCGCACCTTTGTCTCCGATACGGCGGATCTCTCCCTGGTGGTGGAGGACGGGGCCGGACAGATCATCGGCGGCTGCAATGCCTTCCGGATGGGGGAGCTGGCCCTGCTGGACGTGCTGTGGGTGGCGGAGTCCCGCCGGGGCACCGGCCTGGGGGCCTGCCTCCTGGCCCAGCTGGAGCAGGACGCCGCCCGCCAGGGTGCGAAGCGCCTGGAGCTGAACACCTTTGGATTCCAGGCCCCCGGCTTCTATGAAAAGCTGGGCTACCGTCGCTTCGGCGCAGTGGAGCCCGCCGTGGGGGAGTACGGCCACTACTTTTACGTAAAAGAGCTCTAACAGGACGCAGATAAGCCGGATGGGCGCGGTCAAACGACCGCGCCCATCCGGCTTATGATGTAGAAATGGAGGAAGGAAGTAGAAATCAGAATCAGAAGTCGACCTCAGTGCCGTAGTAGATGCAGGTAAACAGCTTGGCCATGGTGGCGGGATCGATGGGGCGGGGGTTGGAGCCGGTGCAGGCGTCGCCCACCGCGTTGGCGGCGATGGCGTCCAGCTTCTCCTTGAACTCGTCTTCAATAATGCCGAAGTCCTTCAGGGTGTTGGGGATGCCCATGGCATCGTTCATGGAGCGGATCTTGGCGCGCAGGCCCTCCACCAGCTCGGCGGTGGTGTCGCCGACGACGCCCATGGTGCGGGCAATGTCGGCGTACCGCTCGGCCACGCCGTCGGCCTTGGCGTTGTAAGCGATGACGTAGGGCAGGTACATGGCGTTGGCCAGGCCGTGGGTGATGTGGCCGGTGGAGAAGGCCGCGCCGGTCTTGTGGGCCATGGAGTGGACGATGCCCAGCAGGGCGTTGGAGAAGGCCATGCCGGCCAGGCACTGGCCGTAGTGCATCTCCTCGCGGCAGCCCATGTCGCCGTTAAAGGAGCGGAGCAGATCCTTCTCCACGATGTGGATGGCCTTGAGGGCCAGGGGATCGGTGAACACGGTGTGGAGGGTGGACACATAGGCCTCGATGGCGTGGGTCAGAGCGTCCATGCCGGTGTGGGCCACCAGCTTGGGGGGCATGGTCTCGGCCAGGGCCGGGTCGATGATGGCCACGTCGGGGGTGATATTGAAGTCGGCCAGGGGGTACTTGATGCCCTTCTGGTAGTCGGTGATGACGGAGAAGGCGGTGACCTCGGTGGCGGTGCCGGAGGTGGAGGGGATGGCGCAGAACCTGGCCTTCTGGCGCAGCTCGGGGAAGCTGAAGGGGGTGATCAGATCCTCAAAGGTGGTCTCCGGGTACTCGTAGAAGGCCCACATGGCCTTGGCCGCGTCGATGGGAGAGCCACCGCCCATGGAGATGATCCAATCGGGTTCAAACTCCCGCATGACTGCCGCGCCGCTCATCACGGTTTCCACAGAGGGATCGGGCTCTACGTTCTCGATCAGGCGGGTCTCAATGCCGGCCTCCTTCAGATATCCCAGGGCCTTGTCCACAAAGCCGAACTTCTTCATGGAGCCGCCGCCCAGCACCAGCACCGCACGGGAGCCCTTCAGATTCTTCAGATTTTCCAGCGCATTGGCGCCATAATAGATGTCTCTGGGAAGCGTAAAACGGGACATAACAGGTACCTCCGTGTATACGTGAATTTTAAATCGTTAAAAGTTTAACGATTTACCGGAACCTATTATGGCACATTGTTAATTCCCTGTCAATCGGTTTTGCAGAAACTGTACGTTCCAAACTTCGCGTTTCAGATTACCAGCGTCCCATTCTCGTCCTCCTGGAGCAGCAGAATGCGCTCCTGGCGGCCATCGGCGGCATCCACGTAGACCAGCACGTGGCCGCCGGAGGCGTTCTGACACTTGAATTCGTGGCACAGCACCTCGTACTCGCCGCCGGTGGGGATCAGGGCGAGCTGGTGGGCCAGAACGGTGAGGGAGCCGTCCACCTGGGCGGCCGCCTCCGCCTCGGAGACGGCGGGGGCGGGGAGGGTACGGTCCCCGTGGTTCATGAGGTAGCCCTCCGACTCAAAGCTCACCACATCCCCGGTGTCCAGCGCCACACCCACCTTGACCAGATCGGGGTAGCAGTACACGCCGTCCTGGCGGGAGGCAAAGTGGACGGTGAGTATGCCGTCCTGTCGGATGGAGTAGCTGGGGTCCATATCCTGGTAGCCCCGCTCGGACAGAAACTCCGCAGCCCTCTGCCGCCCCTCCTGGGCGGAGAGGGACGCCTCGCCCACCGGCCGGGAGGAGAGTACCTGGAGCACCTGGCCGCCCTGCCGGGTGACCTCTACATAGAGCTCGCCGCCATTCACCAGGGCGGAGAAGCCCCAGGTGGGGAGCTGTCCCTCGCCCTGGGCGCTGAGGGTGAAGATGTCCTCCCGCAGCCCCAGAAAGGCTGCCGCGGCCCTGCGGGCCTCCGCCTCGGAGACCTGGGGCAGCCCCTCCAGCATCTTGGGCGTGCGGCCCGACAGGTGGTCGGAAAAGGGGCCGTCGTAGATCAGGGCGGGCACCTCGGGGAAGTCGGCCTCCACCGTCTGGAAGGCCGAGCCGGCGGGGAGTTCACCCGACTCCGTGGCGTTGGACAGCCGTGCCTGAACGGTCTCCACGTCCTCCGGTCGGATGGTGCCCGCGTCCAGCTCCGCCAGCAGGCTCTGGAGGGCGCCAGACAGGGTGGAGGCGGCCCCCGCCAGGCCGCGCAGGGTCTCCCGGTGCGCCTCGGTGCACGCCGTCTCGCCGTAGGCGTCCCGGGCCAGGGCCATGGCGTAGTCGCCGGTTTTGGCCAGGAAGGCGGCGGTTTGCTCCAGCTCTACGTTGCCGTAGGGCAGCTCGCCCAGAGCCGACTGAGCGGCCAGCGCCTTGCTGTAGGCCTGGGCGCACAGTGCGGAGAACAGCTCGGGACTGGTGGCGTAGGTCACCTTTCGGAGGGCGACATCCAGCTCGCCCGCCGCCGTGGCCAGCTCGGTGAAGGCGTGCTGATAGGTGTTGTCCAGCATGCGCCGGTACTGTGCCGCCCGGGCGTGGCCCTGTACTGCAAACCCGGCGGTCACCGCTAAGGCCCCCGCCAGAAAGCTGGCGGCCAGCACCTGTTTTCTCCGTTTCTCCATGACAAAACGCCCCCTTTTACGGCTAGGTTGCGTAAAAGGGGGCGTTTTATGTGCGGTAAATATAAGCTAAAGAAGGGGGCGAAGCCGCGCAAAAAGGTTGAGCAGATCATCGGAGGCCTTCACGCCCAGAAGAGGAATTTCCAAGCCGGCCGCCCGAATCCGATCTTCCAGTGCGCCGAGGAAAAGGCCACGGCCGGGCATCTCTTGATTGCGGTCGGACGTGGTCTCCACCCCGCAGTTGGGGGAGCGGTTTGCGCCCAGAAACGCAATGATGCGAAACCCGTATCTGTGGTACTCCAGCACCTGATGCATGACAGATTCAACTAGGTCCTCCAGCATCCGGCTGGGGGCGGGCGCCTGCATGGCGGCACGAATACGGGTGTTCTCCTCCGTGACCGGGGACTGCGCGCCCAGCCTGTTTCCACGGTCCAGCCCAAGGCAGCAGAGCTCCGGGCAGGGAAGCTGAACGATTCCCACCTGATGTTCCAGAAAGAACTGCACCAGCTCTCGGAAAGCGGCCGGATATACAGCGGTTCCGTCGGAGATGGCGTTTTGGTTCAGCAGGCAGTGGGCTAGAAACACCACTTTTCTACTGCGGCCGTCGGCAAACATCTGCATTTTTCTCACCATTCACGGCTGGGCTCAGCCGCCCAGCTTGTCCAGCCCAAGACGGAGGCGGCGCAGGCACTCGTCCTTCCCCAGAATGTGGCAGATCTCCACCGCGCCGCCGGGGGTGACCGCCTTGCCCGCCGCGGCAATGCGCACCGGCCACATGAGGGTGGCGTTTTTGACCTCCAGAGACTCGGCCAGGCCGATCAGAGCGTCATGAATCCCGTCCACGGTCCAGTCGGCCAGCCCCTCCAGGGCGGGAAGGACGGCCTCCAGCATCCGCCGGGACACCTCCGGATTGGTCTTGGACTTCTTGTTGGTGAACAGCCCCGCGTCGTAGTCGGGCAGGGCGTCAAAAAAGTCCAGCTTCTCTGGGATGTCGGTGAGACGCTCGCACCGGGCCTGGAGCAGCCCGGCGATCTCCTCCGTGGAGAGGGCGGGATTCTGCACCGCCTGGCGGATGTAGGGCAGGGCGGCCGCATGGAAGGCCTCGGGGCTCATCTCCCGAAGGTAGTGGGCGTTGAAGTAGGTCAGCTTTTCGATGTCGAAGATGGCGGGGGACTTGGAGATGCCGCCGATGTCGAAAATCTCCGCCAGCTCGGCCAGGGTAAAGAACTCCCGCTCGGCGTACTCGCCTCTGGGAGACCAGCCCAGCAGGGTGACGTAGTTGACCACCGCCTCGGACAGATAGCCCATGGCGATGAGATCCTCGTAGGAGGGGTCGCCCTTGCGCTTGCTCATCTTGTTGTGGGCGTCCCGCATGACGGGGGAGCAGTGGATATAGGTGGGTACGTCCCAGCCGAAGCCCTGGTACAGCAGATTGTACTTGGGGGCGGAGGACAGGTACTCGGAACCCCGCACCACGTGGGTGATGCCCATCAGGTGATCGTCGATGACGTTGGCAAAGTTGTAGGTGGGCAGGCCGTCCCGCTTGATGAGCACCTGGTCGTCCAGTGTGGAGTTCTCTACGGTAATGTCCCCGAATACGGCGTCGGAGAAGACGGTGGAGCCCTCCGCGGGGATCTTCTGGCGGATGACGTAGGGGGCGCCGGCGGCCACCTTGGCCCTGGCCTCCTCCAGGCTCATGTCCCGGCAGGGGTCGGCCGCCCGGTCAAAGTTGCCGGAGTCCTCCTCAGACTCGGTCTTTTCGCAGAAGCAGTAATAAGCGTGGCCCTTCTCCACCAGCAGCTCGGCGTACTTGCCGTACAGCGCCCGGCGCTCGGTCTGGATGTAGGGTCCCACCGGGCCGCCGATGTCGGGGCCCTCGTCCCAGGTCAGGCCGCACTTGCGCAGGGTGGCGTAGATGACCTCGGTGGCGCCCTCCACCAGGCGGCCCTGGTCGGTATCCTCAATGCGGAGGATGAACTTGCCGCCGCTGTGGCGGGCGATGAGCCAGGTGTAGAGGGCGGTGCGGAGGTTGCCCACGTGCATGTAGCCCGTGGGGGAGGGGGCGAAGCGGGTGCGGACGCCGTCCTTGGGGATGCGGGCTTCCATCTCCTCAAACCAGTTCAGATCCATTGAAAAGACTCCTTTTTTAAACTTCATCACATTATTCTATATTTTTCGCCTAAGGATTGTCAAGGCCATTTGGATATGATATGATAAACCAATATGGGGCATTGTACCCAATGAGCCAAAAATCACTCGTAAGAGGTGTGTTTTAGAATGGAAAACCAGAAAAAAGTCATGCTCTCCGGCATCCAGCCCAGCGGCGAGCTCCACCTGGGCAACTACCTGGGGGCCATCAAGAACTGGGGCGCCCGGGCGGACGAGTTCGACTGCTTCTACTTTATGGCCGATATGCATACCATCACCGTGCGCCAGACCCCGGCGGAGCTCCGCCGCCGCACTCTGGAGCAGGTGGCCCAGTACATCGCCTGCGGTCTGGACCCGGAGCGCAACACAATTTTTGTCCAGTCCCACGTGCACCAGCACGCGGAGCTGGCCTGGGTGCTGGAGTGCTACACCATGTTCGGCGAGCTGTCCCGCATGACCCAGTTCAAGGACAAATCCGCCAAGCACGCCGACAACATCAACGCCGGCCTGTTTACCTACCCCTGCCTGATGGCGGCGGACATCCTGCTCTACCAGCCGGACTTTGTGCCGGTGGGGGAGGATCAGAAGCAGCACGTGGAGCTGACCCGCAACGTGGCCCAGCGCTTCAACCACGTGTACGGCGACGTGCTCAAGGTGCCCGAGCCCTACATCCCCAAGATGGGCGCGCGGGTGATGAGCCTGAACCAGCCGGACACCAAGATGAGCAAATCCATCCCCGAGGGCTGCGTGTTCCTGATGGATAAGCCGGAGGACATCCTGCGCAAGTTCAAGCGGGCCATCACCGACAGCGACACTGAGCGCTGCGTCCGATTCGACCGGGAGAACAAGCCGGGCGTGTCCAACCTGATGAGCATTTATTCCGCCGTCACCGGCAGGAGCTTCGAGGCCATTGAGGCGGAGTTCGACGGCAAGGGCTACGGCGCGTTCAAGCCCGTGGTGGGCGAGGCCGTGGTGGAGATGCTCCGGCCCATCCAGGAGGAGACCCGCCGCCTGCTCTCCGACAAGGCCTATCTGGAGGGGGTCTACCGCGCCGGCGCGGAGAAGGCGTCCTACGTGGCGGAAAAGACTCTTCGCAAGGTCTACAAAAAGGTGGGCTTCCTGGCCCGGTAATAAGATAAGGAGCAAATTCCCATGCCAAGAAATCTGGATCTTCCCCTCATCGGCATCGTGGCCGCCGCCCTGGTGGTGGCCCTGGTGGTGGCCCTGGTGGCCACTCCGGTGGTGAAAAACCTGGCCATTCGGGTCAAGGCGGTGGATGTACCCAAGGACGGCCGCCGCATGCACGACCACCCCATCCCCCGCATGGGCGGACTGGCCATCTTCCTGGGCTTCCTGCTCAGCGTCCTGCTCTTTCTGGACTTGAACGCCCAAATGCGGGGGATGCTGCTGGGGGCGGTCATCATCGT
>OGGQ01004064.1_pt1 | contig 12675 bp, 12 predicted proteins | sample 1571191 | NCBI WGS metagenome assembly OGGQ01 (sample SAMEA2582061, study PRJEB24529) | metagenome | biome: Human gut stool | place: China | collected 2011
CTATTAAAAAAGCCGCCCCTGTGATGGGGCGGCGTGGATTATTGATAAAGCTGTACATCGTCGGGCATGGCCAGCCGCTCGTCCAGAAGCCGGTTGATATTGCTTAAAAACACGGCGCTGGTCAGGATGGCACAGAGCAGGTCGGTGACAGGCTCGGCAAAAAAGGTAGCCTGGGCTCCTAGGAAATGGGGAAGTGCCAGAGTGAAAACCAAAAAGACTGCTTTGCGGATGAGGGACAGGCTGAGGGCTCCCCGGGCGATACCCAAGGCGGTAAAGGTGTCCACAAACTCATACTGGAAGGCCAGAGGGATCACCGAGAAGGTAAATACCCGGATGGCCCAGGAGGACAGGCGAAGCAGTTCTTCATTGCGGGTGAAGATCATGGCAAAATAATAACCGGCCAGCTGGCTGATCAGGAACATCACGCCGGTGAAAATCAGACACAGCTTTAGTACTTTGCGGATGGCCAGGCGGATGCGGTCCACTTTCTTTGCGCCATAATTGAAGCTGTGAATGGGCTGGGTACCGCCGGTGATGCCGCCCAGAGGCATGGTGATCAGCTGCATATAGCTGAGCACAATGGTGGCCACGGTGATATAGGTGTCTCCCATCTTGGCGCCGCCGTAACGCTGGAGTACGCTGTTGAGAGCGATGAGCAGCACACTGTCGGTGGCGATGATGGTGAAGGGAGACAGACCGAACAGCAGGATTCGCCGCATGATGGAGGGGGAGTAGCCTCCCAATGTGAGGGAGATCTGGGGTTTGCGGCTGCGGAGAAACCAGATCACAAAAAAGCAGCTGACGGCTTGGGATATCACAGTAGCCAAAGCAGCTCCTCGCACGCCCAGTCCCAGCAGGAAGATGAACACCGGGTCCAGCAGCACATTCAGAATCGCACCGATGATCACTGTGGCCATACCCATGGTGGAATAGCCCTGGCAGATGATATATTGGTTCAGTCCCACCGATAAGATGGCGAACAGGGTACCCAGTACATAAATGGTCATGTATTCATTGGCATAGCCATAGGTAGCGCCGCTGGCACCAAAAGCCATGAGCATGGGCTTTTTCAGCAAAAGAGCAGCGCCGGTGAGCAAAAGGGAAAGAACACAGAGCATAAGAAAGGCATTGGCCAGGATCTTTTGGGCGCCTTCTCTGTTTTTTTCACCCAAACGGATGGCCATCAGCGGCGCTCCGCCCAAGCCCACCAAGAAGGCAAAAGAAGAAATCAGGGTGACGATAGGGCCACAGACGCCCACACCGGCCAGCGCCAGATCACCCACATGGGGAATGTGGCCGATGTACATCCGGTCCACAATGCCGTAGAATACATTGACGAATTGGGCCAACATAGAGGGAATGGCCAGTTTGAGTACCAGTTTTCCAATGGGATCTCTGCCCAGATCGTTGGTCTTTGACATGAGTTGCGTCCTGCTTTCCATAGTGGTTGTGGCCTGTCCAGGGACAGCCTTATATAGACTACTCTGTAAAGCGATGAATTGCAAGGGGAAAGAAAAATTTTTCGGATTTTCCAAGAAATATCCCGAAAAAGGAAGGAGAATGGAGGATGGAATCCATCAAAGGGCGGTTTGCCCCCAGTCCCACGGGACGAATGCATCTGGGCAATGCCTTTTGTGCCCTCTTAGCCTGGCTCTCAGCCCGCAGTCAGGGTGGAAGTCTCCTGCTGCGCATGGAGGATCTGGACCCGCAGCGCAGCCGGGAGAGCTATGCCCGGGTGCTGATGGAAGATCTTTTGTGGCTGGGGCTGGATTGGGACGAAGGCGCCGGTATTCCTGGGGAAGAGGAGAAACAGTATTGGCAGAGCCGCCGGGAGGAGGAATATGCCAAGGCCTTGGATCTGCTGAAGCGGCAAGAATTTTTGTATCCCTGCTTCTGCACCCGGGCAGAACTGCACGCCGCTGAGGCCCCTCACGCCTCCGATGGACAGGTGATTTACAGTGGCCGCTGTCGGGAGTTGACAATGGAGGAGCGGCAGGAGAAAGAAAAACACCGCCGCCCGGCCATTCGCATTCGTGTGCCGGATGAAGTGATCTCTTTCACCGACGGATGCCGGGGCGTGTATGAAGAAAATCTGGCCCGGGACTGTGGAGATTTTATCCTGCGGCGTTCCGATGGGGTCTTTGCCTATCAACTGGCGGTGACCTGGGACGATGGGGTCATGGGAGTGAGTCAAGTGGTGCGGGGCAGCGATCTTCTTTCCTCCACGCCCCGGCAGATCTGGCTTCAGCGGTTGTGGGGCTTTCCTCAGCCACAGTATTATCATGTGCCCTTGCTCCTGGCTCCCGATGGCCGCCGTTTGTCCAAGCGGGATGGGGATCTGGATCTGGAGGCTTTGCGCAGTCGGATTGGGCCGGAAGAGCTGGTGGGAAAATTGGCTTTCTGGGCGGGGATTTTGTCCAAAGAAGAAGCGGTCACACCCCGGGAACTTACTTCTCTGTTTGATTGGGAAAAGGTAAAAAAACAGGATATTTTGCTGGATGCCGCCATGCTGGATTTTTGACATAAAAAAGCCGCCCAAAGAGGGCGGCTTTTTTCATAGGGTTATTGCAAAGCCAGGATCAGCCGCTTCCGGTGGTGGGAGCAGCGCATGGCCAGGCACAGATGGCGGTTGAGTTTGCGGCACAGAGAAAGCAGGCGGCGGCTTCGGAAGCTGTCCGGCACAGGAAGGCCAGGCAGAAGCCACAGCTTTCCCCATAGCTGATAGAGCCGGATGAGCCCATGGTGCCACAGGGTCAGCAGTCGATAAGCGAACAGTTGGAGAGTGTGTTTCATTGCAGGAGTCCTCTTTCTTGTGGTTTCCCTAAGTGATACGATCCCGATGCTTCTATTATACATGGGATGTATGGAGGAAGGTGTCGAATTTTCGGGAGAAAAAAAGATTTTCTATTTTTGTTGCCGAAGAGGGAGGAAGAGGGGAGAAAAAGAAAAAAGAAGCGCTGTTTTGAGAAAACATACGCTTCTTTTGTGCTTTTTTGGCTGCGGGCGCGGCACAGCCGCTTGCGCCAGCCCATTGGCAGCGTCCCCCGCAAAGGATATGGTATCACAGATCAAGGGGCGGAAACCGTCGCAGCAGGGCGTTTTTTTTATTCCAGGTTGAGCTTGCGGGACAGAATGCGATTTGTGATGAAAAAGAATCCTGCAAGGAAAAAGAGTTCCACAATGATGCTCAGCAGCAGGGCCACATGAATGGCCCAGTCGCTGGATATGGGGAAAATCCACTGAGCAGCCAGGTTCCCCAGCACCCCCAGAAGGATCTGGACCAGGAAGTTCAGGGCCAGGAAAGCGCCGAAGGAGGTGAGCAGTCGCTTGTTGGCGCTCAGCTGTCCCAAGGCCATGCTGGCATAGAGCATCATGGTGAAGGCCAATACACCAAAAGCACAGAAAAGGAAAAACTCTATGCAGGCTGTGATAATCTGACCATTCAGATAACCCAGACGGATGGAAGTACCGATGACCCCAAAGGACATTGCCACCATCCCTTTTTCATAGGCCAGAATCACAAAGGCCAGGAAGGCGGCAATGCTGCTTAAAATGTACCACACCAGAGAGGTAAGGGACTTGCAGCAGATGTGTTGCCAGGGCTTCACCGGCAAGGTCATGGACAGATACCCTTCTTCGCCCAGCAGGTTTTTGTAAAACCGCTGGAGAGAGACCACCAGAGTGAGGATAAACACCGCCATGAGCAAAAAGCCGAACAGGGAGGAGATCACCACCTGGAAAATCCCCAAAAAGAAGGAATTGGAGACATCCTTGTTAAAGACAAAGAGTCGGGTAAGAAAAGCGGTGATCAACAGGGCTCCATAGATGGGCAGAAAGGTGCGCCCTGTGGACTTGAATTCATATTTCAGTAATTTTCTCAGCATTTGTATACCTCCCGGAACAAAGCATCCACCGATTTTCCATTTTTCTCCCGGATCTCGTCCACCGAGGACACCAGAGCCACCCGGCCTTCGGCCAGGAAGATCACATCGTCCAACACTTTTTCGATGTCGGCGATCAGATGGGTGGAAAGAACGATGCTGGCTTGTTCGTCGTAATTTGTGATGATGGTATTGAGGATGTAGTCCCGGGCCGCCGGGTCCACGCCGCCGATGGGTTCATCCAGCAGATAAAGCTGGGCTCTGCGGCTCATCACCAGAATCAGCTGTACCTTTTCTTTGGTGCCCTTGGACAAAGACTTCAGCCGCTGGCTTTCGTCGATATCCAGGCGGCGGAGCATATCCCGGGCACGGTTGGCGTCAAAATTCTGATAGAAATCGGAAAAATAGCCGATGATGTCCGATACCCGCATCCAGTCATTGAGATAGTTTTTGTCCGGCAGATAGGATACCGACAGATGGCTTTCCACTCCCGGCTTCTTGCCGCACACCAGTATTTCGCCGGCGGTGGGGGTCAAAAGGCCGTTGGCCAGCTTGATCAAAGTGCTCTTTCCGCTGCCGTTGGGCCCCAGAAGTCCCACGATCCGGCCAGGGGAGATGGTCAGGTCCACATTGGACAGCGCCGGTTTTCTGCCATAGGATTTGGTCAGATTACGGCATTCCAGTAAAGCGTTCATCAGTTTCTTCCCTCCACATGAAGTTGTAATTGCTCCAAAGCCTGCTGGGGAGTGAATCCCAAACCGGTCATGCTTTGGATGAAGTTTTCCAAGATGCCTTGGCACAGCTGCCGTCGAAGCCGCTGGATGGCTTCACCATCCTCTGTGACAAAGCGGCCCGCTGTGCGCTGGGTGAAAAGCAGCCCATCGGTCTCCAGCTCGGCCAGGGCTTTCTGCATGGTATTGGGATTGACCGCCGCCTGGGCCGCCAGTTCCCGCACCGAGGGCAGCTTGCTGCCTGGGGGATAGGCGCCGGAGAGGATCAGCCGCTGGATCTGCTCCACCAGCTGGGCATAGATGGGGCGGTCGCTGTCAAATTGCCAGGCCATAGGCTCACGCTCCTTTTTGTATCACTGTATTAAGAACATAGTACAATAATACAATTGTCCATTTGCTTTGTCAAGGGGGAATTTCAAAAAAGAAAAAGCCGCCTGACGGCGGCTGAAAAATAGGCTTCTGGCAGAAAATCAAAAGAAATCCTTCCAGGCCAGAGAATTTCCTGGTTCCACGATCAAGAATTGTTCATCCCACTGACCAGATACCAGCTTCTCCAATATACGGATGCTGCCCGGGACATGGCGTACGGCACATTGGGTCAGATCGGCATCCCGCTGAACCTGGCGCAGATGGTCCGGAGCATAACTGTCATAGGTCCCGGTATCGATGGTATCAATATGGGTGAAAGGATCAAACCATTGATGGAAAAGGGCGCGGCCCTGGGCTTCTCCACGGCTCTGGCAAAGGTGCTTTTCCATACTTTCCAAGGAAATCTCTCCGGCATCCGGTTCACGGAAATAAAAATGCCCGGTTTGCTTCAGATTGGAGGCCTTTCGGTCATCGGTGTGAAGCAGCAGGGTGATGCAGTCGTCTACACAGGGAATCACAATGCGCTGTTGGGCGGCCAGATCCCCCCAGGAGCCACCGCAAAAGCCCATGGCCACCAAAACGGTATCCACTGTGGGGTCCAGTTCGCTCAGTGTTTTTTGGATTTGACGGCGCATTTCCTTGGGGTCTGCATGGTATTTTCGATTGAGCCAAATCACCGGGTGATTGGTGTGCATTTTTTCCTGGGCGGCCATTACATCTTTGGCTAAAGAAGAACAGGCCAACAAAACAGCATTCAAGAAAAGCCCTCCTTTGCGAAAGAAAAGACCGCCGGAGAAAATCCGGCGGTCTCCAGGGGAAGTGTAGCACTGGAAGAAGGATGTGTCAAGGAAGAGGGGAGATCAAAAAGCGATGGTGGTGTCCGGGGTGTGGGGGTTGGAAAGCACATCCATGGGCAGACGGTCCAGCCAATCTTCTCCCCATTTTTCCCGGGCTTCCAGCACCAGTTCGGTTCCCACAGCGGTGAGTTCACGACGGGTTTTATCTTCGCTGGCGGCCAGAGAGGGAGCGGCGCCGGAATAATAGCCGCCACAGGAACGGGGCGAGCGGCCATAGCGCTGGGCAAAAACCGAAATGTCCGCCGCTGTCACACTGCCGCCCTGGCGGTAGACTTCTTCCAGAATGGCGGCCCGGCGCACTTCTCCCACCGTAGCAGTGACCGACTGGCTTTGCTCTTCCCGCTCCAAGGCCTGGATCAATCCGTTTACCTGGCCCTGGATCTCTTTCAACTGATGCAGAATTTCTTGATTTGTCATGTGATATTCTCCTTTCGGATTTCGTAATTGTTTTCGTTCTTCGAAGGACATTATGAATTATAGCATGAGGAAATATAGATGTCAATATGGTAGAACGAAAATATCAACGAAAAAACAATGACCGGCATGGACTGGGGAAACTTGACGAAAAACTCACAATGTTTTTATAATAGAATTGGATGAAAAAACGAAAGGAGAGGTGCTTTGTGACAAGGAAAGAGCAAAGCGAAGAGCGTCTCGGGAAGGAGGGGCGCCATGAGTGAGGGAAAATGGGATCTCAGGGGATATCTGGGGGACAAGGAGTTTTATAAAAATGTGGTGCGCATTGCCGTGCCGGTCTCCTTGCAGCAGTTGATCACCGTGGGGATCAATCTGATGGACACCATCATGCTCAGCAGCATGGGGGATGCCCAGCTTTCGGCCTCGGCCCTGGCCGGGCAGTTTATCAACCTATTTCAGATCTTTTGTATGGGCATCGGTATGGGAGCTTCGGTGCTCACTTCCCGTTTCTGGGGGATGCAGGACAAGGAGGGACTGCGCAAAGCCATCACCATCATGCTTCGCATCTGTCTGGCCTTTGCCGCGGTGTTTACCCTGGCCACTTTGATCAGTCCCCAGATGGTCATGCGAATCTATACTTCCGAAAAGGTTACGGTGGATTACGGTGTGCTCTATCTCCGCTGGCTGCTGCCCACTTATTTCTGTATGGGCCTGTCTTTGACCTGTACCATCGTTCTGCGCAGTGTCAGCCAAGTAAAGCTGCCGCTGTTCTGCTCCATTCTGGCCTTCTTTATCAACATCTTCTTTAACTGGGTGTTTATTTTCGGTCATCTGGGTGCACCCCGGATGGAGATTGCCGGCGCTGCACTGGGAACACTGATTTCCCGGGTTTTTGAGCTGGTGTTTATTTGTGGTTATTTCTTTTTCCGGGATCAGAAGATCGGTTATCGTGTCGGGCATTTGTTTATGAAGTGCCGGGATCTTCTGAGCGAATATTTGCGTATCAGCATCCCTGTTCTGGTCAGCGACGGCTTGCTGGCCTTGGGAAATAACGCTGTGGCCATGATCACCGGACGGCTGGGTACTGCTTTTGTGGCGGCCAATTCGGTGACCACTGTGGTGCAGCAGCTCAGCTCGGTGCTGACCCAGGGCATTTCCAACGCCAGCGGTATCATCACCGGTCATACCATGGGCCGGGGAGAATATGACAAGGCACAGCGGCAGGGCTATACCTTCCTGGGATTGGGATTTTTGGTAGGATGCCTGGCGGCTCTGGTGATTTTGCTGCTGCGCGGCCCCATCATCAACTATTACCAGGTGACGCCCCAGGCCAAGGAGATCGCCTGGAGCCTGATGGATGCCATCAGCTTTATCATTATTTTCCAGGCCATGAACTCCATTCTCACCAAAGGCGTGCTGCGGGCCGGGGGAGATACCAAGTTTTTGATGGTGGGTGACATCCTCTTTCTGTGGGTGGCTTCCATCCCCTTGGGGTATCTGGCCGGCATGGTGCTGCACTGGTCGCCCTTCTGGATCTATACCATGCTGAAAATCGATCAGATCATCAAATGCGTCTGGTGCGTCTTCCGGCTGCGGAGCCGAAAATGGATCAAAGTGATCCATGGCACCAAAGGTTGAGAGATCATTTCTTTTGCAAAAGCCCTCTTGCGGCAACAGCTGCAAGAGGGCTTTCCTTGTAGGATGAAAGATGTTATTCGGTACGCAAAGCGGCCACGGGATCTTTTTTTGCCGCATTTTTGGCGGGGAGCAGACCGCCCAACATGGTAATAAGAATGCTGAGCAGAATCAAGAAACCGCCGTAAGTCACGGGCAAGGCCACGGTGAGAGAGGATGCATCCAGCAAACTTTGCAAGATGGCGTTGATGGGGATGGTGAGCAAAGCAGACACCAGAACCCCCAGTGCTCCGGCCAGGCAGCCGATGATGAAGGTCTCGGCATTGAATACCTGGGAGATATTCTTTTTGGAAGCACCCATGGCCCGGAGGATGCCGATCTCCTTGGTGCGCTCCATGACGGAAATATGGGTGATGATACCGATCATAATGCAGGATACCACCAGGGACACTGCCACAAAAGCGATGAGCACATAGGAAATAATGTCCACAATGGAAGTAAGGGATTGGGTCATCAATTCCACATAATCGGTGTAGGTGATCTGGTTTTCCTCGCTGGCTTCTTTGTTGTAGTCGGCGATGCATTGGGATACCGACTCTTTGTCCTCAAAACTGTCGGTGTAGATGCTGATGGAAGAGGGGGCATCGTAGCTGACCTTTCCAAAGCTCTCCATATTCTCTTCATAAGAGGCCCCGGCGATGGTTTCATCGTAGATGGACAGCAAGATATCCGGGTCTGGCGAATCGGCCAGCCACAGATCCAGGGCCTGGGCCAAAGCCGCCTCATCAGCGCTTCCCATGGAGGAGCCCATGGAGCCATTCCCCTGGGAAAGCTGGCTGGGGTCTCCGGAAAACTTCACCCCGGTCTGTTCCTGAGCCAGGTAGTACTGAATCATCTGGAACATGGCGGCCTTGTCCGACACTCCCATGGCCGAAAGATAGGTTTTGGCGTCCTCAATCTTTTCTTCCTGGCTGGGTGCTTCAAACTCCATGCCGTTGAGCACATTGATCTCCGGTGTTTGTTCCTGGGCTGTCACTACGGCACTGGCATTGGTGTGCTCGATCACATAATCGGTCAGTTGGGAGGTATAGGCCACCGGGGTGGAAATGGTGGCATTGGCCGCATCTGTTTTGGGGCGGATTACACCGGAAATGGTGAGAGTGATTCCGTTTTTCACCAGTTGTTCCTGCTGAGGTGTACCATCCGCTGTGTAGGCAAAGGTGCCATCTTCTTTTTCGGTATAACGGTCAGACGCAGGAACCAGAGAAAAGGTGTGCCCGCAGATGGTCTCATAGTCCCAGGAGAGAGGAGAGACTTCAGAGCCATCGGCGATCTGTTCCTGGATCTCCAGGTATTGCTGGGCCGAGATCAGCCCCAGCTGGTACAGGGAAGCGGTGGAAAGGGAGTTGTTTTCGTCCAATACCAGAACCACCTGGTTGTATTCTTCCGGCCAAGCGCCATAGAGAAGATCATAGCTGTCGGTGACCACCTGGCTGATGGCTTGATCGTCGGTGCCAGCCATCAGCTGGGAAAAGTTCTTGGCTTGAGTGGAGGAACTGCCTCCCATCATCATAGGCATGGATTCCATCCCAGTGGGCATGGAGCCAAAACCACTTCTTTCGCTGCCGGATATTTCTTCCGGATCGGCATTGGTGTTCACCAAAACCCCATCGGGGTCGTAGGAGTACACATCGAAGTTCACATGATAGGAGTAAGCCACGCCGTTTTCTCCCAGATAGGGACGAATGGGACTGTCCGGATTATCCAGATAGTCCTTGAAAGCCGTGAGGTTGTTTTCGATCACGCTGGAGGCAATGGTCTCACTGACCTGGATGTCGGTATAATCGGCGTGAACACCCTCTTCTGGGGTGGTTTGGTTTTGATCCTGTTTGGCCATGCCCAGCCCCATCATGTTATTCATCATGCCGGTCATATCCAGCGTTTCTGAACTGATGGTGATGGGATAGGAGGTCATGGTCTCCTTTTGAACATCGGCGATATAGTTGTTTACCCCGGAAGACAAAGCCAGGATCAGAGCAATGCCGATGATGCCGATGGAACCGGCAAAAGCCGTGAGAAGAGTTCGTCCTTTTTTGGTGCGCAGATTGTTGAAGCTGAGGGAAAGGGAAGTGGGAAAGGACATTTTGGCCCGGCCCATGTTGCGGTGCTCCGCCTGCGGCTGCTCTTCTTTTTCCGGGTCAAAGGGGTCGGAATCGTGGATGATTTTGCCGTCCCGCAGGTTGACGATGCGGGTGGAATATTCCTGGGCCAGCTCCGGATTGTGGGTCACCATCACCACCAGCCGGTCCTTGGCCACTTCCCGCAGCAGATCCATGATCTGGATGCTGGTTTCGCTGTCCAGAGCGCCTGTGGGCTCATCGGCCAGCAGAATGTCCGGATCATTGACCAAAGCCCGGGCGATGGCGACCCGCTGCATCTGGCCGCCGGACATCTGATTGGGCCGCTTGTGCATCTGATCCCCCAGGCCCACCTGTTCCAGGGCTTTTTTGGCCCGCTGGCGGCGCTGGCTTCGTGGAATGCCGGAAATGGTCAGCGCCAGCTCCACATTGGAGAGCACCGATTGATGGGGAATGAGATGGTAGCTTTGGAACACAAAGCCGATGGTGTGGTTGCGGTAGGAATCCCAGTCCCGGTCTTTGTATTGCTTGGTGGAGACGCCGTTGATGATCAGATCGCCGGTATCGTAACGGTCCAGGCCGCCGATGATGTTCAGAAGGGTGGTTTTGCCCGAACCGCTGGGCCCCAGAATGGAAACGAATTCATTGTCCCGCAGATTCAGACTCACATCCCGCAGTGCGTGCTGCACCAATTCACCGGTTTTGTATTGCTTGGAGATATGTTGGATTTGAAGCATGGATGGCTCCTTTCTTTGTTATGATGCCCTTTTCTCATCGGGAAACACTGGTGGAAAAGGCAGAAAACGCCCCGAAAAACCGTGGTCTTTCAGGGCGGTGACATTTCCTGGAGGAGAGGGGGCCTGCTGCTGACCAACCGCCAGGGAATGCATGATTTACTGTATCAAAAAGCTCTGCGGAATTATTGTACTTTACTTGGGTACAAATGTCCATAGCTGTTTTGAAGTTGTCAGGCTTAGACAAGTGGGTTACTGGGATGGCTCGTTTTCTGCACTTCCCACATAAAATTCCACCATATCCTCCAAGCGCAGGCAAGCCAATCGCCGCAGAGGTTCGTTCCGGTGGCCGCAGCCACAGTCGATGTCCAAAACACCCTTTCCGTGCCAGATGGAGAAGGGAACATCCACAGAGCCGGAAAGGAAAACCGTAGGGGTATGGCCCACGATGCAAAGTGTGTCTGGATAGGGGCTTATCGTGTTTTCATCCACCCGGCCCCAGATGCGGGTTTCCTGATCCGGCCCGGGGCAGCCATGGACCAGGTGGAATTTCTGCCCATTCACCGCGATGTCCAGATGATCCGGCAGCCCGGCGAGAAAACGCAGGATCTGATGCCGATCCCTGGGAGTGCGGCGATAGAGCAAAGTGCGATAGGTGCTCATCCCGCCATTTTGCCGCCATAGTTCCCGGGCTCCTATTTCCTGATGCAGGCCCAGGGTGCTCAGACACATCTGCTCATGGTTGCCCAGCAGCATGGTGATATTGTCAGATGCCATGATCTGCTCCAGAAGTTCCACGCCATGGGGGCCACGGTCGATCACATCCCCCAAAATATATAAATGGTCCAGGGAAGAAAACTGGATCTTTTCCAGCATTTTGTCAAAAATATCCTTTTCTCCATGGAGATCGGACATACAGTAGGTCATACAGATCACCTCTTTTGGGTGGGGAGAGAGTGGAAATAGAAAAAATCCCTGCCATGGAGAATGGCAAGGATTTTTAGTTTATGCGACGGCGGAGAAAGGAGCTTGTGTATTTGGATTCTCCGATTCCCTGGTGGATTGCTCTTCGATGGCCCGGGAACTGGTGCGGGTGGTGCCGCCGGAAATATAGACTTTTCCGCACTCCGGGCAGATGGCTGTGTGATAGGTCACTGACTGGGAAACGATTTCCCTGTTTTCTCGTTGAGCTTTGGCCTGCTCCCGTACCACATGCTCCTGCTCATGGCCACGCACGGCAGCGGCTGCCTGCTCCGGCGCTATGTTGGTGGGAGTTTTGAAGGACACACCCGGATCGTTGGAACCATCTTGATATTTCCGTTCTTTGCAGGTCTGGCATTGGCCCTCTTCCATCACTTCTTGAGCCGATTTGGCCTGTTCCACCTGCTGCTCCACCTCTTCCGGGGTGAGATACTGAATACGGCCCCGAACCGCCATTTCCACAGGATCAGCCCCTTTTCGGCGGGCCATATCCAACAGGGAAACAGAACTGGGCTGTTCACGGCTGACAGAAGGCGCAGCCGTCACAGGAGTGACTGGCTGATCTGTGGCCTGGGGTTGGGTACGGGACACCATGGCGATTTGCCCTTTTTGGGAAGGCGAGACAACCGAGCCCCATTGAGGGCGGGACATTCCCCAGTTTCCTGTATATAAACCGATCATAGCAGCACTTCCTTTCCTGTAAAGACTTTTTATCTCTTTTTATTATACTATGAAACAGGCTCTGTGCAAGAAAAAAGTTGCAGGGAGGCAATGTTTGTATCAAAAGAAAACCCCGAAACCATAGGCTTCGGGGTTTTGAACACTGCTTGAAACAAATTAGCGCTTGGAGAACTGGGGAGCGCGACGGGCAGCCTTCAGGCCGTACTTCAATCGTCTGAGCGATGATTTTCCTTGATATTCCGGGCTTTTTT
>OGGQ01004065.1_pt1 | contig 12673 bp, 13 predicted proteins | sample 1571191 | NCBI WGS metagenome assembly OGGQ01 (sample SAMEA2582061, study PRJEB24529) | metagenome | biome: Human gut stool | place: China | collected 2011
CTCTGGCGGCATCCGAGATATAGCTGCTCTTCAGATACAGAATCGCCGAACGGCATCTGGCTGCCGGGTAATTCCACCGGAAAAGATACAGCCTCCTGCGCTGCTCCGGTGTCAGGCTTTTCAGATACAGACGCGGAATCAAAGCTGCCCCGATGCCCTCGGCGCAGCAGTCCAGCGTAGTAAACACGCTGGAAGAATCCAGAATAATTCTGGGAGAGATCCCTTCCTCCTCACAGCACCGGTCAAACAGGCTGCCCAGCCAGGTATAATCTGCCATCCGGATGAAGGGACAGCCGGCAAATGTTTTAAGGGAAACTTCCTCCATTCTCTGCATCCGGCACAGCTGATCCTGTGAAATATATTCTTCTGCAAGTGTTCTGGGCACTGCCAGCATCACGCATTCTTCCAGGACCTCTCTGGACACCAGGGTAGGATCCTCCGGCTGGGAATATCCGAACATCAGGTCCACTTTTCCCAGTTTCAGCGCCTCCACGGTTCTGGCCAGACAGCTTTCTTTCACTTCGATCCGTATTTCCGGATGCCGTTTTGTATATTCTGCAATCACTCCCGGCAGCAGCAGACTGCTCCTGTAATAGGAGGCGCCGATGATCAGCGTATGGCTGCTGACATCCAGAAGGCTGTCCAGTTCCTTTCTCATCTGCCGCTCGTCATCCATAATCCGGCACATATGCCGGTACAGGCATTCTCCTTCCGCCGTCAGACTCATGGGCGGTTCCCGGTTGAACAGCCTCGCATTATAAAATTTCTCTATCTTGTCAATCTGCTTGCTCAGAGCCTGCTGCGTTACATAAAGTCTCTTGGCCGCCTTTGTAAAATTCAGTTCTTCCGCCGCGGCCACAAAATATTTATAACTTTCAAGATTCAATATACTTCCTCCAGGTCAGGTACTTATGCTGTCTTTTCAGTGTATAAAACATAGATTGGCATAATAAAAGGCCATCCTCTGTATTATACATGAAAATCTGTACGGAAGAAAGAAAAATTTTGCGGAAACTTTGCGTCATTTCTTCCGGGCAAAAAAGAACCGCTGCGTCAGAAAAGGAGTTCCTTTTCCGCTGCAGCGGTCGGATATTTATTTTGCCAGCATTCTGTCTCCGAAAAGAACACCTCGGTATTTCCGGAGTGCTCCCAGAAGAATCTGTCCCAGAATTCCCACGGCCATGATTTCCCCGATCCCCACGGTAATGGTGGAAAACCAGATCATTGCGTCACTTCCGTATCCGTATTTCAGGACCCAGGGAATAATCAGCATATTGGAAATGATGGGCGGTACCGATACCAGATAGCGGTTCTTTCTCAGAGCATAGGAACCGATGGCGCCGATCAGAGTGGCAATGCTTCCTCCGATCACATCCATGGGAACCCCGCCTCCAAGCAGATTGGAGATCAGACATCCGATGAAAAGTCCCGGAATGGCTGCAGGCGTAAAATAGGGCATCACGCACAGCATCTCTGAAATGCGGAACTGGATGACACCGGAGCCGATGGGCTCAAAGGCCATAAAGAGGACAATGTAAACGGCCGCAATGGCTGCGCCGTACACCATCTGGTACAATGGGCTGCTGTTGGTTCTGTTGGTTTTCATATTCAGTTCTCTCCTTTAGTTTTGTTTTACGAGTGGAAGGTCTCGAACACTCGCGCCATAGTGGTCAGAAAAGCCTTCCAGCGGATGACTTTTCTGTCTTCCCGTGACGTCGGGAATCGGCGGCAGACCCTGCTGGACCTTGGTTTTGTGGGCTCTGCAGCGTGATTTAGCATATCACAGAATGCGGGGCGGTGTCAAGTTTCTGACCGGTCTTCCCCGCAGGATTTCTGTTTTCCCTCATATTCCTCCGGCAGAGGATGCCATGATTCCTGCTTTTCATGTCCGGCAAACAGCCTTTTCACTCTGCCCAGCAGTGCTTCTACCATATGAAACCAGAGATGCCCCAGTATGGTCACAGCCACAAGAACTGCCAGAATTGCCCCTGTCTCTTTCAGAATCATGCTGTTCCTCACTTTTTGGCAAAACGATTCATAAAGAAGTCAGTAAAGGCAGCCAGTTCTTCTTCCTGAGATACATAGACATAAAGCTTTTCATCATCCAGCCAGTCATAGGCATTGATTCCGATATATCCCTTTCTGTCCGGATAGATGATGAACGCATCCGTGGGGTATTTATTCCGGTATGCCTTCAGAATTTCCGGGCGGCGGTAATATGTCGGGTCACCGCTTCCGGAAAGATCCGGTACTGTGGGGACAACCGCAATGGTCTGCTCCTCTTCATTCCATCCCACAATCAGATTTCCTATTTTTGTCTTGCTGCCGTGAACGAAACCATAGTTAAACCGGCTCACATCCTCCGTATAACCGAAAATAAGTCTGTATTTGTCTCCGTTTTCCACCACCTGGTTGAACAATGCCCGCATCTTTCTGGCATTGGCATTGCTTTTTTCCATATCTGGTTCCGGCCCCTTAAACAGCTTGCTGAAAAATCCCATAGTTACAGATCCTCCTCCGATAATTTTCATTCCTGAACACCGCTTCTGCCATACTGTACCGGTCTCCGTATCTGATGCTGCAGATACATATGGAAGAACCAGATCCGGGCAGGCGGTTGTCAGGGTGTGACTGTTTGCCCAGTCAAATAAAGATTATTTTTAAAATTTGTATTTATTCAGGGATAAATAATCCCGCCGGAATCTCTGCAGCCGCATACAATTCAGGCGGATTCCTTTCTGTTTCATCTCAGAAAATCATTTCAGTTTTTCCTCATTTTTTCCATCCAGTCGGTGATGGCATCCATCTGAAAAGCAAGAGCCGGTTCAGCGGCTTCCGGAATCAGAAACGGAAGAGATTCGGGAACTGCCCTGCGGATAATGATAATTGTCAGACAGAGATTGGTAAAAAGACCGATCCTTTCCGGATCCGGCTCTATTCCGAATGTTTCCAGAATCTTTCCAAACAGGCGCACCTGTCTTTCGCGGAACTGCCTGCGGCTTTCCTCCGAAAGGCGTCCGAACAGCATTTTCTGCTCTTCCAGAGTCATAACGGCAATCCCGCTCTTCTCTCCGTAACAGCAGGCACGCAGAAACTCCAGAACTGCTTCCCTCCAGCTCAGCGACGGATCCTCCATCAGCTTTCGGACATAATCAAGAATCCTGGGCTGCTGAAAATACAGCGCTTCCACAATCAGTTCTTCTTTTCCGGGAAAAAAGGAGTAAAAAAAAGTACGTGAAATGCCCACTTTTTTATAGATCTGTTCTACCGTCGTATGCCGGATCCCCTGTCGGGCCATCATCTGAAGTCCCGTAACGATCAGAGTTTCCCGGATCTTTTCCCGTTCTTCCTCGGAATAAGCGACTCTGGGCATTTTCTTTCCTCCCCGATAAAGACAAATTCTAAAATATGTATTTATCTTAACATGTCCTCCAGAAGAATACAAGGCCGAATTTCTCCGGCTTCATACCGGCTGTACCCCCATTCCCGATTCCGGACGGAAACCATCGTTTTCATCCCCTGGCTTTTTCCCGCACTTCTTTTTCTTTTACAGCCGCTTCACCGCATCCATGGCCAGCGCTGACCGTTCGCATTCTTCTGCGGTCAGCGTGATCTGCCAGCAGAGAGGACTTCCCTTCATGTACCTGGCCGCATAGCTCAGCCCATTGGTCCGTTCATCCAGAAACGGTCTGTCAATCTGGTTGGGGTCTCCCAGCAGAATGATCTTTGTGTCCTTTCCGGCCCTTGTGATGATACCCTTGACCTGATTGGGAGTCATGTTCTGTGCCTCGTCGATGATCAGGTAGGTTTTCGCAATGGAACGGCCCCTTATGAAATTCAGCGCCTCCGTCTGAATGATTCCCCGCTCCATTACCTCGGCCACCTTGTCCTTCAGCTGGGCTTCATCCTCATACCGGTGTTTTTCATCCGAATCCAGAAGCTGTTCCAGATTGTCAATGACCGGCCGCATCAGAGGAGCAATCTTTTCATCCTCCGTACCCGGAAGGAATCCGATGTCATCATCAAACTGGGCGTTGGGGCGGCACACCATAATTTTCCGGTATTCTCCCCGGGGATTGTTGTAGACCTTCTCCAGCCCCACTGCCAGAGAGTAAAATGTCTTGGCCGTTCCTGCCATTCCCTTGATAATCACTAACGGAGCCTTTTCCGCACTCTGCATCAGTGCTTCCTGCATGAAATACTGTCCCACATTTCTGGGCGCCACCCCATATGGTTTACTCTTCTTATAACATAAGGGAACGATCCGGCTTCCCTCTACCCGTCCCAGAAGTGTTTTCCGGCTGGACTGATCCAGCTTCAGCACAAGAAATTCGTTTTCGTAAAGTTCCGGCACCTGCCGTTTTCCTTCTTCATCTGCCAGGTACACCGAATCCAGAGGAATTCCGCTTTTTTTAAAGGCTTTTGCCAGCTCTTCCGGCATATACACCTCCGCCCGGCCTCCATAGGCGGCCTCATCCGGAGAAATCTGCTCCCTGGTGAAATCTTCTGCCCGGATTCCCATGATCTGTGCTTTCAGGCGCAGCACCAGATCCTTTGAAACCAGGATGATTTTTTCCTCCGGTCCTGCATGTTCCGCCAGCCCGCGGCACACCATCAGAATTCTGTTGTCCGCCTTGTTTTCAGGCAGTTCCGGCGGCAGCTCCACATGAACACAGTTTTTCTCTACTCTTACCAGGCCGCCCCCCGGAAGCTCCACTCCCTCCAGAAGATCGCCCTGGTTCCTCAGGTCCTCCAGAATCCTGATGGCTGCTCTGGCGTTGGCACCCTTTTCTCCGTCAGCTTTCTTCAGGCCATCCAGTTCTTCCACCACCACCATGGGGATCACGACCCGGTTTTCTTCAAAACACTGGATGGCATACGGAGCCTGAATGAGGACGTTGGTATCAATCACATATGTTTTTTTCATTTTCCACCTCTGCTGTACAGAATTCTTTTTTATTACGATTCCAGTGTAGCAGACCGGAAATATAACATTCTATCCGGATCCGGTAAAATATCTGTAAAATATATTCTTTTTCTTCCATATACAGAAAATCCGGAGACAGCCTGTCTCCGGATTCCGTCGTTTTCATCGGAACTTTCTCGTTCCTTTTATTTTGCCGGGAAAAGAGCCTCGGCCTCTTTCTGCAGGTTCTCCACTGCCTGCTCCGGAGTGATGTCCCGTGCCTGGATCAGCTGAGAATATACATCTCTCACAATGCTGTTCCATTCAGATGTATACAGGGACATGCACGGTGCAGAAGAATATTCCACCTGTTCGTAGGAAAGTTTGTATCCCTCATTGGCTTCGTCAGCCCAGAAGTCCTTCAGGGTCTGTCCCTCCACTGCGGAATACGTAGTGGGAAGAACACCTGTCTCGATATGATTTGCAGCCACCTGCTCATCGCTCATCAGGAATTTCACAAATTCCCATGCAGCCGCAATCTCCTGGTCCGTGTGGCCCTGAGCGATAATGCCCACAGAGCCGCCGCCCAGAGGAGCGGAGTATCCGCCGTATCCTACGGCATAGGACATGCCCATGTTGATGCCGCTTTCCTTGGCCTTATCGGAAATGGATGTGGCACGGTTGGAACTGGATACGAATGCCGCCAGTGTTCCGTTATAGAATGCCTCCTGCATGGCAGAACTTGCACTGGAAAGTGCAGGGATCTCGCACCAGCCCTCTTCGGTCCATGTGTACCAGTCATTCAGGAACTGAGCCATGCTGCCGTCGGTCACACAGGAAGCGCCGAGTCCGTCTTCATCCATGAAGCCGACACCGTTCAGAGAAGCCAGCAGATAATGCTGATAATATGTGGGCTCGATGGTATAGCCGATGCCCTTGATGGCTCCGTCAGAGTTGTCATATATTTTCTTTGCATATTCATTCAGTTCTTCCAGAGATGTGGGCGCATGATCCAGCCCTGCCTCTGCGTACAGATCCTTGTTATAATAAAGGATTGCGGTTCCTCTGGTATATGGCATTGCCACAACCTGATCTTCATAATACACATAGTCTGTCAGTTCTTTTACCACATTATCCATATCAAAGCCGTCGCGCTCTGCATAGGGGGCCATATCTGCCAGAACACCTTCGGAAGCAAACAGCGGAATTCCGTTGCAGGACAGGTCTGCCAGTTCCGGCGCCTCATCTGCAGCCAGGGCAGTCTGAATTGCCGCCTGTACATCGTCCAGATATCCCTGCGCCACTTCTTCCACGGTAATTCCGAATTCATTGGTCTCATTGAATTCCTTGATGGATTCCTGAAGGAATGCCAGATCCGTATCGGAGGTTCTGTCATGCCAGAATTCAATGGTAATGGGCTCCGTCACCCTGGCAGGGCCTTCTCCCTCCTCTGCGGCAGACGTTTCCTCCGCCCCGGTTTCAGCTGCCGTTGTTTCCTCAGCTGTTGTCTCTGCCTGGGTCTCAGCCTGAGTTCCGGCAGTTTCCTTGGAGCTGCATGCGGTCATGGAGACACATGCCAGCCCCAGCACTGCTGCTGCTAAAAGTTTCTTTCTCATCTCTTTTATCCCTTTCTTAATTTTTTATTTCACACACCTGATGGTGCAGAAATCATGATTATTTGCTTCCCCTGTACCCAAAAGAAGCCAGAATCTGCCTGCTGAGGCAGAAAAACAGAAGAAGAACCGGCAGAACCAGGAGTGTATTGGCGGCCATAAGAACCGGCCATTCCAGCCCCTGATTGGCATCCTGCAGTCTCTGCATGGCCAGGGTCAGCGGCCGCACCGTATCGGAATTGGTCATCACCAGCGGCCAGAAATAGGAATTCCATGTGCTGATAAAGCTGAACATCTCTGCCGTAATGATGCTGGACCGGCACATGGGCAGAACGATCCTGGTCATGATCTTCAGTTCTCCCGCATTATCCATCCTGGCGGCCTCCGTCAGTTCCTCCGGCACCTGCATGAATGACTGGCGCATCAGAAAGATTCCGTAGGCATTTGCCGCAAACGGCAGGATCTGAGGCCAGAGTGTCTTCAGGAGTTTCGCCCTGGAAAACATGATATACACCGGGACAAAGGTGATCTGGGTGGGAATCATGAACGCCAGCATCACCAGCACCCACATGAGTTTCTTTCCCCGGAACTCAAATCTTGCAAACCCATAGGCTGCCGGTATGTTGATGAGGGCCTGAAGAGCCACGACTCCCAGGGACACCACCAGGGAGTTTTTCAGATAATATGTAATGTTGATCCGCCTTCCCACATCCAGGAACGCATCCCAGGAAGGATCTTCGGGCCACAGCGTCGGCGGAAAAACAATGGACTCTCCGTAGGACTTGAATGACGTGGTGATCATCCAGTAAAACGGAAACAGAAAAAACACTGCCATGGCAGCCTTGAAAATCAGAGAGACCGCACCGGTGCATATCCTGCGGACCCGGTAATAACCGTTTCGCTTTCCCTTCATTGCGTATCCCCCTTACTGATAATATACTTTCCGCCCCAGGAATCTGAAGTAAAGGAAAGTCAGAAACATGAGAATCACCAGCAGCACGGTGCCCGCCGCCGAGGCATATCCCACTTTGGCGTTCATTTCAAACGCATACCGGTAAATATATGTAACAAGTACGTCTGTGGAATTTCCGGGACCTCCGTCAGTCATCACCTGAATGATATCAAACACCTTGAACGAGCTGATGGTGATGGTGATCAGGAGAAAAAACAGCTGGGGGGAGATCATGGGCAGGGTAATCCTGAAAAATTTCCTCACCGGAGGCGTATTGTCCAGTTCCGCTGCCTCCAGGATTTCCGGAGGAATGGTACGGATTGAGGAGATTACAATAATCAGGTAATACCCAAGACTCTTCCAGACCGCCACCGCCGCTACACAGAACAGCGCAAGGTGGGAATCGTTGAGCCACCTGGACAGGGGCAGATGAAACAGTGCCAGCATGGCGTTCAGAATTCCGCTGTCATTGTCATACATCCAGGACCAGATATAGGCGCAGGATACCATGGAAATAAGGTAAGGCGTAAACATGCTTTTCTGAAGGAACCGGTTGATCCGGCTGTCCCGTTCCAGCCACATGGCAAACAGCACAGCCAGAAGCAGGCTGAAAAACACCACTGCAGCCGTGTAAACCAGCGTATTTTCCAGTGCTTCCAGAAAATCCGTCTTGACCGTAAACAATACCCTGTAATTTTCCAGGCCGATGAAATCCTTTCTGCCCATCAGGTTATAATCGAAAAAGCCAAGATAAACCAGATTCACCAGCGGATAAAATGTAAATATCATAAGGAGCACCATGGCAGGGCCCACAAGCAGATACGGGACATGTCCGTTCGTTCCCGGTATCCTGTTTTCCGATACTCTTTTCTTTCGTTTTTTCACTGTTGCTGCAGTCCTTTCCGGACATCCTCCATATGATCCCTGATCCTCATTCCGGACGGATCGAAAAAGTACAGATGTTCCATTCTGACACGGACGCTCACAGTCTCCCCTTCTTTATGGGAAAAGCAGAGACTTTTGACCATAATATCCCCTTCGGGGACAGCGACCTTATAAAGCACCTCGGATCCCAGCATTTCTCTGGTGAGGATCTTCCCGTTCCTTTGATAGGCAAAGTCCCCGTTTTCGCCGGAAACCGCCTGCCCGTATCCCTTTCCGGAGTCTCCGGCCATCTGCACATTCTCCGGCCGGAAGCCAATCCGGTATCTCCCTCCTGCCGTATCCAGAATATTGGTTGGGGGCGTTCCGATGAATCTGGCGGTAAATACATTTTCCGGTTCCCGGTAAATGGTTTCCGGCGGCCCCTCCTGCATGATTTTCCCCTGATCCATCAGAACAATATGATCCGCCATGGCCATGGACTCCACCTGATCATGGGTGACATAAACAAATGTGGTTTTCAGCTGCCTGTGCAGCTGAATCAGCTCGCTGCGCATGGCAGAGCGCAGTTTGGCATCCAGATTGGAAAGCGGCTCATCCATCAGAAAAACCGCCGGTTCCTTTACCATGGCCCTGGCCAGCGCCACTCTCTGCCTCTGGCCTCCGGAAAGCTGGGCAGGCTTCCTGTCCAGATATTCTTCCAGTCCCACGGTCCGTGCCACACGGGCGATGCGTTCCTCCCTTTCCGCTTTCGGCACACGGTTGTTTTTCAGACAGAATGCAATATTCTCCTTCACTGACATGGTCGGGTAGATGGCATAGTTCTGAAATACCATGGCCACGTTTCTTTTTCCCGGCGGAACATGGGAAATGTCTTCTCCGTCCATGAAAATCTTCCCTTCTGTAGCCGGACCGATCCCCGCAATCATCCTCAGAAGTGTGGTCTTTCCGCACCCCGACGGCCCCAGAAGCACCGTAAAAGTCCCATCCCGGACCGTCAGATTCAGATTCTCTATTACTCTGATATTCCCAAATGTTTTGGATACGTTCTCAAATACTATTTCGGCCATACGTTTTCCTTCCGGTTTTCCACCATGTCCAGTGCCCGTTCCGGTTCGCCCGCAAAAAGTCCTTCTGCCGGAATCTCCAGTCCGTTTTCTCTCAGCATTTCCATAAGAACTTCCATGAAAACTCCACGGCCCTCCGTCCGGCGCACATCCCGGAGTACGGGTTCCAGATCACGGCCTCCGAATTCTCCTCCCCAGCCGCCGCGGCAGGTGTATTTCACGCCGCAGCTGGGACTTCCGTCAATTCCCAGAACCCCCGCCAGGCAGAATTCCTCCGGATGGGCCTGATATTCCTTCAGTTCCAGCATCACCGGTGCCAGCAGTTCCCTGCATTTCTGCCGGTAAAAGGCATTGTCAAACTGGTCATATGTATGCCCCCATCTGGAAGCTCCGTACATGTCAAATTCCGGACAGGGCAGCTGAAGAATCTGAATCTCTTCGTCCACAGCCTTTTTCAGCACCTGTTTTCTCAGCTTTTCCTCATCGGCTCCCTCTTTTTCCTTAAATCGTCTGACCTTTGCCGCCGTGTTCAGCAGGCAGTGGCTCACCAGTAAAATCTTTTTCATGTTTTTCCCACCATTTCTCCAGATATGCGGCAACTCCGTCTTCCCGGCAGCTTCCTATCACACCATCCGCCTTTTCCAGCAGTCCGGCGCAGGCACCGGCCACAGCATGAAACTCCTCACATGCTTCACAGAGAGGAATGTCATTGATCCCGTCCCCGAATCCCACCAGACGCGCCTGGGGATACTGCCTTTTCAGATACAGGGCCCCTTGCTTCTTGGATATATGTCCGCTGGTGATCTCCAGACACCAGCGCCTGTCATCATATCTGTCCCTGTAAAAATCCAGCGTCAGTGCTGAATCTGCCGACAGAAACTCCGCCATTTTTTTCAAACGGTCCGGTTTCCGGTCTGCATACAGTCCGTAGAGCACCCGTTCCTTCCCAAGATCTGCTGCCGGGCGTCCAAAGCGGACGCCTTTCACTGACGGATTCTTCTTTACTTCGTCAATGCGGAAACATTCCCGGGAAAGCCCGTTTCCATCATCCCCAAGATTCAGTTCAAGTCTTCCTTCTGACTCGGTGATCAGAGCACCGGTCACTCCGGCTGCAGTTTCCGCACCGGCCAGTTTCCGGATTTCCTGTTCAGAAAATCCTTCTGCCTCCAGAATCCGGTTCCCCGCCACATCATAGATCATGGCCCCGTTCATCAGAATGACCGGAAGCTGCAGATGAAGGTCCTCCAGAATGGACACCGCCGACAGCGGTGTTCTGGCCGAGGCCACGGTAAACAGGACGCCGGCGTCCAGAAGCCTGTTCAAAATACGGCGGCTCCTCAGAGAAACAACCGCCCCGGAATCCAGCAGGGTTCCGTCCAGATCCGATATAAACAGATTCAATGCTTTTTCTTCCATTTCTTTTTTCTGTCTGAGCTTCAGCGTAACCTTCATTGTAGCACAGCCCGGAATTTAGTCCAATTCAAAAAAACTATGTAAAATTTATGTATAAAGGAAACATAAATACCTTTTTCAGGCACGGGATTCCGGTTCCGTATTTCCTTCCCGTTCACGAAGAAAAGCCCGCAGAAAAAGCAGTCCGTGCTTTTTCTGCGGGCTTCAGCCCATCTTCTTCTGTTTTATTCATGCGGTGCCGTACATCTTCTATACGGTCTGGTTCTTTGCGACATATACGGGGAATGTATCCGTTCCGCGCATTTCTTTTCCTGCCGTGATCCTTACATTCTTGTCGGTAATGATATATTCCAGGCTCGCACCTTCTTCCACCACGGTTCCCTGCATCAGGACACAGTTTTTCACCTTTGCGCCCTTTGCCACTTTAACACCGCGGAACAGCACCGAATTTTCCACTTCGCCTTCCAGAATGCATCCGTCGGCGGCCATGATATTCTTCACTTTTGCGCCTTCGATATATCTGGTGGGGTTATCGTCACGGATCTTTGTATAAACCGGATTTCCGGAGAACAATGCATCCAGGTTTCTGTCATCCAGAAGCTTCATGTTTTCCTCAAAATAGCTGCGCATATCGCTGATTCTGGCCATATAGCCATCAAATCTGTACGCCTGCACATTCAGTTTATCCAGCTGGGGGGCCAGAATATCACGTTCAAAATACATATATCCCCGCACAAATGCGGTGTTGATCAGGTCAATGAGGAGTTCCCGTTCCAGAATATAAATATTCATGGAAAAATTCTGTACGCCTTTTTCCTTGGAATTGATGTAGATTTTCGTGACCCGTCCGTCATTGATCTTCAGCGTATAGTAAAGATCACCGGTGACAGTCTGGGATTCCACCATGCTCTTGGGCAGTTCCTGCTCCGCGTAGACAATGGATACATCCGCTCCGCTTGCCGTATGGGCATCGATCAGGGCGTTGAAATCAAAATTCACCGCAATATTGGGATCAGACATCACCACATATTTTTCTTTCTGCGCCCGGAGGAACGGAAGAATGCTGGCCAGTGCCTCCACACGCCCGTTGTAAAGCTTTACGGTTTTCTCGGCAAACGGAGGAACAATGTTGAGACCGCCGTTTTTCCGCACCAGATCCCACTCACGTCCGGATCCCAGATGGTCCATCAGAGAATGGTAATTTTTCCTTACGATGATGGAAATATTGTCGATTCCGCAGTTGGCCATGCTGGACAGAATAAAATCCACCATGCGGTAACGGCTGGCAAAAGGAATGGAGGCCATAAGCCGTTCGCCCACCAGATCGGGAACCATGCTGTCATAGCTGTTTGGGAAAATGATGCCCAGAGCATCTGCATTGGAACTTACCATTGTTCTTCACCATCCTTTACATTCTCTCTGACCATGGCATTGGGGCCGATCTTCGCATTTCTGCCGATCTCCACGCCGGACCCGACAGTGGCAACACCCTGAACCCCGTCCGCAGGCATGGCGCCCACCACGGCATTTTCGCCGATCACAACGTTTTCTGCAATAATGCAGTGTTCCACCACGGCTCCGGACCGGATCACCGTTCCGCCCATGACGACTGCATCCTCAACTCTGGCACCTTTCTCTACTTTTACCCCGGCAAACAGGATGGAATGTCTGACCTTTCCGTCCACCCGGCATCCGTCGGTGATCATGCTGTTTTCCACTTCCGCACAGGTTCCGATTTTATGACCGGTCATACCGCTGTTGCGGCTGTATATTTTCCAGTTGTCCTCAAACAGGTTGATGCCGCTGTGTTCCGGATCCAGAACTTCCATGTTGGCTTCCC
>OGGQ01004074.1_pt1 | contig 12641 bp, 8 predicted proteins | sample 1571191 | NCBI WGS metagenome assembly OGGQ01 (sample SAMEA2582061, study PRJEB24529) | metagenome | biome: Human gut stool | place: China | collected 2011
GTGGGGGTCCGGGGGAGGGGAGAAGGAGACCCTTTCCAAAGGGTCCCTTCTCCCCTCCCCCGGTTTCTTCATCTACTCAGCCTACTTCACCATATTGGGGTCTTCCATGATCTGGTAAATGGGCGCGCCTTCGGCGTCCTCGGGCACCGGGCCGCCGGTCATGTAGCAGAGGGTGGGCACGATGTCCGCCAGCCAGCGCGGGCGGGTGTAACGGTAGCCCTTCCTGATGTTCGGGCCGCGGAACATGAGGAGGTTCTTGAGGCTGCCGCAGCCGGATTCGCCGGTGGGCAGGCCGTAGCCGTGTTCCGCCATGTACTCGGGCTTGAGGACGTACACCACGTCGCCCGCCTGCGCGCCGCCCATGCCGAAGACATGCGCGTCTTCCTTGCGTACCGCGAGGAGCACGGGCCGCTCGCCGGTCTCGGGATGCTTGTAGTCGAGCAGGGCATCGATGATCCGGCCGCGCACCTTCTCGTAATCCTCGGGCTCGACGATGCCGCCGGGATACTTGCCCTTGAGATTCACGTACACGAACATGTAACGCTGCGGGACCGCAAGGGATTTGCTCACGTCGAGCACGTAGTTGAAGCCTTCGGTCTCTTCGTAGATGTCCCAGTAGTTCTCGGACTTCTTGGGCTCGTAGGAACACAGGCCCGCTTCCTTGAGGGCGTGGGCGGTGTTCAGGATCGGGCCCATCGGGGTCGCGCCGTGGTCGGAACACACGCACATCAGGGTGTCGTCGCCCATGATGTCCATGAGGCGCCCAAGCAGGCGGTCTTCCACTTCGTAAATGTGGCGCTCCATCTTTTCGGCGCGGGCGCGGATTTCAGGGTCCTTGCTGTCCAGCTCGCTCAGCCAGCCGTGATAGAACCAGTCGATGGGGTGCGAGTGCATGTAGAACAGATCCCAGTCCGGGTTGGCCTTGAGCAGGGACTCGACGGTGTTCCAGAGCCATGCGCTGTGGAACTCCACCAGCTCGCACACGGTATCGGTGTCGATGATGCCGTGCAGGAAGGCCACCAGCCCGATGTCGTTCGCGGTGATGTGCTTGGAAAAGTCAATCTGATCGGCTGCCTCGGGAGGTGCGATGAAACCGATTCGGCCCGCGATGCCGGAGATGTACAGCTTGAATTCCTCGGCGTCGTCGGAGAGCTGCATCAGCTTGCAGCGGAACACGCCCTTTTCGGTGCGCCCGTCGGCCTTGATGGTGAAGTCATGCTGGACCGGCCCACTCCATTCGCCGAGCCTGATGGTGAAGAACGCCTTCGAGTAGTCCTTTTCGGGGCACAGGGCGATGCGGTCATAGCCGTCGTCGCCGCTTTCCCAGGCGAGGCAATACCACGTCTGGCCTTCGACCGGCTCGACGCATTCCTTGAAGGCCATGTTCACGACCATTTCGAGCGGTTCATCGCACTCGGGCAGGTTCTTCCAGCCCTTGGCGTCGTCGAAGGTCCCCTGAACGCCCATCGGGTAGAATTCCGTGGAGATCACGCTTTCGGAAGCGAGGAATTCCTTGTGTTCGTTGCCGTGCAGGGGCCAGCGGGTTTCGGCGGGCGAGAGGCCCTGACCCATGATCATGACGCCGTTCTTCATGCGGGAAGGCCACGACATGGGGTAGTTGACCACGATGCACTTCTTGCCGTTCTTGTCCCACGCGTCCCAGATGGTTTCGGCGGTCACGATGTCGGAGCCGAACGCCTGCGTGGTTTCCTTGTAATCGAGGCTGCGGCCTTCATGGTAGTAGTAATAGTCCTCCACGCCGTGCGTGCGGGGATAGGCGCCCGTGCAGATGGTCGCCCAGGACGGCGGGGTGACGGTGGGCAGGTTGTAGCCTTCGGGGATGAAGCTGCCTTCGTTCATGAAGGCGCGGAAATGTTCCAGCCCGCCCTGCGCCAGCATGGCTTCCAGACGTTTCGGGATGAGGCAGTCATACCCAATAAGTGCGGCGCGCTTCGCTTTGTCAGCCATCACGGACTCCTTCTGTTGCGGTCAAAGGTTCAGGGCCCCAGACGGCCCGGCGTATCGTTGACAAGGCTGTATCAAGATGCGTGCCAGACGTCCTTTTGGGTCCCGGAAAGCCGCGTTGAGGCCGCTTTGCCACTTTTTGGACAATACGCTATGGTGCGCGGGCCCCAAATCGGGGCGAGGAAGGCGACAACCTTGTCATAGAGCTTTCGATCTCGCTGATAACATACTTAAATAACAGCATAGGCAAAGATAAACATTGTTTGTCGCAAATAGCGACAAAAATGTCGTATGCGGACTATATAAAGGCATCTTTCATGCTAATTCAGTGTATTGAAAGAAAATGTTCATTTTGGCACAATCTTGGCAACGCTCTCGGGCAAAACTACGGCCCCGAGTCAGACCGGGCTGAGGAGAGCGCATGAACCAAGCGACAGAGAAAGGCAACGGTATCGATCTGCGTCCCGAGTGGGGGATCTTCATCCCTTCCGTATTGGTCATCATCCTGATCAGCATTCCAGCCGTCCTGTACCCCAAGGCCGCCGAAGAAGTGGTTTCCGCCATCTACCAGCCGTTCGCGGCGAACTTCGGCACGCTCTACCTGTGGATCACGGTGGGGCTGATCATCCTGTGCGTCTATTTCGCATGCAGCCGGTACGGCGACATCAAGTTCGGGGACCCGGACGAGAAGCCGGAATTCTCCCTGTCTTCATGGATAGCCATGATCTTCTGTTCCGGGGTGGCCGGGGCGGTCATGTTCTGGTCGATCATCGAGCCCCTGTGGGACATCGTGCAGCCACCGCAATACGCAGCGCCCATGAGCACGCAGGCCTATGACTGGGCCCTCGCCTACCTGCTGCTGCACTGGGGGCCGAACGCGTGGTGCACCTATTTCATCACCGCCCTGCCCATCGCCTACATGTTCCACATCCGCCGCAAGCCCTTCCTGCGCATCAGCTCCGCCGCCGACATGATCATCGGCAAACAGAAGGACGGCCTCCTCGGGCGCTGCGTGGACGTGTTCTTCATCCTCGGCCTGCTGTTCTGTACCGCCGTGACCATGTGCATCTCCCTGCCCACGGTGGAGGCCGCGCTGGCGCGGGTGTTCGGCATCACGCCCTCGTTCGGGCTTGAGATAGCGATCCTGTTCGTGAGCGCCCTGCTGGCCGGCGTCACCGTGTACCTCGGCCTCAAAAAGGGCATCAAGCGGCTCAGCGACATCAACGTGGTCATCGCGCTCGCCATGGTGGCCTACGGCGCGCTGGTCGGCCCCACGTCCTCGCTGTTCGACATCTTCACCAACGCCGTGGGCAAGATGCTCGGCAACTTCTGGAGCATGACCTTCTGGACAAACCCGTTCTCCGAAGGCTCCTTCCCGCGCGACTGGACCATCTTCTACGCCCTGTTCTGGGCGGGGTACGGGCCGTTCATGGGCCTGTTCATCGCCCGCATCTCACGGGGGCGCACCGTCCGCGAGGTCATCGGCTGGGGGATGTTCGGCACGGTGGCGGGCGGCTTCATGATCCACGGCGTGTTCGGCTCCTATACCCTGTGGGCGCAATACCACGGCATCATCGACGCCGTATCCATCCTCAAGACGCAGGGCGCGCCCGCCGCCATGATGGCCGTCATCGACACGCTGCCGTTCAGCAAGGTCGTCATGCTGATCTACTGCGCCTTCTCCACGATTTTCCTCGCCACCACGGTCAATTCCGGCTGCTACGTGGTCGCCGCCACCGCAACCCGAAGGATGCCCGTGGACGCGGACCCCCACCGCTACCACTGCACGTTCTGGGCCGTGGCGCAGGGCCTGCTGGCGCTCGGGCTGCTGGCAATGGGCGGCCTTGAGGTGGCGAAGATTTTCGGCAATTTCTCCGGTGCGCTCATGGCGCTCCCCTCCCTCCTCCTCACGGCCTGCTGGTTGAAGATCATCCGCGAGGACGGCAAGGACCTGCTGCATACCTACCGGGCCAAGGACTGACGCCCGGCGCAGAGCCAGCTCCAGCGGGCCCCTCCCCCATGCTGCCGGGCATGGGGGAGGGGTTTCGCCCTCCAGAGCACCGCTTTGCCGGGGCTGAACGGCATGTTCCACACACCTCGAAAAATCGCCATCCAACGCCTTCAAGGAGAATGTCCTTTGTCGACGCCGAACTAGGCTTTACGCCGGATTATGGCGGGTTGCGCCCGCCTTTTTGCGGCCTTGCGGCTCCGTTTCAAAACACGTAACGTCATCGCAGGCCGCCTCCGGGCGGGCCGCAGATCCCTTCACGGCTGGCGCGTTGCCAGGCCGGAGAGTCCGGGAGGGCTTTCCGCCTTTCGCGGACAACACAAAGGAGCCCTGATGCGCCGTCGCCTTTGTCCCAAAGAGGCGTTGTTCACGCCGAGCTTTATTGCCGTTTGTTCCGCGAACCTGCTGTTCTTCATCGCCAGCTTCATGATGGTGCCCGTCCTGCCGATCTACTTGCTCGACGGCCTGCACGCCTCCAAATCCGTCGTGGGCATCATCCTCTCCGCGTACATGATCGGCGCGCTGGTCATGCGCCCCCTTTCCGGCTTTCTGGCGGACCAGTTCCCGCGCAAGATACTGTTCCTCGTCTGCGGTATCCTGTTCGCCGCCCAGTTTGAGGGATACCTGCTGTTCAACGCGCTGGCGCTCGTGGGCATCGTCCGGGCACTGCACGGCATGAGCTTCGGCGCGCTTTCCACCTCCGCCGCCACCCTCGCCGTCGACGTCATCCCCATCGCCAAGCTCGGCACGGGCATCGGCCTGTACGGGATGATGGGATCGCTCGCTATGGCCCTCGGCCCCATGATCGGTATGCTCGTCCTTGAGGCCGGATCATACGACGCCGTGTTCATCACCGCGATGGGCTGCGCGGCGGGCGGCATCCTGCTCGGCCTGCTGGTCAAAAAGCAGCGCGTGACCGCCAGCCGCGGCGAAAAAATCTCGCTGGATCGCTTTTTCCTGAAAAAAGGCACCTATGCCTTCATCGGGCTGGTGCTCATGGCCTTCGTGTACGGGCTGCTCGTCAACTACCTGTCCGTCTTCGCCCGGGAGCGCCACGTCATGGCGAACCCCGGCTACTTCTTCCTGCTCATGTCCCTCGGGCTCATCCTCAGCCGCCTTTTCGCGGGCGGCATGATCGACAAGGGCTACATCGGCCGCCTCATCCTCGGCGGCAAGGGCACCATCCTGCTGGCCTCCCTGCTCTTCCTCTTCGTGCCCACGGAAACCGTGTTCTTCGGTTCAGCCGTGGCCTTCGGGCTCGGCTTCGGGATGATGTCGCCCTCCTACCAGACCCTGTTCATCAACCTTGCCGAACCCACCCGGCGCGGCACGGCCAACGCCACCTACCTCATCGCGTGGGACGTGGGCATCGGCGCGGCCGTGCTCCTCGGCGGGCTCATCGCGGAAATATCCAGCTTCGACGACGCGTTCATCCTCGGCCTGATCATGCTGTTCTTCTCCGCCGTGCTGTATATGAAGGTCATCGGCCCGCAATACGAGAAAAACAGGCTGCGCTGAGAATCCCGTCCTCCGCCCCCCATGAAAAGGGCGGGGCCGCACACCACCCTTTCCCCCTTGCAAAAACGGACGCCCCCGCCAATGCGGAGGGCGTCCGTTTTCCGATGTGCCGCCCCGATTCAAAAGAAATCGGGGAATACCGCGAACAGGGATTCGATAAAGTCAAAAGCCTTTGGAAAGGGAGGGATGGGCTCCGCGCCGGCAGATTTTGGGAAGGAAGGGAAATGCCTTTCCTCAGAAAGGTTCCCCCCTTTCCCTATTTTCCCCGTTTTCCGCGTTAAGGAAGCTGTCCGTGCACGACCCTGTTGTCCACGATGGCCGCGGCGAAGGTGATGTCCTTGAGCCGCCCGGCCGGGGCTTCCAGGATGTCTTCCGAGGGGATCGCGAAGTCCGCGACCTTGCCGGGCTCGATGGTGCCCCGCCACGCCTCGCTGTGGCTGAACAGCGCCGCGTAGGAGGTGTAGGCGCGCACGGCCTCCAGCGTGGGGATGCGCTGATCCGGGCCGAGCACCGCGCCGCCCTTGGTTTCGCGGTTCACGGCGGTATGGATGGAGAGCATGGTCATCTGCGGCAGCACCGGCGTGTCGGCGTGGAGCGAGAAAGGCAGCCCCTCCCGCACCGCGCTTCCGGCGGGATCAAGGCGCGCCGCCCGATCCGGGCCGAGGAAAATGTCCCGGTGCCGGTCGCCCCAGTTCCAGACGTGCAGCCCGTAGAACGAGGGCAGGATGCCCGCCTCCTTCATGCGCCGGACGTGCCCGTCGGTCGCCATCTGGCAATGGATGATCAGATGCCGGGCGTCCTTGCGGGGGCAGCGGGCCTGCGCCCGTTCCACCGCCGTGATGACGGTTTCGATGGCCCCCACGCCGTTGCAGTGGATGGAAAGCTGGCGGCCCCGCGAATGCCAGTGGTAGACCATCTCGTCCCAGTAGTCCTGCGTGCCGATGATGCCCGGCCTGAGCGCGGGGTCGAAGAAATACCCTTCGGGGATGGCGGCGGTCCCGGCCTGGATGGAGCCGTCCGCAAGCGTCTTGACCGCCGAGTACTGCACGAAGCGGTTGCCCGGCCCGTCGAGGAGGCCCGTGGGCTCCAGCCTGCGGAAAGGCTGCTCCATCGTCGCCAGATAGACGCGCATGTTCAGCCCGCCGGATTCGTACAGCTGGTTATAGGTGCGGTACACGGTTTCGGCGCTCAGGTTGCCGATGCCCACCGCCGAGTCGTGCGCGGAGGTGAAGCCCTGCGCGTTGTACTCCGCCACGCACTCGCGGACGAGGGCCTTGTGGCGTTCCTGATCCAGCGCGGGCAGGAGTTCGCCCATGGCCTTGAAAGCCATCTCTTCCGCAATGTACCCGTTGGGCAGGCCGTCCTTGCCGAGGAACACGTTCACGTCGTCGAAAGGCGCGTCCGGGTTGACGCCGATGCGTTCCAGCGCCTTCGAGTTGGCGTAGCAGGTATGCCCCGAAATGTGGAAGACCAGCACGGGCCGGCCGGGCATCACCGCGTCGAGCTCCCGCTTGGTCGGGCCGCGCCGCTCCGGGATGTCGGTATCGTCGAAATTGTAGACCACGATCCCGTCGCCGTCCCGCACCCGTTCGGCCTGCCTGCGGATCAGGGGGTACACGTCCTCGAGGTGCGCAATGCCCGGACAGCGGCAGTGCGTTTTCCACATGGCGTACAGCGAGGCGTGGCTGTGCGTGTCGATGAAGCCGGGGTAGAGGGACGCGCCCTTGAGGTCGACGGTCCGGCAGCCGGGCCCGGCCAGCGCCGCCAGCCCGTCCTTCGAGCCCACGGCCTCGATGACGTTCCCGGCCACAAGCACCGCCTCGGCGACGGTCCCGGCGGCGTCCATCGTGACGATCCGCCCATTCGTGTACAGCGTCTTTTCAATGCACCGCATAAGGAACTCCTTGAGGATAACACGTGAGAGCCGTTCAAAAAGCCAACACAACGCCGAACCCCCGGGCTTGCGGCTCCGGAGAGCTTGCCGCAAGCGATCCTGAAAGAATAACCACACGGTACACGGCGGAGGCGATGGGCCGCAAGCTGAAAAAGGGCGCGGCGGCCTCGGAATGCCAGCACGGGAAACGGGCGGGCCCGGCCCCGCATGGCAACGGAACGCACATTCCGTTATCACACGATACGGCATAGTATGCGGAGTAAGGGCCCCCCGGAAGCGTCCTCCCCGCCCCCTTCCGCACTCCCCGCCAGCCGGAATTTTTGCGGGAGGGGCGCCGTACGGCGGATCCGGGGAGGGAGCCTTGAGTTCCTGCCTCCGGGCATCCCCCACCACCACTCATCAGACCAGCCAACCACAACGTGGAGCCACGATCCACGACAGGAGAAAACACATGCGCACACTGCTCGCCAACGCAACCGCCATCACCATGAACCCCGCGCGGGACGTCCTGGACACGGACATACTCATCGAAAACGGCGTCATCGCGGACATGGGGCCGGGGCTGGCCGGACGCCCGGAAAACGCCGGAGCGGAACGGGTCGACCTTTCCGGGCGCATCGTCATTCCGGGCCTCATCCAGAGCCATATGCACGTCACGCAGTCGCTGTTCCGGGGGCTGGCCGACGAAATGGAACTCATGGACTGGCTCCAGCGCCGGATCTGGCCCCTCGAAGGCGCGCACACGCCCGAAACCAACGCGGCCGCCGCCCGCCTCGCCGCCGCCGAAGGGCTGCGCAGCGGGGTCACGGCCTTCATCGACATGGGCACGGCCCATTGTCAGGACGCCATTTTTGAAACCATGCGCGACGTAGGGATGCGCGGGCTGTTCGGCAAGTGTATGCTCGATCTGGGCGGCACGGACGTTCCCGCCGCGCTCATGGAGGATACCGAAACCTGCCTCCGCGAAAGCGAACGGCTCATGAACCGCTGGCACATGAGCGCGGGGGGCAGGCTCCGTTACGCCTTCGCGCCGCGCTTCGTGCCCTCGTGCACGGAAACGCTCCTCACGCGCACCCGGGACATGGCGAGGGCCAACGGCGTGCGCCTGCACACCCACGCCTCCGAGAACAAGGGCGAGTGCGCCTATGTGGAAAGCCTCGTCCACATGCGCAACCTCCGCTACCTGCACTCCATCGGCTACACCGGGGAGGACGTGATCCTCGCCCACTGCATCTGGATCGACGACGACGAGATCCGCATCCTCGCGGACACGGGCACCCATGCCGTGCACTGCCCGTCCTCCAATATGAAGCTTGCGTCCGGCATCGCCCGCATCGACGAGATGCTTGCCGCCGGGTGCCGTGTGGCGCTCGGGCTCGACGGGGCCCACAACCATATGGACGCGCTCGTGGAGCTACGGCAGGCGGGCATCCTCCAGAAGGTGCGCACCAACCGCCCCACGGCCCTGTCCCCGCTTCAGGCGCTGGAAATGGCCACCCTCGGCGGAGCGCGGGCGCTGGGGCAGGAGGATGAGCTCGGCTCCCTCGAACCCGGCAAGAAGGCCGACCTTGCCGTCATCAACCCGGACAGGCTGAACATGGCTCCCCGCATCGGGCGCGACCCGGTGGCGCAGGTGGTCTATCAGGCCACGCACGAGAACGTGGAGGCGACCATGGTCGACGGCGTTTTCCTGTACCGGGACGGGAAGTATGCGACCCTCGACCTCGGGGAATGCCTGCGCGACGCGGAAAGCGCCTGCTCCCGGATACTCCGCAGCCCGGACGTCGCGCCGCTGTTCACGCACTAGCGGGGAGGCCCGTTTTGCCGCCCGTTCGGACGAGGCTCTGCCCCATACCCCGGCAGAGGCTCCGCCCCTGCACTCCGCAAGGGGCGCCCCTTGGCCCGGCATAAAGGTTTTGACGTTGGGATATCGCCGGCTCCTTTTCCGAAAGATCCGACAGGAAACCGCCCAAGGAAATCCAGCCGATCCGGCCGAAAGCCCCGCCTCTCGCGGGGTTTTCGCGTTTTCCGGGGAAGGCCGTGGACAGGGAAGGCTGTTTTTTCATCAAAAAACAGAGATGGATGGGAAATCCAAAAATATTTTGGGAAAAAAGGAACGCAAGCCTTGTGCCGAGTAATATATTAGTATACCAGTATCTCAACAGTAAGGAACACCAGCATGATCACACTGAATACGAATCCCGGCCTTTTGAGGACGGCTGTTTACGAGCGGATCCTCTCGGATCTCCAGCAGGGGGCCATCGCCCCCGGCGAGACCATCAGCCTCAACAAGCTGGCCGAGACCCTCAATATCAGCAAGACGCCGCTGCGCGACGCCCTGTTGGAACTTCAGGCGGAAGGCTTCGTTACCCTCTATCCGCAGCGCGGGGTCATGGTGAATGCCCTCTCCGAAGAGGAGAAGCGCGAGATTTACGAGGTGTGCGGCGTGCTTGACGGGCAGGTCATCCGCAACGTGTTCCCCCGCGTAACGCCGGAGCACGTTGCCCGCCTGAAGGATCTCAACGCCCGGATGTGCCCCGGCACCCAGGACATTTCCAACGACGAGTACAACCGCATCAATCTGGCCTTCCATGAGACGTACCTTGAGCTGGAAACCAGCTCCCTCCTCAAGAAGCTCCTGCGCATCAACCGGCTCCGGCTGTTCCAGTTCTCCCTGAGGGACTGGGGCAAGGCGTTCTGCGCGGTCAACCACGCCGAGCACGGCCGGATCATCGAGCTGTTCGAATCCGGAACCGCCGAAGAGCTTTCCCGCTACGTCACGCAGGTCCATTGGTCGTTCAACTGGCAGCAAGGAACCGAGTCATGAGAATCAGAGACATCGCGCGCATCGGCGGATTCCCCTGCGGGGAATACAACGCCGTCACCGACGTCAAGGGCGTGCGCGTGGGGCATTCCACCGTCATCAAGGACGGGGCCGGCCCCGTCGAAGGCATCGCCCGTACGGGCGTCACCGTTGTCCTCCCCGCCGGGGATATCGTGGAAAACGCCATGTATGCCGGTGTGTTCAGCCTGAACGGGAACGGCGAGCTTTCCGGCTGCCACTGGATCGAGGAATCGGGCCTGCTCACCACGCCCATCGCCCTGACCAACACGCACAGCCTCGGCATCGTGCGCGACGCCATGATCGACTATTACGCCCGCCTCCGGAAGACCGACGGCTCCTCGTACTGGATGCTTCCGGTCGTGGGCGAAACGTGGGACGGCTGGCTTTCCGACATCAACGGGATGCACGTGCGGCCCGAGCATTTGTGCGCCGCGCTCGATTCGGCGGCGTCCGGCCCGGTAGCGGAAGGCTGCGTCGGCGGCGGCACCGGCATGATCCTCCATGAATTCAAGGGCGGCATCGGGACCAGCTCCCGCGTGCTCCCCGAGGAGCTCGGCGGCTACACCGTGGGCGTGCTCATCCAGGGCAACTACGGCAAGCGCGAGGATCTGCTCATCAACGGCGTGCCCGTGGGCAGGCATATCCCCACCTCGCGCATCCCCGGCAAGGAACAGGCGCTCCAGCCCACGCCCAAAGAGGACGGCTCGATCATCATCGTCGTCGCCACGGACGCCCCGCTCACCCCGGACCAGTGCAAGCGGCTGGCCCGCCGCGCCGGGCTCGGCCTCGGGCGCACCGGGGGCCTCGCCTTCGACGGATCGGGAGACATTTTCATCGCCTTTTCCACCGCCAACCGGCTTGGCAGCAACGCCGGGGGCGGCCCCCGGGAGCATACCGTGCGCACCCTGTCGCACGGGTGCATGGACCCCCTCTTCAGGGCCACGGTCGAAGCCACGCACGAGGCCATCGTCAACGCCCTGTGCGCGGCGACGGACACGGACGGCATCCTCGGGCGGCGCATGTACGCGCTGCCGCTCGACGAGGTGCGCGGGATCATGCGGCGTTACGAATCCCTCTAGAGGCCGCCGCGCCGCATCCCCCGCAACGGGCGCGGCGGCCCCCTTGTTCCCCTGAAAAGGAATGGGCGAATGTTTTGAAGCGTTTGAAGAGTCAGGTTTTCATCGTGAGACAACCCTCTTGCCGAAAAAAGGACGCCCCGCGAATGGGAAGCGTCCCCCATGAACAAGGAGTTCCTTATGTGGAAGCGCTTTTTAGGCATCATGGCCGCGGCCCTTTGCGTGCTGAACCTGACCGTAGGCAGCGCCTTCTCGGCTGATCTCGTCAAAGTCCCCACCGCGTGGCTGGACGAGCACGAAACCTTCCTGATGTGGTACGCCAAGGAAAAGGGCTGGGACAAGGAAGCCGGGCTCGACATCGAGATGAAGCTGTTCAACTCCGGCCCGGACATCCTCAACGCCCTGCCCGCCGGGGAATGGCGTTTCGCCGCCGTGGGCGCCCTGCCCGCCATGCTCGGCAACCTGCGCTACGGCACCTCCATCATCGCGCAGGCCAACAACGAGGCCGCGCTCTGCACCTCCGTCGTCGTCCGCGCCGACAGCCCCATCGCCAAGGTCAAGGGCTGGAACAAGGACTACCCCGAAGTGTACGGCAGCCCCGAGACCGTGCGCGGCAAGACCTTCCTCGCCACCACGCTGACCTCGTCGCACTATGCCCTCAGCACGTGGCTCAACGTCCTCGGCCTCAAGGACAGCGACGTCGTCATCAAGAACATGGACCAGTCGCAGGTCGTGGGCGCGTTTGAAAACAACATCGGCGACGGCATCGCCATCTGGGCCCCGCACACCTTCATCGTCCAGGAAAAGGGCGGCGTGGTCTTCGCAGGCGACATCGTGCACTGCAAGAAGTCCAACCCCATCGTGCTCATCGCCGACACCAAGTATGCCGAAGCCCATCCGGACGTGGCCGCGAAGTTCCTCAGCGTGTACATGCGCGCCGTGGATCTCATGAAGAATACGCCGCCCAAGCAGTTCGTCGAGGAATACCAGAAGTTCTATCTGGAATTTGTGGGCAAGGAATACAACTACAATCAGGCCCTGCTCGACCTTGAGACGCATCCTCTCAGCAACATCGACGAACAGCTCGCCATCTTCGACGACTCCAAGGGCCCGAGCCAGGCGCAGCTCCACCAGTCCGACATCGCCGCCTTCTTCTCGGGCGTGGGCCGCATCACCGCCGATGAAGCCGCCAAGGTTGCCGACGGCAAGTATGCGACCGACAAGTACCTGAAGCTCTTGAAGGAGCAGCAGAAGTAATTGGGTAGTATAGAGAAATATTGGGGAGGGGAGAGGGAGCCTTTCTGGAGAAAGGTTCCCTCTCCCCTCCCCAAACCC
>OGGQ01004089.1_pt1 | contig 12601 bp, 13 predicted proteins | sample 1571191 | NCBI WGS metagenome assembly OGGQ01 (sample SAMEA2582061, study PRJEB24529) | metagenome | biome: Human gut stool | place: China | collected 2011
TTTTTTCGCCTCCATGTCCTCTTAGCTCCCCTATGCGCCTACCCTCCGCGCTTCTGACTTACTTCGCGACGATGTCCTTCAGCGCCTTGCCGGGCTTGAACACGGGCACCTTGGAGGCGGGGATCTTGATGCTCTCCTTGGTCTTGGGGTTGCGGCCGATGCGCTCGGCGCGGCTCTTCACCTCAAAGGCACCGAAGCCCACCAGTTGAACCTTGTCGCCCTCGGCCAGGCAGTCGGAAATGACCTCAATGGCCGCGTTGATGGCGGTCTCGGTATCCTTCTTGGACAGGCCGGCCTTCTCGGCGGCCGCATTGATCAGTTCAGCCTTATTCATATCGATAACTCCTCCTGTGTTTACTGGGGGAATCACCCCAGTCTGATTATACTTAAGGCGAACCCGCCCTTAAGTCTCTTTTGCGTGCTCCCATAGCTTGTCCAATTCCGCCAAGCTCATGCCCTCCAGGGCGCGGCCCTGCCGGGCGGCCTCCTCTTCCACCTTGCGGAAGCGGCCGATGAACTTGTCGGTGGCCCCGTTAAGGGCCTCCTCGGTGTCCACCTTCACAAAACGGGAGACGTTGACGGCGGAGAAGAGCAGGTCGCCCAGCTCCTCCTCCACATTGGTGCCCTCGGCCACGGCGATCTTCAGCTCCTCCAGCTCCTCAGACAGCTTGTCCAGGGCGCCGGACACGTCCGGCCAGTCGAAGCCCGCCTTTTTCGCCTTTTTCTGCACCTTCTCGGCCCGCCACAGGGCGGGCAGGGAGCGGGCCACGGCCTCCAGCGCGTCGGTATTGGTGGCCTGCCCCTTTTCCTTCCGCTTGAGCTCCTCCCAGTTGGAGAGAACCTCGCCGGTGCCGGAGACCGACACCTCCCCAAAGACGTGGGGGTGGCGGAAGATGAGCTTTTTGCAGATGCCGTCGGCCACGGCGTCCAGATCGAAGCGGCCGGCCTCCTGCTCCATGAGGGCGTGGAACACCACCTGGAGCAACACATCGCCCAACTCCTCCTTCAGGTGCTCGGGGCTGCCCTCATCGATGGCCTCCACGGCCTCATAGGCCTCCTCCAGGAAATTGCGGCGGATGGACTGGTGGGTCTGCTCCGCGTCCCAGGGGCACCCGCCGGGCGCCCGCAAGAGGCGGACAATCTCCTCCAAGTCCTTGACGCCGTAAGAATCCTTATACTGAAAATCTACCATATTTCAAGGCCTCCTGCAACCTCTTTTTCCAAAAAACTTACTGGATATGCAGAATTTTAGCCAGCTTTTTGCCCCCGGGCATCATTTCCAGGTCCTCCCGGGTCAGGGTACGCAGAGCCAGGACTAAAATTACATATACCACCACGCCCACCAGGATCGCTCCGGCGGTGGCCGCCATATCCCGGGTCAGACTGCCGTTCAGGACACGGGCGAGCAGCCCATGGCTTCCCCATGCGGCGGCAGCCATTACCACGGAGGCCGCCAGCGGCTTGGACAGCGCCACCAGATAGCGGGGCGGATTGGGCACGCACCGCTTGATGATGAGCAGGTTGAGAATGGAGATCACCGCAAAGCAGCTCAGAGTGCCCACCGGCGCGCCGAAGATCATGATTTTGGGATTACCCACCAGGGTGTAGTTGACCAGAATCTTAGTGACGCCGCCGATAATAACCGTAATGATGGGCAGATTCACTATGCCGTTGGCCTGGAGGATCGCGGTGCCCACCAACTGGAAGCAGACAAAAATGGAGGCAATCCCCAGGATGGACAGGATGGGACCGGCGATGGCCGTATCCACATTGCCCAGGGCGATGAGTTCCATAATGGGGCCGCCCAGAGCCAGCAGACCGAAGCCGCAGGGCAGGGCAATGAGGGCGGCCACCCGCATGGCGGACTCGGTAATCCGCTTGGCTCCCAGCCGGTCGCTCCGGGCCAGGCAGGCGGAGATGCCGGGGACGATGCAGGCCGTCAGGGGGATCATCAGGTTAAAGGGCAGGTTGTAGACGCTCATGGTCTTACTGTAGGTGCCGTAGAGGCTGCGGGCAGAGTCCAGGATCGGGTCCAGCTTGGTGGCCGGGTCTGTCAGCAGGGCTTGCTGCCAGGCATCCGTATTGTTCTGAAAGATCTCCACAGCCTTGGGAAAGATATCCAGAAAACTGTTGCTGATGCCGGTCATACCGCCCTGAATGGCGGTAAACACATTCTGGAGCTGATTGTTCACCAGGTTGGTGTCGATGATAGTCACCAGGGACATGGAGCAGGAACTGAGGGTGATGGGAATGGCCAGCTTGAGCAGCCGGGCCAGCACCACCCGGCTCCGGTCGGGCTGGTCGGCGGCCCGGGCGGCGCTGCCCCGGCGGGTACGGAAGTGGTTGAAGGCCAGATAGATCACCGACAGCACGCTGCCGAAGGAGACGCCGATGAGGGCGCCGGAGGCCGCCAGCCGGTTGCGGATGTCCTCCGGCCAGAGGGTCAGGCTCATGATCACCATGGCAAGGCCCAAACCCAGGAAGAGCTTGCACAGCGCCTCAATGATCTGGGAGATCGCGGTGGGCATCATGTTCATGTGCCCCTGGGCATAGCCCCGGAAGGCGGAGCAGCAGCAGGTGCACAGCACCGCCGGCGCCAGCGCCCACACGCAGAACACGGCTTTCTCATTGCCAATGATATAGGTTGCTACCAGTTGTCCGAACACTGACATGCAGAGGAAGCTGAACAGCCCCATGAACAGGAACGCACAGAATGCCACCCGGAAGACCCGGTGCTTCTGGTTCTCCCGGCCCAGAGTATGGCACTCCGACACCGTCTTGGACAAGGCAACAGGCAGGCCCGCCGTGGAGATGGTGAGGAAGAAGGAGTAGATGTTATACGCGCCGTTGAAATCGCCGTAGGCCTCCTCGGGCAGTATGGCGATAAGCGGGATCTTGAAGATGGCGCCGATAATCTTGACCAGAATGGTGCTCACCGTCAGGATAGCGGCCGCGCCGTAAAAGGTATTCTTTTTTTGCTGATTGGACAATGCTAGGCCCCCTTATTTCGTTTCAAACAGCAGGGGCAGGGCGTAGTCCGCCACTTCCCGCTTCACCCGGTCAATGTCGATGGTGAGGAAGTCCCCATCTCTGTATATGACCTTTCCGCGGGCCATATTCATGCACACGTCGCTGCCGTGGGCGGCATATGCCAGGTTGGAAATCACGCTGTGGCAGGGGGTAAGGTTCAGGTGGGAGAAGTCCACCAGAATGAGGTCGGCGTCGTAGCCCCCCTCAATCCGGCCGGTGAGCCGCCCCAGGGCCTTGCCGCCGTTGACGGTGGCCATGCGCAGGGCGTCGATGGGCAGCAGGGCCAGGGGGTCGCAGTTGGCCCCGTTGTGGAGAATGGCGGCCAGCTTCATGTCCCCGAAGAAGTCGGTGCAGTTGTTGGAGGACACGCCGTCGGTGCCCAGGCACACGTTGACACCGGCCTTGCCCATGGCGGGGACGGGGGCGATGCCGCTGCCCAGCTTGAGGTTGCTCATGGGATTGTGGATGGCCGAAACCCCCTTGGACGCCATAACGGACCAGTCCTCCGGGGTGGTCCAGACGCAGTGGGCGGCGATGGCCCGCACATCCCACACGCCGTAGTCGTTGAGCACCTGAATGGGAGTCTTGCCGTGGCGGGCCAGGCACTCGTCATGCTCGGTGCGGGTCTCGGAGATGTGCACGTGCATACCCAGGCCGTGCTCCCGGGCGTAGTCCGCCATCCACTGCCAGAGCGGGTGGTGGGAGGTGTACTCGCCGTGGATGGAGGCGTCCACCAGAATCTGCCCGTCGTTGTAGCCGTGCCACTTCTCGGTCAGCTCCCGCTGCACCACACAGTCGTGGTGGGTGGCGGGATCAAAGGTGTCGGTGAACTGCACGCCGCCGCAGCACAGGTTGGCGCTGATGCCGGAGGCCGCCACCTCCTGGGCCACCGCGTCAGTGTGGCCATACATGTCCGCGATGGTGGTGACGCCGGAAGCGATCATCTCCGCCAGGCCCAGGTCGGTACAGGCCCGGATGGCCCGGTCGTCCCAGCGGGCCTCCACCGGGAAGATATAGTTGTGCAGCCAGTCCTGGAGGTTGTTGCCGTCGCCGTAGCCCCGCATGGCGGTCATGGGCACATGGCTGTGGGCGTTGACAAAGCCGGGCATGAGCACGTTGCCCTGGCCGTCGATCTGCTCCTCAAAGGAGCCCCAGGGGCGCTGGGTGCTGACGGAGCGGATCTTCGTCCCCTCCACCACCACATAGGCGTTGGGGAGGACGGTGCCCGCCTCGTCCATGAGGACGGCGGTGCAGTTATGGATCAGAATAGACATGGCAGGCTCCTTTTAGTCAATCTTTTTCAGGCAGGCCAGCACGAGGCGGGAGAACTTGTCCCGGCAGGCCGCCGCCGCATCCAGCACCTCCTGCTCGGAGAGGGGCTGGTCCAGAATACCGGCGCCCATGTTGGACAGGAGGGTAAAGCCCAGCACCCGCATGCCACAGTGGCCGGCGGTGATGACCTCCGGCGCGGTGGACATGCCCGCTGCGTCGGCGCCCAGCACCCGGGCGGCCCGCACCTCCGCCGGAGTCTCGTACTGGGGGCCGGGGAAGTACATGTAGACGCCCTCCCGCAGCTCGATGCCCAGCTCCCTGGCGGTCTGGCGGGCCATCTCCCGCAGGGCGGGGGTGTAGAGGTGGGAGGCGTCGGGGAAGCGCACGCCGAACTCGGGCAGGTTCTCACCCCGCAGGGGGGACTCCATGAAGAACTTGATGTGGTCGGCAATAAGCATCAGGTCGCCCGCCTTCCAATCCAGGTTGACGCAGCCGGCGGCGTTGGTGACGATCAGGGTATCGCAGCCCAGCAGGCGGAGCACCCGCACCGCGTAGGACACCTCCTCATAGGAGTAGCCTTCGTAGTGGTGCATACGGCCCTGCATAACAGCCACCTTCTGCCCCTCCAGGGTGCCGAACACCAGCTGACCCTTGTGGCCGGGGGCGGTGGACACCTTGAAATGGGGGATATTCTGATAAGGCACGGCAATGGGGTTTTCCACAATATCGCCCATGTAGCCCAGGCCGGAACCCAGGATCATGGCCACCTTGGGGGCAAAGCCGCCGATCTGGCTGCGGATGTAGTCCGCGCTCTCCTGGTATTGGGCAAACGTGTAGTTCATAAAGCTTGTCCTCCTTATTTGTAATAAGCGGCCCGGACGGGCCCGAAATACGGTCTGACGGTTCGCCGCAAGCACTGCGGCCGCAAGGATTACATGGTATTTTACACCCCGTCCGCCAAAAAAGCAATGAAAAAGGGCAACTTCCCGCCCCCTTTCCGAAAAAGCCGCAAAAAAGCGGGACCCGTCCGGGTCCCGCCTCCCCGCGGCTAGAGCGGCTTCTCCTGCCGGAGGCGCTCGAGCCGGCTCCGCAGCTCGGCCGCCGCGGCCTCCTTGTGGTCCAGCTCCGAGAACACCTGCTCCAGCGCGTCCTCTCCGCCGGCGCCGCCCCGGTGAGCGTCGTACACCAACCGCCCCGCCGTATGGAGCAGGCCGTTGATGTCCGTCCGAAGGGCGAACAGCCTTCCCCGCAGCCGGGCCGTGTCCACCATCTGTCCGGCGTACTCCCCGGCGGTGGCGGCGGTCTCCCGCGCCCGCTCCAGCAGCTCCTGTATCCGGTCGTCCATATACCCGTCCCCCTGTCTGTTTCCGTTCAGGCCATTCTATGCGCCGGCGGCAGAGGGGTGCAGAAAGGCGGCGCTCTCCCCCGCAGGGGAGGGCGCCGCACTTGAACGCACACTTATTTCAGGCGCTCCGAATCAGGTGGGTGCCGGCAGGGCTTACTTCAGCCGCTCCGAAATCACCTGGGCCACCTTCACCCCCGACGCGCCCGCCTGGGCCGCGTCGTCGCAAAGTCCGCTTGACTCCGGTTCCGCCTGACGGCAAAACCTGCGTCCGCTCCCTTGCTCCTCCGCTCCCACCGGCACCCGCTTGCGCTGGGCTGCCGGCGGGCAGGGGCCGCCTGCGGCGGCCGTTCTCTGGAGATGTCAAATCTGCTTCGAGCACTCCGAATCGGGTGGGTGCCGGCGGGGCTTACTTCAGCCGCTCCGAAATTACCTGGGCCACCTTTACGCCCGACGCGCCCGCCTGGGCCGCGTCGTCGCAAAGTCCGCTTGACTCCGGTTCCGCCTGACGGCAAAACCTGCGTCCGCTCCCTTGCTCCTCCGCTCCCACCGGCACCCGCTTGCGCTGGGCTGCCGGCGGGCAGGGGCCGCCTGCGGCGGCCGTTCTCTGGAGATGTCAAATCTGCTTCGAGCACTCCGAATCGGGTGGGTGCCGGCGGGGCTTACTTCAGCCGCTCCGAAATCACCTGGGCCACCTTTACGCCCGACGCGCCCGCCTGGGCCAGGCCGCGGGTCACGCCCGCGCCGTCGCCCACGGCGAAGAAGCCGGGCAGGGCGGTTTCCAGCTCGTTGGACAGGGCCAGCCGGGCGGAGTAGAACTTGACCTCCGCGCCGTAGAGCAGAGTGTCGTAGTTGGCGGTGCCGGGGGCCAGCTTGTCAAGCTGGTAGATCATCTCAATGATGTCGTCCAACTGCCGCTTGGGCAGGGCCAGGGACAGGTCGCCGGGCACGGCGGCGGTGAGGGTGGGGTGGACGAAGGACTTGCTCATGCGGTGCTCGTTGGTGCGGATGCCGCTGACCAGATCGCCGAAGCGCTGCACCAGCACGCCGCCGGCCAGCATGTTGCTCAGGGAGGCGATGTGCTTGCCGTAGCGGTAGGGCTCGTTGAAGGGCTGGGTAAAGCGGTTACTTACCAGCAGGGCGAAGTTGGTGTTCTCGCTGCGCAGGGAGGGGTCGGCGTAGGAGTGGCCGTTGACCGTGTTGATGCCCTCCACGTTCTCGGCCACCACGTGGCCGTAGGGGTTCATGCAGAAGGTGCGCACCTGGTCGCCGTACTGCTTGGTGCGGTAGACCAGCTTGGACTCGTACACCACGTCGGTGATGTGCTCGAACACCTTGGCGGGCAGCTCCACCCGCACGCCGATGTCCACCTGGTTGTTGATGAGCTGGATGCCCAGCTCCTTGCACTGGTTGGAGAACCACTCCGCGCCGGAGCGGCCGGGTCCGGCGATGAGCCAAGTGCAGTCCACCTCGTCCCCCTTGTCGGTGATGAGGCGGTAGCCCTCCTTCCCCAGGTTCTCAATTTTGGTGACGGCGGTGCGGAACCGGAACTCGACGCCCTGGCGCACCTCCTCATAGATGCTCTGGAGAATCTTGAGGTTGTTCTCGGTGCCCAGGTGCTTGCACCGGGCCTGGAGCAGGTGGAGGTCATACTCCAGGGCCTTCTTCTCCAGTGCCTGGGCGGCGGGGGTCTCGGTGGAGAACACCTGGTCGGTGGCCCCGTGCCTCATGTTGATGGAGTCCACGTAGTCGATGAGCTCCATGACCTCCCGCTTGGGCATGAAGTCGGTGAGCCAGCCGCCGAAGGCGGTGGTGAAATTGTACTTGCCGTCGGAGAAGGCGCCCGCCCCGCCGAAGCCGCACATGGTGTCACACACCTTGCAGTGGATGCACTCCTTCACCTTGCCCGCCACGATGGGGCAGCTCCGGGTATAGATGTCGGCCCCCTGATCCAGGGTGACCACCTTGAGGCCCGGGTTGCGGTGCATCAGCTCATAGCCCGCGAAGATGCCGGCCTCGCCGCAGCCGATGATGGCAACGTCATAGCGTGTGTTCATGTGCGATCTCTCACTTTACAACAGATTAGGGATCAGGCGGTGCGCTCCGTCCCAATATGGTATTATAACAAAGGACGGGCCGGTTTACAATGCGGTTTTCCCGAAAAATCCCGCCGGGGCCGTCAGATCCGCCCCCGCCCCGCCGTCTTATTGATGTGGCCACAAACGACGAAGGGAGGCTCCGGGATGACCGAAGCGGAATTTCTTCCCCTATTCGACCAATACCGTCCCATGGTGTACGGCCTGGCCCTCAGCTATACCCGCTCGCCTCAGGACGCGGAGGATGTGTGCCAGGAGGTGTTTCTCACCCTGCTGGAGAAGCCCCCTGCCCCAGGGAAGGAGCGCCCCTGGCTGGCCCGGGTGGCGGTCAACCGCTGCCGGGATCTGCTTACCTCCCCCTGGCGCAGGCGGCGGGAGAACGACGACACGGCCCTGGAGCGGCTGACCTTCGAGACGCCGGAGGAGGCCGGCCTGTTTGCCGCCCTGGGGGCGCTGTCCCCCGACAGCCGGGCCCTGCTCCACCTGCGCTATTACGAGGGGTTCACGGTGGCCGAGCTGGCCCGCCAGTTCCGCACCACCGCCCCGGCGCTCTCCGCCCGGCTCTACCGGGCCAAACAACAACTCAGGAAGAAGCTGGAGGAACTCGGCTATGAAGAAGCTCTATCAGAGGACTTTTGAGCAAGTCCTGGCCCAGACCTGCCCCCCCCTCAACCGGGTGGAGGAGCAGCGGCGCGCCCTGGCCTCCCGCTGCTCCCATACCGAATCGGAGGTAACTGCCATGACCACCAAACCCAGACGCCCCATCCGCATCCTCGTCGCCGCCGCTGCCGTGGCCGCCGCCCTCACTGCGGGCGCCCTGGCCGCCTCCGGCGCGCTGGGCTCCATCCCGCTGCTCTCCGGCGGAGCGTTTACATCAACCGACAGCGTAAACTGGAACGAACCGGACGCCGGAGCAACGGTTGCACCATCCCAGGAGAACGTGTGCTTTCCGGTAAGGGAGGAGCCTGATCTCCTCACTGTGCGCGGCGGCAGCGTCTATTTCACCACAGAAACCGGGGAGGAGCTGGACATCACCGGGCAATTCTCGGAGGCGGAGCCGTATGTCTATTCCTATACCGCCTCCGACGGCTCCGCCCACGACATCGTGATCGGCGGCAGCCTTGAGGACTACGGCTATATGGAATACGTCTATGACGCCGGCGGCAGCTTTGTCGGCAGCGCCGGCATCCTCCCCACCGGCTACGACTCCGCCAACAGCCCCCCGTGGCTCACCGCCTATGAGGAAGCCCGCGGCCTCTCTTTCTGACGCAGCGGCCCCGGCGGCATGTGTGCCGCCGGGGCCGCCTCAGCCTGTCGAAAAAGTCCAGCAAATGCTGGGCTATTTCGTTTATATGAGGTAAAATAGAGGAGGTGGTGAGAGGGATGCTGGAACGAGGGAAGATGGATCGTAATGTGATTGAGTTGGTAGGAATCGAGAGTCTGGTACCAGCGGAGCATTTGCTACGGAAAATAGACAAGGCGGTAGATTTCAAACATCTATATGAAATGGTGGAACCATTGTACAGTGAAGACAATGGCAGGCCGAGTGTAGACCCGGTGGTGCTGTTCAAAATGGTATTGATTCAGCATCTATATGGGCTTCCATCTCTTCGGCGGATGGCGGAGGAGGTAAACTTAAATGTAGCCTACCGCTGGTTCCTGGGCTATACCTTGCAGGAGGAAACTCCTCACTTTTCCACGGTGAGTTATAATTTCCGGCACCGGTTTACCGAGAAGACAGTAGAGCAGGTATTCCGTTGGATTTTGGAGGAGATAGCGGAGGCCGGTTATCTTTCTCCCAAGGCGGTATTTATAGACGGTACACACATCAAGGCCAACGCCAATAACAAGAAACAGGTGAAGGTACAGATTCCGGCGGCATCCAGGCACTATGCCAAGGAACTGATGGAAGAGGTAAACGAGGACAGGGAGGCTCATGGGAAGAAACCGTTTGATGATGATGAGCCTGGCGCTCCAGCAAAGAAGCGGCGGGACAATACTTCGAAGAAAAAGCTGGCGCGGCGGAAGAAGGAGAAGCTGCGTACTGTAACTCGGAGCGTAACCGATCCGGACAGCGGCCTGTTTGTGAAAAGAGACCACAAGCGGCAGTTTGCCTATGAGGCCCATACAGCCTGCGACAAGCATGGCTTTGTCCTGGAGGCAGTCGTTACCCCTGGAAATGTACATGACAGCGTGGCGTTTGATGAAGTGTATGACCGTGTGACAGCGGACTTCCCGGAAGTAGAGACGATTGTTGCCCATTCCGCCTACAAAACTCCGCATATCTGCAAAAAGGTATTTGAAGACGGACGTGTGCTGTCCACCGCCTACAAGCGGTCTCAGACCAAGAAAGGCGGCCATGAATGGTGGAAATATGTGTATGACGAATACTATGACTGTGTACTCTGCCCCGAGTACCGGGCTCTGTCCTACCGCACTACCAACCGGGATGGATACCGGGAGTACAGCAGTGATCCTCGCATCTGTGTCAACTGTCCTACACGTCATCTATGTACCCATTCTAAAGATTGTGTCAAAACGGTACAGCGGCACATCTGGAGGGATTATGAGGACTTAGCCGACGACGCCCGCTATACCCCACAATACCAGAAACTCTACAAGCGGCGAAAAGAAACCATTGAACGGGTTTTTGCCGACGCCAAGGAAAAACACGCCATGCGTTATACACAGTATAGAGGCTTGGCCCAGGTATCCAACTGGGTGAAGCTGAAATTTGCTGCCATGAATCTCAAAAAACTGGCCAGGTGGTTATGGCAGGAGAAGCTTGCTCCATTTGCACTTTTCCTTCTTTGGCCTCTATACCACAGAAACCCGCCCTATGCTTAACACATAGGCGGGTTTCTCGACAGGCTGAGCAAGTTTTCAGAACTTCTGAAAAGTTCTGAAAACTTATGATTTCAATGGCGCAGGACACCCTTCCTGGGTTTCCCGCGCACACCCTTCCTTCCCGTTATTAGAGATTTCCGGGTTTATCGACAGACTGTGAGGGGCTCTGTCAAATGACAGAGCCCCTCAATTTTTTTGCTTTTCTGGTTTACAAACCGCCTCCGAGTGTCCTAATAGGTAGAGGGCAAAATTTCCGGATCGCGGAAACCCCGGCTCCGGCCGTGGCCGGGCGGCCCTGAATGAACCTACAAAGGAGTATCAGATCATGAATGTTTTTGGAAACAGCCCAAAACAGTTGCTGCAAGCCCTGACTGCCAACGCGGAGGAGGAAACCATGGACTACGTCCTTCAGGAGATGCAGGCAGTCCTGGGAGAAGAGATGCCGGAAGCGGATGCAGTGCGGAGCTATCTGCAAAATCAGGACAAGCCCACGGGACTCAGCACAGCGCAGCAGATCGTGGCCATGGATAAACTGCTGGAGTGTGCGGAGGTCAATCTCCGCACACTCTGTGACCTGATCCGCTACCAACAGCTGAAGGATGCCAAGGTGGTCAACTCCGTGGAGGAATTCCTGCAGCTGGTCCGCCCGGATGATGTCCGCGATATTCAAAAGGAGGATGCTGATTGAAAAAATCCGAATACAAGTCCTACAATGACCTGCCGCTGTTTCTGAATGCGGATACGGTGGCAAAAGTGCTGGGCGTGTCCATCTCCAGCGCATACGAGCTCATGCACCAGCCGGACTTCCCAGTGGTGCGTGTAGGCAGCCGGATGGTGGTGTCCAAGGAACAGTTCATGGCATGGGTGTCTGCACAGACGGAAGGAGGTGTGCGGAATTGAATTTGTCATCCTTGAAATCGGAAGTCAGCAAGTACAGATTTCCTCTGCCCAACGAGATCTGGACGTGGAAACTAAAGCCACCTGCCTTTGCGGTGCTGGCGTATCTCCAGTATCGTCACTGCCGGAAGTTCGGTGGCACTGCCACCCCGGAGGAACTGGCGGAGCATACTCGCATGAGCGTGGAGATGGCGGAAGACAGTGTAGGCGTCCTGACCGAAAAAGGCCTCCTCTCTGCTGATCCTGTCCCGATCCTCCCCAATGTGAACAGTGGCAAATTTTTCACCATGCCCGATGAAGTGTTTTACCTGGGGCTGGGCCACGGAGCCATTACAGTCTACGCCTACCTGCTGTGCTGTGAGGATCGCCGCACACACCAGTGCCATCCCAGTTACAATACGATCTCTTCCACGGTAGGCCTTGCCGTCAACACGGTGATGAAGCACATCAACAAACTGGCAGATCGGCAGTTCATCTCGGTGGAGCGCACCACCTACATGGACGCCAACGGCATGAAGTGGAATGGCAATAACCTCTACACGATCCTGCCCATCCAGCAGGCGGTGGACGCATTCTACCAGCGGCAGCTAGACAGGCTGGAACAGGAAGCGGCGCAGCAGAGAATTGCCCGCCTTCTCCTGGAAGATCGGGAAAACCCCGCGTGACCGCCTGTGAGCCGCCGTGTGGCCTGATTGCGGGAGGGGCAGAGTCCCTGCCCCTCCCAGCAGGTTCAGGCCGGTGTGGGCCGGTTGTGGGAGGCACTGCGGCGCAAGGCTTCCGGTCCGTTTGGAGCGGAACCGAGGGACGAAAAGAAAAGCAGGATAACCCTCAAATTCCATATCTCCCCGCAGTGCGGAGAGCGCCTGTGACGTCGTTACCCGCATGACCGGGGAAGCTGATTTTACCCACCCACGGGTGGGGCAAGCAGAGCGTTTGGCTTGCCGCTGGCAGCCAAGCGCTTTTTGCGGGCTGGCGCCCGCACCCACTTTTTGCGGCCCGAGGGCTGAAGGGCAGGGAAAGAAACCAGGCACTGCCCAGCCATAGACTTTGCGGCCTGCTGGATTTTGATATGCCGTTGACAAAGAAGAAGCTATTTTTCCATCTGTCATTGAGCCCC
>OGGQ01004091.1_pt1 | contig 12597 bp, 9 predicted proteins | sample 1571191 | NCBI WGS metagenome assembly OGGQ01 (sample SAMEA2582061, study PRJEB24529) | metagenome | biome: Human gut stool | place: China | collected 2011
GGATGGTTCCCTTGACCTTGCGGCCATCGGCAGGGTTGCCGTTGCCGGTCTCGAGGTCGGCAGTGCAGTGGATGACAGCGATGCTGCCGTCGGGGTTCTTCTCGACGCTCTCGCACTTGACGAGATAGCCGCCCATCAGGCGGACTTCGCCGCCGACGGTCAGGCGCTTGAACTTCGGAGGCGGCACCTCGGCGAAGTCCTCGTTCTCGATCCACAGCTCCTTCGTGAAGGCGACCTTGCGGGTGGTAGTGTCGTTGGCTTCCCGGTTGGGGTTGTTGGCGATGTCGAAATACTCGGTCTTGTCGGCGGGGTAGTTGTCCACCACCAGCTTGACGGGGTCCAGCACGGCGATGCGGCGCTGCGCGGTCAGGTCCAGCTCGCTGCGGATGCAGGCTTCCAGCTGGCGCATATCAATGAGGTTGTCGGACTTGGAGATGCCGGCCTCCCGCACGAAGGTAAAGATAGAAGAAGCGGTGTAGCCGCGGCGGCGCAGGCCGCACAGGGTGGGCATCCGGGGGTCATCCCAGCCGTCCACAATGCCCATCTCCACCAGCTCACGCAGATAGCGCTTGCTCATGACGGTGTTGGTCATGTTCAGGCGGGCGAACTCGCGCTGCTTGGGGAACTCGGTGCCAAAGATGTTTTCGATGACCCAGTTGTACAGCGGGCGGTGGTTCTCGAACTCGAGGCTGCACATGCTGTGGGTGATGCCCTCGATGGCGTCCTGGATGGGGTGGGCGAAGTCGTACATCGGGTAGATGCACCACTTATTGCCCTGACGGTGATGCTCGGCGTACTTGATGCGGTAGATGGCCGGGTCACGCAGATTCATGTTGGGGCTGGCGAGGTCGATCTTGGCGCGGAGGGTCTTTTCGCCCTCCTTGAACTCGCCTGCACGCATCCGGCGGAAGAGGTCGAGGTTCTCTTCCGGGGTGCGGTCGCGCCACGGAGAGGGACGGGAGGGCTTGCCTGCGTCGCTGCCGCGGTACTCGCGCATCTCGTCGCGGGTCAGGTCATCGACGTATGCCTTGCCCTCGAGGATGAGCTTTTCGGCATACTCATAGCACTTGTCGAAGTAGTCGCTGCCGTAGAAGATGCCGCCGTTGGGGTCGGCACCCAGCCAGTGCAGGTCCTCGATGATGCTGTTGACATACTCTTCCCCTTCGCGGGCGGGGTTGGTGTCGTCGAGGCGGAGGTTGAACTTGCCGCCGTACTGGTTTGCGATGGACCAGTTGATATAGATGGCCTTGGCGCTGCCGATGTGCAGGTAGCCGTTGGGCTCCGGCGGGAAGCGGGTGTGGATCTCGCGGATCTGTCCTTCGGCGAGGTCGGCGTCAATGATCTCGGTCAAAAAGTTTTTATCTGCCATAGTGGCGTTCCCCCTGTCAGGGCATAGCAAGCCCGGAATTACACGTTTGATACCCCTTATAATACACTATTTCCCGCTTTCCTTCAAGGTGGAAAGCCGAAGTTCCACCTGTTTTCGGCGTCGTTTTGCGAAAAAGCTTTCCCTGTCTCCCGCTTTTTGCAAAAAAAGCGAAATTCATGCTTGACATTCCGCACAGAATCTTATATAATAATCAAGCATTCAGCGAATGCGGAATATCTGTAGGGGTATAGCTCAGTTGGTAGAGCAGCGGTCTCCAAAACCGCGTGCCGTGAGTTCGAGACTTACTACCCCTGCCACAAGCGCACAGAGAGTACTCTGTGCGTTTTGTTTTTGTATTTTTCCCGGAATGTCGGACTTTCCAAAACTTTTTTGACATTTTCCGAAATTCATGCTTGACAACCGCGCGTTTCTCAGGTATAATAACACACGTTCCGGCGGTCAACCGCCAGAAACGATGCACTTGAGCGATCATGGCCCGGTAGCTCAGTTGGTTAGAGCACCAGCCTGTCACGCTGGGGGTCGTCGGTTCGAGCCCGATCCGGGTCGCCATTTGCTGCTATAGCTCAGTTGGTAGAGCGCATCCTTGGTAAGGATGAGGTCTCCAGTTCGAATCTGGATAGCAGCTCCATCGAGAAAAACCACTTGAATCCTTGCGGTTCAGGTGGTTTTTTGTATTTCCGGTCATTTTTACCACTCGGTCTGCTTTTTGCTGCGCAAAAAGGCCCCCCGGCACCATGCGGACGTGCCGGGGGGCTTTGCAATATGGAGGAAGCAGGGCGATGCGGTACGCCCCGCCGGGGTAAGTCAGTGGATCAGCTCGTTATGAGCTGCGCCGTTGATGGTGAGCTGGGCCTCGCTGCCGTTGTGGGTAAGCACAAAGGGGGTAACGTCGGTACCCATGGCCAGCATCTCGTCGATGACAAGGCTGGACTCCCGGCTCCGGGTGCGGAACACCACCACATCGGCACCCTGTGCCTTGATGGCCCGCAGGTCGCCCAGCACAGCGTTGAGAGCGGCATCCTCAGAGGGTACCGCAATGATGTACCGGCCATCCACCACAGAGGTCTCGTAGGTCTCTGCACCGGTCACGGTGTAGTTGGGGGCCGCAGAGGACGAGCCGCCGTTCTCCTGAGGCTCCGGTGCGCCGCAGCGGGTGCAGACGCCGTTCTTGTACTCGTGGCCCAGAGGGGCAACGAGATTGGTGCGCTCACCCTCCTCGCCGCAGCGGGTGCACTTCTGTACCGTGTAGCCGCTTTCCGTGCAGGTAGCCGGGACCGTTACCGTCTGGTAATCATGCCATTTACCGTTCTTGTATGTTTGGGTCACTGTGTTCGGGCCGTTATGGCCTATATTGGTCATTTCTACTTTTGCACCGTTCTGGATGCCCTTGTCAGTGGTAAATTTATTCTCGCCGTTCTGGACGGTACCTGTTTGGCCCCAACTGGCCGTTCCGCCATCGCCAATGGCAGCGCCCGCACCATAACGGTTATATTGATCGTAGTGCTCGGCACTGCCAGTGGCCTTGACCTGCGCTTTGCCGCCAATGATCACTTCGCCGGTGCCATTTGCGCCGCCGCCGATGCCTGCGCCGCCGCCGTATTCGTAATTTTCTGCCGTTACCTGAGCATTGCCCTCAATGGTGACCTTGGCGCTGCTCTTTTTGTCTCTGCTGCTTGCGCCGCCACCGATCACCGCACCGGCACCGTAATAGCCGTACAGATTTCCTCTAACCTCGGCTTTTGCCGTCACTACTGCATTGTCGGAGATGGTGATCTCGGCTGTGCCGCCATGACCGCCGCCGATCACTGCAAGGCTAGCATCGATATCTCCTCTTCCGTTATCCGTAGCGTTCACCTTAGCGTTGCCGGAGATGGTAATGCTGGTTTGCTCATCTTTATCGCCTCCGCCGATGCCGCCATTGGCGTTGACCACAGCATCACCTGTGATCACGATATTTTCAGCCGAGCCGCCACCATATGCGCTGCCGATCCGGCCCTGGGTATTCACCGTACCGCCGTTGATCTCAATGTTTTTGGTGCCACGGCCGCTGCCATCCGTGTCGCTCCCATACCAGCCCTGTCCATTTCCGCCAATGGCAGCACCACGGACATCTGCGTTCACGTTAAGGGTCTGGTTTTTGTTTTCTGCCGTAATGGTAAGCTTGCCGGTGCTGACATCATCGTTTTTCTGGATGCCGGCGCTGTTTCCATATCCGTTCAGGGTGTTATTGCCCTCCACTTTGATCTCCACATTGCCGCTGCCCTGAATATCAATGGCTGCCATGCCACGAGTATTCGTATTAGCAGCATTCGGCTGGTCGATGGCGGCATTCTTCAGCGTCAGCTTGACCAGCGTGTTGGCGAAGATCTGGATGATGCCTCTGCGCTCTCCCTCGCCGCCGCTGCGGGCCGGAGCCTTGCGAGGCCCATTGGAGGCGTCATCAGAGGCGCTGGCAGTAGCCTCAGCAGAGGCCTTGGCCTCTGGCTTGGGCTGGCCCTCGTCCTCTGCTTTGGGCTCCTGCCCCTCGCCAGCGGAAGCATTCAGCTCCCCGTTTGCAGGGGCATTCTGCTCCTTCTTTTCCTCGTTATCAGGGTCGCTGTTGTTATCCTTATTTTCGGTCTCGGTCTTCTGCTCAGGGTCAGCCGGAGCTTCGGTATCCTTCTGCTCCTGCTTTTTCTCAGCAGCGGGGGTATCCTCTGCCTCCTGGGTCTCCTCCTTGGCCGGAGCCTTGGCCGGAGTCACAGGCTGGTTTTCTTCCTGCCGGTTCTCCTCAGCGGTCTGCGTAGCCTCACCAGCGGGTTTTTTATAGTTGCCGGTGATCACGATTTCATCATCTTTGCCGATCGTAGACGATGCTTTGCCATCCTGCGTCACGGTGATGCCGTTACCATCTGCCTTGATCACAAGGCCGCCCTCGGAAAGATCAAAGGTGGCCGCAAATGCCGGGGCGGAAAGGGATACCGCCATGCTCAGGGCCACGGCCGCCGCCGCGACTTGCCGGAGCAATTTTTTTCTTCGCATGATTTTTACCTCCTGTTTTGCATTTTGTGGCTTTTCTGCCAAATTTATTATACCCCCACCCCTACTATCTGTGCAATATAACAGTTGGACAATCTTGCTCCACTTTTTTTAGCCAAAATGACAAAAAACGCCGTTGGCCCGCACCTTTTGTGCAGGCCAGCAGCGTTATTGTCCATGTATCCCGGCTAAAATATCACGCTCGTGCGTTTGCCCCCACTGCCCGCCCCGCTGCCCCGCCGGGCCGGAGCAAACAAAAAACACCCCGAAGCCTTGATGGCTTCAGGGTGTTCTGAGCTGGAGCTGCTATCCAGATTCGAACTGGAGACCTCATCCTTACCAAGGATGCGCTCTACCAACTGAGCTATAGCAGCACACTCACAGCTCAATTATAATACCATAAACTCTGCCGCATTGCAAGCGTTTTTTGCAAAAAAATCTGGCATTTTGCGTTTTTCTGCCCAGATGCAGAAAAACGGCTGCCGTTTTTCCACGGCAGCCGTCTGCATTGTTGAAGCTATCACTCGATGAGGCCGTTCAGCAGGGCCAGGCACTTGCGGCTGTGCAGCTTGCGGATCGCCTTTGCCTCGATCTGGCGGACGCGCTCACGGGTGACGCCGAAGTCGCGGCCCACCTCTTCCAGCGTGCGGGGACGGCCATCGTCCAGACCAAAGCGGAGACGGATGACCTTCTCTTCACGGGGGGTCAGGCTCTTGAGGGCCTGATTGATCTGCTGGGCCACCATGGCACGGTCAGCAGCCTTGCCGGGAGCCTCGGCGTTCTCGTCGGCGACGAAATCGCCCAGAGAGGAATCCTCTTCCTCGCCCACGGGGCTCTCCAGGCTGGCGGGCTCCTGTGCCATCCGCTGGATCTCACGCACACGCTCCACGCTCATGTCCATGGCCTTTGCCAGCTCTTCCGGGGTGGGCTCGTGGCCGTTCTGGTAGACCAGCTGGTTGGTGGCCTGACGCATCCGGTTGATGGTCTCGACCATATGCACCGGGATGCGGATGGTGCGGGCCTGGTCGGCGATGGCGCGGGTGATGGCCTGACGGATCCACCAGGTGGCATAGGTGGAGAAGCGGAAGCCGCGGTCGCAGTCGAACTTCTCAGCCGCCTTGATGAGGCCGATGTTGCCCTCCTGGATGAGGTCGAGGAAGGCCAGATTGTGGCCCACGTGCTTCTTGGCGATGGAGACCACCAGACGGAGGTTCGCTTCGCTCAGGCTGCGGCGGGCGTTCAGGCCGTCGCGGCGGGTCTTGAGCAGCTCCTGACGGCGCTCCTCGGTCAGGGGGCCGTTCTCCACAGCCTCCATGGCCTCTTCCTCCGCGGCCTTTTCCTCGGCGTCCACGCTGGGCTTCTCGCTGCCCTCTTCGTCGATGTCCTCGGTGTAGCTGCGGCTGTTCTCGTCTTCCTCGAACGAGAAGCGGGCGCTGTTCTTCTTGATGTACTCGGGCGCACCGTACTTCTGGCGGTCGGCCTGCAGGATATGGGCAGCCTCGGCGCCGGCGTGGATGCGCTTGCTCAGGTCAACTTCCTGCTCCGCGCTCAGCAGAGGGATCTGGCCGATCTGCTTGAGGTAGTTCTTGACGGGGTCGTCCAGCAGCTCATCCATCGCAGCCTTCAGGTCGGCGGGGTTCTCCTCGGCGGCTTCTTCCTCGTCCTCGCCGCCCAGACCCAGCTCGTCGCTGTTGTTCTCGGCGTTTTCCACCTCGGCAATGATGCTGTCCACGTCCAGATTCACATCGGCGTCGGCCTCATCCTCGATGATCTTGATGCCGCGCTCTTCAAGGAGCGTATAGAGCGTTTCCACATCCATCCTGCACTGTGCAGCCAAAGTTTTGGCCTCCTGTGCCGACAGGGTGCCTTCGCCTTTCGTCAACAGTTCCTTCAAAGTCATGCCCATTTCGCTCTCTCCTTCTCACTGCGGGGGAAGCGCCCCGCAAGTGAACTTGTCTCATAGTTTCGGCCTTGCTGCATCAGATCACAAGACCTCCGTTGACGCCGAACACCTGGCCGGTGATGTAGCCGGCGTCTTCTCCGGCGAGGTACAGCAGAAGCTTTGCCACCTCTTCGGCGGTGCCGAGACGGCCCACAGGGGTCTCTTCGGCCAGCGCCGCTTTGTCCTCAGCAGTGAACGAGGCCATCATATCGGTGTCGATGACGCCGGGGGCCACGCAGTTCACGGTGATGCCGCTGGGACCTTCTTCTTTTGCCAGCGCCTTGGTCAGGCCGATGAGGCCCGCCTTGGCGGCGGAATAGTGTACCTCGCAGCTGCCGCCGGTCTGGCCCCACATGCTGCTCACGGTGAGGATACGGCCCGCTTTGCGGCGTATCATCCCGGGCAGGGCCAACTGGCAGAGGTTGAACGCACCGGTCAGGTTGACGTCCAGCATCCGCTGCCACTCTTCCGGCGTGATGTCGGTGAACAGCTTCTGCTGGGCGATGCCCGCGTTGCTCACCAGCACATCCACCCGGCCCAGCGCCTGCTCGGCGGCGCGGAAGGCCAGCTCACAGCTGGCCCGGCTGGCCACGTCGCACTGGACGACCAGTACGCCCGGCAGCTCTTTTTGCAGGGCTGCGGCGGCCTCGGCGTTGGTGTGGTAGAACACTGCCACCCGATAACCCGCCGCATAGAATGCGCGGGCTGCTGCTGCGCCGATGCCCCGGTCGCCGCCCGAGATGAGGACGGTGCGGTCTTTCGCCGCCGGGGCAGTGCTCTGGGGCTCTGCCGCAGGTTCCGGCTCGCGTTCCGGTGCCGGTGTGTTCTCCGGCGCAGCGCTGACCGGCGTTTCCCTCGTTTCCTGCACCGGCGGTGCGGCCACAACCGCTTCTTCCGGCTCGGGCAGGGTCGGCCTGCGCTGTTCTGTCTTCGGCCCGGCGTCTGCAAGGTCAAATGTCAGCTCAAATTCGTCGTTGTACAAGAGTCAAACCCTCCTGTCCACTATTTTCGGCCGCAGCGCCTCTTCGTGTCAAAGCCTCTGCGGCGGGAAAGGAAACAGCTTCCCCCACCCCGCCGGAGCTGCGCTCTGCTCACTTTTTCCGGTCTAGGCCGGCTCTGCGGCGCGCCCGGCGGCATTTGTGTGGTTTCGACAAGTTTCCATTGAATAATATAGCACAATCGGGCGAAAAAATAAAGTGGTCACCGGTGATTTTTTCACGCAGTTCCCACTTTTTTCACAGATTCAGGGGTTCACGGGCGGCTTCCAGCGGGGCTTTGCGGCCCGCCTGGCCCGCAGTGAAACGAAAAATTCCTGCAAAAGCTGCTGTGCCTCACCGGCCCGCAGTCCCTTTTCGATGACGGGGTGATGGTTGAAGGGCTGGGCGAAGAGGTCTGTCACCGAGCCGCAGCAGCCCGCCTTGACGTCGGCGGCACCGTACACCACCCGCTTGATGCGGCTGTTGATGATGGCGCCGCTGCACATGGGGCAGGGTTCCAGCGTCACGAACAGCTCACACTGCCACAGCCGCCAGCCGCCCAGCTTTTTGCAGGCCGCGTCGATGGCCAGCAGCTCCGCGTGGTGGAGGGCGTTTTTCTCCGTCTCGCGGGTGTTGTGGGCGGCAGAGATGATCTCTCCGTCCTTCGCCACTACCGCGCCCACCGGCACTTCGCCCAGCGCAGCGGCCTTCCGGGCCTCTTCCAGCGCCGCGCCCATCAGCTCAAAATCGGTCATCCCATTCCCCTTTCTGCCAGCCGTGCGGCAAACACGAGGCAGTTATTTATAATATGTAACGCGCTGCCGGGCCATACGCTCTTCGCTTTCTGGGCCGCCCAGCCGAAGATGAGCCCCATGCCCAGCCCATAGGCCCGGGCCGTCCAGCTGCCGTGCAGGGCCGCAAAAATCACCGCCTGCACCACCACAGCCCCCGCGCCGCCCAGCGGCTGCAAAAGATAGAGCGCCCCGCCCCGGAAGGCAAGCTCTTCTGCCAGAGGGGTCACAAGGCAGATGCGCAGCGCAGCCCACCCGAGGGCCGCGCCCTCGGGCAGAGCCGTCTTTTCCGCCGGGAGCAGCAGCTGTGCTCCCGCCGCCAGCAGCCCCCAGAGCACTGCCGCCTCGGCCAGGACCCGGCACTGAGCCGGAAAAGACGGTTTTTCCGTTTCCCTGATCAGTCTTTTCACGGCGCACCCTCCTGTCGGCGGACATTGTACCATACTGCCGCCCCGTTTTGCAAGCAGTTTTTCGTTCATGCGAAGAAATTTCACTCAAAAGATTGACATACCGCCCGGCGTTCTGGTATACTTTGTACGACTTTTTTACGGATTTGTCGTTTTACCAAAGACACACGATGAACGCACCCATGGAGGTACGAACTATATGATACGCATTCTTACCGATTCCGCATCCGACATCCTGCCCGCCGAGGCCGCGCAGCTGGGTGTGGACGTCATCCCCCTCAACGTCACCCTCGAGGACGGCACCGTCATCCGGGACGGCGTGGACCTGACTCCCAGCGAGTACTACGAGCACATGGCCGGCTGCAAGAAGCTGCCCACCACCAGCCAGCCCAGCCCTGAGCTGTTCGAAAAGTTCTACGCCGAGGCCGCTGCCGCCGGAGACGAGGTCGTGGGCATCTTTTTGTCCCACGAGCTGTCCGGCACCTATCAGTGTGCGAAGCTGGCCGCAGACCTGGCCAATGTGGACAACGTCCTCTTCGTGGACAGCGCCAATGTCTGCCTCGGCGAGGGTCTGCTGGTGCGTATGGCCGCACACCTGCGGGATGAAGGCAGGTCCGCCGTCCAGATCGCCGCCACCCTCGAGCACGCCAAGGAGCACCTGCACCTCGTCGCCGCCATCGACGACCTGAAGTATCTGCGCAAGGGCGGCCGTCTGCCCGCCGCCGTCGCCGTGGCCGGCGGGATGCTGGGCATCAAGCCCCTCATCACCATCAAGGAGGGCAAAGTCGCCATGGCCGGCAAGGCCCGGGGCCTGCCCGGCGCATACGTCGCCCTCTTCAAGAAGATCGAGGAGCTGGGCGGCGTCAACCCCCGTTTCCCCTCTCTGGCCGGTTACACCATCAGCACCCGCGAGGTGAACCCCATCCAGACCTATCTGGTGGACAATCTCGGCCTTTCCGAGCCGCTGGTGCGCCAGATCGGCTGCGTCATCGGCACCCACGCCGGTCCCGGTGCGTTTGGTCTGGCCTTCTTTGATAACGGGCTGGTCATCGACTGATAGGATATGATAAAAGGCTGCTGTGCAGACGCACAGCAGCCTCCTTTCGTTTTTATCGCAATTTTCAAAAATAGTGCCTATCGAAATGGCATATTTGCGATATGCAGTTTGCGGATGTTGCTTGTGCATTAAAAACGCAAACTGCTATACTTACAGCATATCCGTGATGAGCTTGCCCAGCAGGAGCACCAGTACCACGAGCATCATGGGGCGGATGAACTTTGCGCCCTTTCTCAGGGCGAAGTGGGAGCCGATGATGTTGCCGACGATGTTGCTGATGGCGCAGGGGATGCCCACCGGAAAGACCACCAGCCCGCTGCTCAGATAGGTGAAGAGGCTGGCGTAGTTGCTGGCGAGGTTGAGCACCTTGGCGTTGCCGTTGGCGGTGCGCAGGTCGAAGCCCATCAGGCTGGTGAAAGCGATGATGGCAAAGGTCCCGGTGCCTGGCCCCACCATGCCGTCGTACAGACCGATGCCAAAGCCGATGGCCAGGGCCAGCAGGGCCTTTTTCAAATTCAGGGTGCCGTCGTCCCGGTTCTCGTCCGGGAGGTTGCGCCGCCACAGGATGATGACTGCCGCGATGGGCAGGATGATGAACATCATCATCTGCAGCACCTCATCGCTGAGCATCAGGACGATGTGTGCGCCCAAGGCACTGCCCGCAAAGCTGCCGATGGCGGCGAGGATGCCCACCTTGAGGTTCATCGCGCCGTTCTTGAAGAAGCTGGCCGTGGCGAATGTCGTGCCGCAGGCGGCGCTGAATTTGTTGGTGGCGTAAGTATAGTGGGGCGGCAGGCCCGCGAAGAGATAGGCCGGCAGACTGATGAGTCCGCCGCCGCCCGCTGCCGAATCGATAAAGCCCGCAAAGCCGGTCATGAACACCAGAAATGCCATCATCGGCAGACTGATTTGAATACCCATTGTTATAATTCCCCTTAATATTCCTATTTCTTCCACGATTTTACTTGTACAGCTCACCCTCGCAGGCCAAAATCTGGTCGAGTATCATCCGGGACACCCGGGCGCCGTAGACCATGGAGGGATGGTCATTGTACTCGATGATGTCGTGGAAGTCCTTGTTCATCAGGACGATGACATACTCGCCGTAGGGGGTGTGGACGATGCCGCCGTCGTTGCGGCAGGCGTTCATGCTGCCGCTCTTGCTGGCCACCCAGATAAGCTCCGGCTCGCCGGTCTCCTCGCAGTCGAGATAGAACTGAGGGAAGTCGTGGGTCAGCATGGTATTGTAGTGCTGCTGACGGAAGATGGCCAGCATCTCAGCGCTGGCCTCAGCGCTGACGAGCGTTCCCTTTGCCACCTGCGCAAACAGCGAGGCGTAGTCCCGGGGCGTCGTGGTGCCGAGGTCGTTGTAAAGATCAAAGTGGAGCGGGTTATGCAGGACGGTGTGGGCAAAGCCCATCTCCCGGATGCAGGCGTTGATGGTGTCCAGCCCCAGATAGTCGATGACCATGTTGGTAGCGATGTTGTCGGAGCAGATGATCATCATGGTGGCAGCGTCTTTAACTTTCAGACTTGCGCCCACGCCCAGCGCCCGGAGCATACCGGAACCGTCCACAAAGTGCTCGGGCTTGTAGGTGATTTTTTCCTCAAGGCTGGCTTTGCCCCGGCTGGCCTGCAGATACAGGGCTGCGAGGATATATGCCTTGATGGTGGAAGCCGTCTCAAATTCCTCGTCAGCGCCGATTTCGACCGTGTGGCCGTGTAGGTCGTCCACAAAAACGCTCATCTTGCCCTGATAGGAATACAGCTCGGCGGCAATACGCTTTTCCAGCGTCATGTTTTTATCCATTTTGGAATCTCCCTGTCGTTTTATACATTATTTAGAGGTTTTCTTCGAAGAACCGCCGGGCGTTGCGGTAGAAAATGGCCTCTACCTCGTCCTCGGTGAAGCCCTCGCGGCGGAGTGCGTCGGCCAGCAGCGGGAGCTTGGAGCAGTCGTCCATTTCCAGCTTGCCGCCGATGCCGTCGAAGTCACTGCCCAGACCGATGATCTCAATGCCGCCCACCTGTTTGAAGTGGGCCGCGTGCTTTGCCATCAGGGCCGTGGTGCTGCGGCAGAGCTTTTCTTCGGGCTGGTTGTCGAGGAAGCCGCTGCAGTAGTTCAGACCCACGAGGCCGCCCTTGTTGGCGAGGGCGCGGATCATCTCGTCGGTGAGGTTGCGGCAGTGGGGTGCGAGGGCGCGGCAGTTGGAGTGGCTGGCCGCAAAGGGGCGGGTGGAGTGCTCCACAATGTCCCAGAAGCCCTTGTCGGACAGGTGGCTCACGTCTGCGATGATGTGCAGACGCTCCATCTCAGCCAGGAACTCGAAGCCCTTCTCCTTCAAGCCCGTCTCGGTGTTGGGGGCGCAGGGCCAGATGTTGTGGCCCCCGCCGGGGACGACGTTGGGGCTGGCAAGCTCGTTCTCGTGGTTCCAGGTCAGGGTCATCATGCGGACGCCCAGCTCGTACATCCGGCGCAGCACGCCGATGCTGCCCTTGCAGCAGCCGCCCTCTTCGATGGTAAGCATTCCGCTGATCTTGCCCTCGGCGGCGTTTTTTCGGATGTCAGAGGGTCGATACACCGGAGCAATATCCTCCGGGTATTTTTCCATGATGCGTTTGAAGACGTCGATTTCTTCCAGCGCCGTCACCAGCGGGTCGGCACCGGGGGTCTTGTCGCCCAGATTGACAAAGGCGGCGAAGCACTGCAGCATATAGTCGCCCTTTTTCAGTTTTTGCAGGTCGATGTGCAGATCATTCTGTGCAAAGCTCTTGGGCGTACCCGCCTTTTCGGCGTAGCGCAGCTCACTCAGGGTGTCACAATGTAGATCAAAGACTTTCATTTTGGTTCTCCTTTGATAAAGGGAAGGTTCTTCTTCCTTTAAGCTAAGTTCTCTTTTGCGTGCCAAAAGAGAACCAGAAATGGTTCACGCGCCTGTGCGCGGGGCAAAACGCTTTTACATTAAGGCTAATGTTCTCTTTTGATGTCAAAAGAGAACCAGAAAACCACCAGCG
>OGGQ01004101.1_pt1 | contig 12577 bp, 8 predicted proteins | sample 1571191 | NCBI WGS metagenome assembly OGGQ01 (sample SAMEA2582061, study PRJEB24529) | metagenome | biome: Human gut stool | place: China | collected 2011
TAAGATCTATGAAAGAATATATTGCTATATGAAGTTTATTTTTATGGGGTGAAAAGTAACAGATATCATAATGATGCGAAAACTCTTCAACTAATGTAATAAAGTTTTATTATTAGATACAAAATCATTACAAACTTTCATTGAATCGATGGTAACTATAAATAGTGCTAAGTATTAGCATTTGCTTGTTGACTGAGAGTATCGACTTTGTGAATGGAAGCGGTGTCGGGTTTTATGTCGCAGGTAATGACGACCCAGGATGAATGAGAACGCATAAAAATCTGTTATTTACATCATAAGATCATCATGTTTATTGCGTGGTTTATAAGTATTGTTATTGCATACTCAAGGCCCTTTAGCTCAGTGGTTAGAGCAGACGACTCATAATCGTCCGGTCGCTGGTTCAAGTCCAGCAAGGGCCACCAAATCATCATTCAGGTATCAGGAAGAGTTAAGGGTACAAGGGGTACTCGATGGCGGTCTATATTTCACGACTAACGCCATTTCAAGGAAGAAGTGTGGTGGGTGGTTTCGAATGAGGGCTGGTGTTTTGGTACGTGGCACGCCACTGCAATGTATTTATCCATCAGTACTCATTCAAAAGTACCTGGAAAAAATGCCCGCTATGCCAAGCGGGCAAATTGCTTACATGTGGAATTAAGTAATTAACGATAAAGCCAGAGTATTATCATTTATCATGCCTCTTCATTTAATCAGGTTAATTACTCAAATCACTGAACTATTCTCTGTTCGCTCACTGATGATAAGTGAAGTGTCACAACCACGATTTGTATGTGGACCAATGCTGTAGAGTAAGGATGAAATGTCTCTGCCACGCCTTAAACATCTACTACTGACTAGAACCGCCGTCGAATGCAGAAGAGTCTTGTGAGCATTACAGGAGTCTGGCTTTGGTCATTAATCAACGCTATTTAGATATAAATTTCTAACACTCAAAAAACGATTCTCACGAATAAATTATAACGGGTGGTTTTTATCATACAGTGAAATAACCTTTTGCTTATTAAATTTAACATTCTTGTGCTAAATTAATTAAAAGTACCATGTATAGCATATGAAGCTGTTAATGCCAGCAATTGTCTCAAATGAGCGATTTTTTATAGTGACAAACAATAATAACATTAAAAATAGCCATGTAGACATTAACTGAGGAAAAGACAATGTTAGTTAGTAAAAGCAACGAAATTAACACTAGCACATTTATAAATAGTGGAAATTGTAATGAAAGAAAATCCTCTAAATCCATGGAGTTACTAGCTTATAGTATTATAAAATTAATTTGTAAAGAAGCTGCCTCAGGGACGTATAACGGTGCTCTTGAAATTTTACAAAAAATGATGTCTGAATGTAAATATCATGAAGGCAATGCTTTTGTCATTATGGGAGCCGGAGAACAATTAAAACGTATTAAATATGATGCTAATGAAAATAAATTAAAAGTATACAACGTACACTTTGATAATAATCAAGAGTTAGTTGCTGATGGTGAGCCTGACGTAGTATTTTTAAAAAAAACGGTGTGGGAAGACCTTCTCGTTAAACTAAAGCTGGAGAACAAAGAAAATGCGGTTTCTGAAATTAACCTGTCATCTAATAAAAATAATGTTGATCAGTTTATTGAATGCGCTAAGAGAAATGAACAGACCCTATTCGGCAATATAAGAAAAAGTGATTTTCATGTTGCTTCACTTCAGCCAGGTAGAACGCGTAGTGTTATTTCAGAAACGCCGCCAAATGACTGTATGGAATCACATAATTTATATGAAAACCACACAGATACGGTTTCAACTGTAACTAAAAATTCTCAGCAAGTTAAAGGTCACTATGGAGATAAGTTGAAAGAAATGCAGTTGTTCCTCAACCAGATGAGCAATGCACTTCAACAGGATTCATCTTTGTTAGAGTCAAAGGAACACACCATAGATATTCAAGAAAAAACGAATAAGTTTGTGCAGCATTTTCAGCGGGTATTATTTGATAAAAATGGAAGGTCATCAGAGTTTCTACTTAATTTTTATGAGTGTTGCTATAAGTTTTTACCAAGAGCGCAGCCTCAAGATAAAATCGATAGCTATAATTCAGCACTGCAAGCTTTTTCCATCTTTTGTTCATCTACGTTGACACATAATAATGTAGGGTTTAATTTCAAATTATTTCCAGAAGTCAAGCTGTCTGGAGGAGAGCTTGAAACGGTATTCAAATACAAAAATGGTAATTTTGTCTGGGAGATAGCCAGAATTAAAATTACTCTCCCAAAAGAAGAGGGTGGTTTATATAATTTACGTGGATTGGATTTTAAGGGATGCTTCTTTTCTGGACAGAACTTCAGTAACTATGATATTCAATATGTGAACTGGGGAACGTCATTGTTTGATCTTGATACTCCATGTATTTTTAATGCGCCTGCTTACAACAAGAGTAATGAAAAATCATTAGAACGCGTCAGCGAAAACGGTTTAAGTGGAGTCTTGTCTGATCGTAATAAAAAAATAAAACTAATCACGGGTGTGGCACCATTCGATGATATTTTATTTATGGATGATGACTTTGATGATAACTCCCCTGATGATGGTCCCGTTGAGAATAGTCCTGTTGTGAATAGTCCCCTTGTATGAAGTTCTAAAAGTAGTTTTCAATGATAAATAAATGGCTATTTTTACGAAGAGATAATAACGTAGATTGAAACAATATGTATTATTGATTAAGTAAATGGGGTTATTCTTCACACTACATCCATTTTAGTGTCACTACCAAAGAAAAAGGGGCTACGTTTTCATGTAACCCCTTGATTTATTTGGTGGGCTAGCAGTGACTGAATTGGTGCTGTAATTGGTTGAAATATTTCATCTAATGTCTGGTTCAACTTTCCTTAGCTGCCTGAAAGTTTTTTTGATATTACCCAGCAATAACAGCGTTACGGTGTACCACGCCTGACTGATGAACTGCGTGCTCAGAGTTACCACTTCAGCGCATAACCGTGGCAGCAGACCCGGACTGAAAAACTGCTCAGGACATTATCGGCAGGGTACGCACTGCTAGTCTGTAAACTGAACCGACTGGGGCGCAGTATGTGGCATCTTGTCGTGCTGTTGGAGGAGCTGTGCAAACGTGGTATTAACTTTCGTGCTCTGGCCCAATCTATATTTCCCCAACAATGGGGGGACGAATGCTGTAAAAGTAAAACAATCTGCGATCTCAAAGTTATTGTGTGATTTTTATGTGAGCAGAAGATATTCATCAGAAACGATTATGTAAATCATTTTATTTTTCCGACGGCTTCAATGTCGAAAGAAAAGAATACGCCGTATTTCCTGAAAAGATTGACTTTTTTATCCAATCATCCTTCAGCACAATGTCTTAAAAAAATGCCTCATTCTTATGCGGAATATCATCATTTCATCATGATGTCTTTGATGAGCGGTGAACACAATACACTTGCGCTGTCTCTTCAGGATGAATCCCCTGGTCTGGTGCCTGTGGGCTGATGTTGCAGCAAAGCTAAGGTCGCTTAAACGCTACTCAGTATTCACTTTTCAGAGGATGAAATTTATGAACAGGACCAGTCCCTATTATTTTCGCCGCTCAGTACTTTCCTTATTGATATCTGCCTTAATATATGCCCAGCCCGGGATGGCGGCCTTCACTACTAATGTTATTGGTGTGGTAAACGATGAGACTGTAGATGGCAACCAACGAGTAGATGAACGAGGTACAACAAATAACACTCATATTATCAACCATGGCCGGCAGGAGGTCTATGGTGGGATATCTAATAGTAGTATTATTGAAACTGGTGGCGAGCAACTAGTATCAATCCATGCCGATATTAACGGGCAAGCTAATAATACAACCATTAATGGAGGCAGACAGTCAATTGAGTACGGAGGAATTTCTACTGGCACGATAATCGAAAGTGGCAATCAATATGTTTATAAAGGTGGTACCAGCAATGACACGACAATTAAGGGCGGTACTTCACGCATAGAGGGGGGGACTGCAAATGGAACAATCATTGATGGTGGAGGCCAGTCAGTATCAACTCAGGGGCATGTTGACGGTACGACGATAAATAAGTCTGGTTATCAGGACATCACGCAAGGAAGTCTGGCGACGAACACAACCATAAATGGTGGGCGACAGTATGTTGAACAGAGCACAGTAGAAACAACCGCCATTAAAAATGGCGGTGAGCAAAGAGTATATGAGAGCCGTGCGCTGGACACGACGATTGAAGGCGGAACTCAGTCTCTGAATAGTAAGTCAACGGCAAAAAATACGCAGATCTATTCTGGTGGTACGCAAATTGTTGATAACACGAGCTCCTCGGATGTTATTGAAGTTTATTCCGGCGGCGTGCTTGATGTTAGAGGTGGTACGGCAACTAATATTACTCAGCACGATGGAGCCGCTTTAAAAGTAACGACTTACGATTTGACGGTGAGCGGTACGAATAGTGAAGGGGCATTCTCCATCCACAATAACGTGGCAGAGAATGTGTTGCTGGAAAACGGTGGTCATTTAGACATAAACGCATATGGTTCGGCAAATAAGACGATTATTAAAGATAAAGGAACAATGTCAGTTTTAACGAATGCTAAAGCTGATGCGACCCGAATAGATAATGGCGGCGTTATGGATGTTGCCGGAAACGCGACAAATACCATAATTAATGGTGGCACACAGAATATTAATAATCATGGTATTGCCACGGGCACCAATATCAACAGTGGAACGCAAAATATCAAGAGCGGCGGGAAAGCTGACACGACAAATATATCCTCTGGGAGCCGGCAGGTTGTTGAGAAAGATGGTACGGCAACTGGCAGCAATATTCGTGCCGGAGGCACGCTGATTGTCGATACCGGCGGTATCGCACATGGGGTTTACCTGGACACGGGGAGTGCTTTAGTTGCCAACACGGGCGCAGGGACTGATATCGAAGGATACAACAAGCTCTCTCACTTCACTATTACCGGAGGAGAGGCTAATTATGTTGTGCTGGAAAATACCGGCGAACTGACGGTAATGGCTAAAACCTCGGCGAAAAATACTACCATTGATGCTGGCGGTAAGCTGATTGTCCAGAAGGAGGCTAAAACAGATAGCACCAGACTTAATAATGGTGGCGTTCTGGAGGTTCAGGACGGTGGTGAGGCTAAGCATGTTGAGCAACAATCCGGCGGCGCATTAATTGCTTCCACGACCTCCGGAACACTTATCGAAGGAACCAACAGTTATGGTGATGCTTTCTACATCAGGAATTCAGAAGCTAAAAATGTAGTGCTGGAAAACGCTGGCTCATTAACAGTCGTCACTGGTTCCCGGGCAGTTGACACGATTATTAATGCCAACGGCAAAATGGATGTTTATGGAAAAGATGTTGGTACTGTACTTAATAGTGCTGGTACCCAAACAATATATGCCAGTGCCACTTCTGAAAAAGCAAATATCAAAGGTGGCAAGCAAACGGTATATGGTTTAGCCACTGAGGCAAATATCGAAAGTGGTGAACAAATTGTTGATGGTGGGTCAACAGACAAAACGCACATCAATGGCGGTACGCAAACCGTTCAGAATTATGGTAAGGCGATCAATACCGATATCGTCTCTGGCCTACAACAAATTATGGTAAACGGGACAGCGGAAGGTTCCATTATTAATGGCGGTTCACAGGTAGTTAATGAGGGCGGTCTGGCTGAAAACTCGGTGCTTAATGAAGGCGGCACTCTCGATGTGCGGGAGAAAGGCAGCGCAACGGGGATACAGCAAAGTAGCCAGGGCGCGTTGGTTGCAACCACCAGAGCGACGCGGGTCACAGGGACACGCGCTGATGGCGTCGCGTTCAGCATTGAGCAGGATGCGGCGAACAATATCCTGCTGGCAGATGGCGGCGTGTTAACCGTGGAGTCAGACACCACTTCCGCCAAAACACAGGTCAATGCGGGCGGGCGGGAGATCGTCAAAACAAAAGCCACTGCGACAGGCACGACGCTCACTGGCGGTGAACAAATCGTCGAGGGTGTGGCAAATGAGACAACAATTAACGACGGCGGAATACAAACAGTTTCAGCTAACGGAGAGGCAATAAAAACAACGATCAATGAAGGCGGAACGCTGACAGTCAACGATAATGGCAAAGCGACAGATATCGTCCAGAACAGCGGTGCCGCTCTCCAGACGAGCACGGCTAACGGTATTGAAATCAGCGGTACGCACCAGTACGGCACCTTTTCCATTGCCAGCAATTTAGCGACCAATATGTTGCTGGAAAATGGCGGTAATTTATTGGTATTAGCAGGTACCGAAGCTCGCGATTCCACGGTTGGCAACGGTGGGGCAATGCAAAACCTGGGTCAGGACTTCGCCACAAAGGTTAATTCCGGTGGGCAATATACCCTTGGTCGGTCAAAAGATGAGTTTCAGGCTCTGGCCCGGGCAGAAGATCTACTGATCGCTGGCGGGACGGCAATCGTCTACGCAGGTACGCTGGCGGATGCATCGGTCAGTGGCGCGACAGGAAGCCTGTCGTTAATGACGCCACGGGATAATGTTACGCCAGTTAAACTTGAAGGGGTGGTCCGGATTACCGATAGCGCGACATTAACTATCGGAAATGGCGTCGATACGACGCTTGCCGACCTGACGGCTGCCAGCCGGGGCAGTGTCTGGCTTAACAGCAATAATTCCTGTGCAGGCACCAGCAACTGCGAATATAGAGTAAACAGTTTGCTACTCAACGACGGTGATGTTTATTTATCAGCGCCTGCCACAACTAACGGTATCTACAATACGCTGACCACCAGTGAACTTTCCGGCAGCGGTAATTTCTACCTGCATACCAACATTGCAGGCTCCCGGGGCGATCAACTGGTCGTCAACAACAATGCCACTGGTAATTTTAAAATCTTTGTTCAGGATACCGGCGTCAGCCCTCAGTCTGACGACGCGATGACGCTGGTGAAAACAGGGGGAGGGGATGCGTCGTTTACGCTGGGCAATACCGGTGGTTTCGTTGATCTTGGGACCTATGAGTATGTCCTGAAAAGCGACGGCAACAGCAACTGGAACCTGACCAATGATGTCAAACCCAACCCGGACCCCAACCCAAATCCGAAACCGGATCCAAAACCAGACCCAAAACCGGATCCGAAACCAGACCCGACTCCCGCTCCAACGCCGACACCCGTCCCGGAGAAACGCATCACGCCTTCTACGGCAGCTGTACTCAATATGGCAGCAACATTACCGTTGGTCTTTGATGCTGAGCTAAACAGTATTCGCGAGCGGTTGAACATAATGAAAGCGAGTCCACACAACAATAATGTCTGGGGGGCGACGTATAACACCCGTAATAATGTCACCACCGATGCGGGTGCCGGGTTTGAGCAGACGCTGATCGGAATGACAGTGGGGATCGACAGCCGTAATGATATTCCAGAAGGAATTGCCACGCTGGGCGCTTTTATGGGTTATTCCCATTCACATATTGGTTTTGATCGTGGAGGACATGGCAGTGTGGGCAGTTATTCTCTGGGGGGCTATGCCAGCTGGGAACATGAAAGTGGTTTCTATCTGGACGGTATCGTGAAGCTGAACCGCTTTGAAAGTAACGTAGCCGGTAAAATGAGCAGCGGTGGAGCCGCCAACGGCAGTTATCGCAGCAACGGGCTGGGCGGTCACATTGAAACCGGGATGCGATTTACCGATGGTAACTGGAACCTGACGCCGTATGCATCGTTAACGGGGTTCACCGCTGATAACCCCGAATATCATTTATCCAATGGTATGGAATCGAAATCAGTCGATACCCGCAGTATATATCGTGAACTGGGCGCAACGCTGAGTTACAACATGCGTCTGGGGAACGGCATGGAAGTTGAGCCGTGGCTGAAGGCGGCTGTGCGCAAAGAATTTGTCGATGATAACCGGGTGAAAGTGAATAATGACGGTAATTTTGTCAATGATTTGTCGGGCAGACGTGGAATATATCAGGCAGGTATTAAAGCCTCATTCAGCAGTACGTTAAGCGGACATCTCGGGGTGGGGTATAGCCATGGTGCCGGTGTGGAATCCCCGTGGAACGCGGTGGCTGGTGCGAACTGGTCGTTCTGACCATCAACGAAAAAGCCCACATCTGTGGGCTTTCATATCACCAAGAGCCGCGGCTCCTTTGCGTATCCTTTTATGTCTCCTCACCGTCTGGTCGGTGTCTTGCTGAGACTTCTAACTTCCTGTTTTTGTTGGTGTTGTCCTTGCACCGTCCAATCATGATTGGTGGAGCTGGCGGGAGTTGAACCCGCGTCCGAAATTCCTACGTCCTCGGTACTACATGCTTAGTCAGTCTTTACATTCGCTTGCCAGCTGCGGACGGACACGCCACTAACAAACTAGCCTGATTAAGTTTTAACGCTTCAACCCCAGGCAGGGCTTCCACGCGATCTCTTTTGGGTTTGACCTCTCTTGATCCCCGTCCTAAGAGCGGAGGCTAGGGAGAGAGGGCTCTAAGCAGGTTATTAAGCTGCTAAAGCGTAGTTTTCGTCGTTTGCGACTATTTTTTGCGGCTTTTTACGAGGCCAACCGCCCCTCGGCATGCACCTTGGGTTTCGCAAATCCCGTCGAATCCAGAATCAGCCCCAATGTGTAACGGCAAGTATACCAGATTTATGAGCGCCATGACCAGCCTCAATGGCGTTATCGTTAAAGATTTAGCACCCATGTAGCCTGATTTTTATTCGATTAAGCAATGGGATGGCAACATTTGTGTCGGATGTGATAGCCAATAAGATGTTCATTCGCGCCGCCGGAGAGGGAGGCGCGGTGAGGAACTGGTCAATAATTGGAGTGCAGGTTTAACGGTGGGCGTTTTTCATGATACGCGCTTTATCCACCTGCCATTCGCGCTCTTTGATATCTGAACGTTTATCGTGCTGTTTCTTACCTTTGGCGACGCCGATTTTCACTTTGCACCAGGCATTTTTCCAGTACAGGGAGAGCGCCACTACGGTATAGCCTTCTCGATTGACGCGACCGTACAATGAGTCCAGTTCGCGCTGGTTGAGAAGTAACTTGCGGGTACGGGTAGGATCGCACACCACATGCGTGGAGGCCACAGCCATTGGCGTGATGTTAGCGCCAAACAGAAATGCTTCTCCATCACGTAGAAGGACGTAGCTGTCGCTGATATTGGCTTTTCCTGCGCGCAGGGATTTAACCTCCCAGCCTTGCAGGGCAAGTCCCGCTTCGAACTCTTCTTCGATAAAGTATTCGTGCCGGGCGCGCTTGTTAAGCGCGATGGTCGCTGAACCAGGTTTATGTGCTTTTTTCTTCGTCATAAGCGTCGTGAATCATCGGTAATCTGAAATCGAAAACACCCCATATCAATCCTGCGGGGGACAAGGCTCTATCTTAGCATGAACCCGATGTTACCCAGCGCCGGGATAGCGTTTTTTTTACAGCAGGATAAATGATATTATTTGTTGGATTTTTGTTGATGGAAATTGTTATGCCTCAGATTAGCCGGACCGCACTGGTACCCTACAGCGCGGAGCAAATGTATCAGTTAGTGAATGACGTTCAGTCTTATCCTCAGTTTTTGCCGGGTTGTACCGGAAGTCGGATTCTGGAGTCCACTCCTGGGCAGATGACTGCGGCGGTAGATGTCTCTAAGGCCGGGATCAGCAAAACGTTTACTACCCGCAACCAGTTGACCAATAACCAAAGTATTCTTATGAATCTGGTGGATGGGCCGTTCAAGAAATTGATCGGTGGCTGGAAGTTTACGCCGCTGAGCCAGGAGGCGTGTCGTATCGAGTTTCATCTCGACTTTGAGTTTACCAATAAGTTGATTGAACTCGCCTTTGGTCGCGTGTTTAAAGAGCTGGCGGCTAATATGGTCCAGGCTTTTACGGTTCGGGCGAAAGAGGTTTACAGTGCCAGGTAAAATTGCCGTTGAGGTGGCTTATGCGCTACCTGAGAAGCAGTACCTGCAGCGCGTGACGCTGCAGGAGGGCGCGACGGTTGAAGAAGCTATTCGCGCCAGTGGCTTGCTGGAATTGCGTACCGATATCGATTTAACTAAAAACAAAGTCGGCATTTACAGCCGTCCGGCAAAACTCAGCGATACCGTGCATGATGGCGATCGGGTGGAGATTTATCGTCCTCTCATTGCCGATCCGAAAGAGCTGCGCAGGCAACGAGCAGAAAAATCAGCGAATAAATAACAGACAGAAAAAAGGTGCTCATTGAGCACCTTTTTTAACGTCTTTGAGGGCAACTTTATGATTAGTTACCACTCAGCGCGGGTTTGTTATCAATGTTGGTCAACACTCCGCTACTGTTAAAGGTCAGCGTCAGCGTTTGCTGCGTTACACCTTCATGACCTGGTTGCTGGCGGAAGACATAGAACCAGGTATTCGTACCAAATGGATCGGACATCAGCGGTGTACCCAATGCGTACGCAACTTGTTGTTGCGTCATGCCAACACGTATTTTGGATACGTCGTTAGCGGTCAGATAGTTCCCCTGGTTGATGTCAGGACGGTAAACCACTCGCTCCAGAGTGGAACAGCCTGCGGTCAACATCAATAGTACTGCTGCTGCAGCAGTCAGCGTTTTACAGCGCATAGTGATTTGATTCCTTTTCGGGCCCGAGCAGTACGTGGCTCATCTGTAATATGCCGATGATAATAGACCTTTCATCACTTTAAAACCTTTTGCTTTCCGGTCTTACGGCGTTTTGCTGTTTACTCTGACCGTGAAGCAGGAAAAAAGTTTACGCCGCAAGCAGTTCTTTCGCATTCGCCAGTGTGTTACGTGTGACTTCACTGCCACCAAGCAGGCGCGCCAGCTCTTGTAACCGCGCTTTTTTATCCAGGGATTGCATATGCGTTTCTGTCATCGCACCATCGGTTTCTTTGCTGACAAAATAGTGTTGATGACCACATCCCGCGACTTGTGGCAGGGGGGGAACACACATCACCTGAGTTGATTCGCCGAGTTGACGCAGCAGTTTGCCAACAACTGCCGCTGTTGGGCCGCTAATCCCTACATCCACTTCATCAAAAATCAGTGCCGGGGTTTCCATTTTACGCGCCGTGATGACCTGAATTGCCAATGCGATGCGGGACAATTCACCACCGGATGCAACTTTGGCAATAGGCTGCATTGGCTGACCTGGGTTGGTGGTTACCCGAAACTCAATACGATCGGCACCGTCAGCGCCCAGGTGATGCTCGTCAAATTTAACATCAATCGTAAACTGCCCATGTGGCATAGAGAGTGCATGCATACTGTCGGTGATCAGCTGTGCAAGTTCTTCTGCATAGTGCTGGCGTTGCTGGTGTAACGCGCGCGCCGTTTCCAGTGCCTGCTGATGATGTTTCGTTACCGCCAGCGCGAGCGTTTCTTGTGAGTCGGCCTGATCGTCCAGTTGCTGCTGTTCTTCCAGTAGCGACTGGTAATACTGTGGCAATGCCTCAGGGCTGACGTGATGTTTACGTGCCAGCGAAATCTGTTTTGAGATGCGCTGTTCAAGTTCAAACAGTCGGTTAGGATCGAGGTCCAGACGATCGCAGTAGTGGCGCAGTTCATCGCTGGCTTCAGCAATCTGGATGGTAGCTTCTTCCAGCATATCAAGTACGCCGGACAGTTTGCTGTCCATGCCAATCAATTCGCTCACCAGTTGTTTAGCCGTGTAAAGCTGACTTTGCAGGTTTGCGTCTTCACCGTCGGCCATTACTGCCAATGCATTCTGGCTGGTAGTCAGCAATTGACCGCTGTTCGCCAGACGTTTGTACTCTTCGTCGATTTGCTCAAACTCTCCGGGCTGCGGATTAAATTCGTTAAGTTCTTTTAATTGGTATTGCAGCAGTTCTGCACGGGCGGCGCGTTCCTGACTTAACTGTTGATGATGCGCGAGGTCACGGCAGCTTTGATGCCACAACTGATAACGTGCGGTCATTTCCTGGAGTAGAGAGGTTTCATTGGCATAGCCATCAAGCAGGAATTTTTGGTGCTCGGGTTTGGTGAGTAACTGATGAGCGTGCTGACCATGGATCTGAATCAGCAACTGACCCAGTTCGCGCAGTTGTGAAAGAGGAACCGCTGTACCGTTGATAAAACCACGGGAGCGACCATCGCTGCTGATTACGCGACGAAGCAAACATTCATGCCCGTCTTCAAGCTGGTTTTCTTCCAGCCAGCGCAGGGCCGCTGGCGTATCTTTCAGAGAAAAACGGGCGCACAGGTCGGCACGAGCAGCGCCGGTACGCACCATGTCGGCTTCAGCGCGACCACCGAGACAAAGGCCGAGGGCATCTATTGCAATAGATTTACCCGCGCCGGTCTCGCCAGTTATTACGGTCATGCCGCTATGAAAATCAATCTCAAGCTCACGAACGATAGCAAAGTTGCTGATGGTCAGTTGTGCCAACATAGTTGTTTTCCTGTATGAAAAACCATTACTGTTATTGTGTACAGTATAAACTGGTTTTATATACAGTAAAGAGGCTGGCGTAAAATTAAAATAATTTTTTTGTCCAGACGAGCTTGGTGCTTA
>OGGQ01004104.1_pt1 | contig 12570 bp, 12 predicted proteins | sample 1571191 | NCBI WGS metagenome assembly OGGQ01 (sample SAMEA2582061, study PRJEB24529) | metagenome | biome: Human gut stool | place: China | collected 2011
AAGTACTGAACAGTACCCTTCCGCTCACAATGGATTAGTTTTTTGACAGTCTGAAGCGGCCGGAGCTTATACGGCCGCTTATCTATTCGTTATTTTTCTCAGCGCCTCAACGGCGGTGTCTATTTCCTCCTCCGAGTTGAAATATCCGAACGAAAATCTTATGGTTCCCTTAGGGAAGGTTCCCAATGCCCTATGCGCGTTGGGAGCGCAGTGCATACCGACCCTTGTCATTATTCCATATTCCCGGTCAAGCCTGAACGCCGTCTCCGACACATCCTCTTCCATATCCAAAGACACCACCGGCGTTCTTCCCTCAACGCCCTTTTTTCCGACTATACGACAGCCTCCCAATTCCCTCACTCCGTCCAGGAATCTTTTTGTCAGCTCCATTTCACGCCTGTGAATGTTATCCACGCCGATTCTTTTTATAAACTCAAGTCCTGCTTTCAGTCCATATATGCCGGCGATATTGAGCGTCCCGGCCTCGAATCTGTCCGGAAGGAAATCCGGAACCGTTTCCAAATCGGAAACACTTCCCGTTCCTCCGCTTATAAGCGGCTCGATTAGCGGCACGGTCTCGTCCCTTATTATAAATCCGCCTGTGCCCTGGGGGCCAAGCAGGGATTTGTGGCCGGTAAAGCATAGGACGTCAATGTTCATTCTCTCCATATCAACATTCACGCTTCCGCCGCTCTGGGCGCAGTCGGCTATAAATATCAGCCCATGTTTTTTGCATATTTCCCCTATTTTCTCCATGGGCGCCATTGTTCCGCATACATTGGACGCATGGGAAAATATGACCGCCTTTGTGTTGTCCCTTATGAGTTCCTCCACCCCGAAGCTGTTTCCCTCTGAGTCGCAGGGCGCCCTGTCAAAGTAGACTCCGCTCTTCAAAAGCTGTGTCAAAGGCCGCATTACGGAGTTGTGCTCAAGGGACGATACAATGACGTGGTCTCCGGGGCGCAGCAGTCCCTTTATGATCATGTTCAGCGCTTCCGTTACGTTAACCGTAAATATTACGTTAGACGGCTTGCTGAAATTAAAAAGGCCGCAAAGCGCCTCCCTCGTCTCGTATACCCCCTCGGCTGAAGCGAAGGCTTTTTCATACACTCCCCTGCCAATGTTCATGCCGTTAAATTTTATATAATCATATACCGCCTCAGCCACTCCGTCCGGCTTTGGAAATGACGTGGCGGCATTGTCGAAATATATCTTTTTCACGTTCATCACCTAAAGTGATTATATCATCCATAGGTCTTCGCAGGCAACAAAAAACCGCCTCCGTTAAACGGAAGCGGCAAAAGGTTTTTAATCCTCCGCAAAGGCTCTTCCCTCGGCCACTATCCTGACCGTGCCTTTGATAGCGATATTTTTTATTTCTCCGTCATAGTCAACCGTTGCCTCGATGATGCCGCCGGGCTGTCTCAGCCTCACCCGCAGGGATCCGCCGTATTTTTCGGCAAGATAGGCTCCCACGGCTTCGCTTCCGCTGCCGCAGCCCCTTTCCCAGCAAAGGCTTCCCGCTGACCTGACCGCCACAAGGGGCGTCATTTCCATCATTTCCTCGTCAAACAGGACAAGTCCAAACGCGTCCGTTGAGATATTTTTTCCAACGGAATAAACGAAGTCCTCCAATATTTTCTTCGCGTCTCCGCCTAAAGCGTCCGCGGGCACAATGACGTGCGTTATTCCCTCAAACTTCACCGTCGGCAGCCTAAGGCTTTTTCCACCTATCTCATATACGCCCATGCCTATGTTTTGGGGCAGCGGCATATCTACCTCTGCCGTAAATACGCCGTTTTCCGGATCAACGGCATAAACTTCGCATTCCAGAACGCCGTCCGCCCCGGACACCTCCAAAGGAACGGATATGCTTTCGCCCTTTTTTATTCCGTTTTTCCACGCCCAGTATACGGCGGCTGACATGGTTCCGTTGCCGCAGAACTCCCCGGCCATCATTCTGAGCGCGAGGGCGGCTCCGGCGTTTTTCGGCTTTTCAAGAAATCCGGCCTGCTCGGCGTTCACCGAAGCGTACTTTATAAGTTCCGTGCCGGTTTTAAGCTGTTTTTCCCTTTCCACCGGCGAGGTGACGATGACCGTCATATTTTCCGTCGGCGAGAGCTTTACAAAATCGACTTTCATTCCCTCACCTATCTTCTGAAACGGCTGAGGAAAAGTTTTGTCCTCTCCTGCTGTGGATTGTTGATGACAGCCTCGGGGCTTCCTTCCTCAACAATCACGCCGCCGTCCATAAATATGATATGATCCGATACGTCTCTGGCAAAGGACATCTCGTGGGTAACGATGACCATTGTCATATGCTCAGCCGCCAGATCGTTTATAACCTTAAGTATCTCTCCCGTAAGCTCCGGGTCAAGGGCAGAGGTGGGCTCGTCAAAGAAAAGTATTTTGGGCTTCATGGCGAGGGCTCTGGCGATGGACACCCTCTGCTGCTGTCCGCCGGAGAGCTGATAGGGATAAGAATCCTCCTTGCCTTCAAGCCCCATTTTTCTAAGCAGAGCGAGACCCTCCTCATATACCTCGTCCTTGTTTCTTTTCTGCACGAGTATGGGAGCCTCGGTTATGTTCCTCATTACGGAATAATGAGGGAAAAGGTTGAAGTTCTGGAACACGAGCCCGAAATTGGCCTTAAGCCTTCTAAGCTCCTGGGGCTGGGCGTAAACGGAGCCCGCTCCTTCGTCCTTAGCCGCGTAATCCCCTAAATATATGAGGTCGCCGCCGTCCATGGTCTCAAGCAGCGTCGCGCACCTTAAAAGCGTGGATTTTCCCGAGCCTGACGGGCCGATGATCGAAACGACCTTTCCTTCCTCCACGGAGAGGGAAATATCCTTAAGCACCTCAAGGCCGCCAAACTGCTTTCTGCATCGGTTTATCTCAAGTATTTTCATATTTCTCCCCTCCTTAACGGTAATAGTTCATACGTTTTTCTATTCTGTCCATGACCTGCGCAACGATAAGGTTGAACACAAAGTAGAACACTCCTGCCACAAACAGCGGCAGAACGCTGGTCTCCGCGGCGGCTATCTGTTTGGCGATGGTGAACATCTCCGTATAGGCTATGGCAAAGGCAAGGGATGTATCCTTTACAAGGGTGATGACCTCATTTGTCACGGGAGGGAGCACCCTTTTTACCATCTGCGGGAATATGATGTGGGTAAAGGTCTGTCTCCTGCTGTAGCCAAGGACATTGGCCGCCTCATACTGTCCCACGGGTATGGATTCTATTCCCGAACGATATATCTCGGCAAAATAGGCCGAATAGTTCACGGAAAAGCCTATTATTATGGCTATGAATCTGTACGAGCTTGAAAGACCTATCTTGAATATGTAGAACGGTCCGAAGAACACGACTATAAGCTGGAGCATAAGCGGCGTTCCCCTGAGTATTGATATGAATATTTTTGTTATCCATCTTAGAGGAGCTATTTTCGACATTCGGCAAAACGCCACCAAAAGTCCCAGAGGAAGGGAAAACAGCAGCGTCAGAACGAAAATAAGAACGGTCTGTCCAAAACCGTTTCCAAGCTGGAGCATCATTGTGGAAAAGGACATAAAGATCATTCCTTTCAGTTAAAAACCTTTTATTTCCGACAGACGCGCAAAGCGGCGAAGATACATCTTCGCCGGAAATCGCAGCATCTGATATTTTCAAACATTCAAAAGGGTGCCGACAGCGCCGACACCCTGCTGTTTATTGTTTATTATTTTCCAAGGCAAACCATCTGGTCAAGGTTGTAATCGCTGTAGTTGGCAACGATCTCGTCGAATGTTCCGTCCTCAACCATTTCGTTGAGAGTAGCCTGAACCTGATCCCTGAGCTCCGTGTTTCCAAGTTTGAATCCTATTGCGTACTGCTCTGTTGAAAGGGGCTCCTCAAGCTGTCTGAAAGTATCTCCCCTTGATGTAAGCTGGTACTGAGCGACTCCGATGTCAACGGCGATGGCGTCAACAAGTCCGCTTTCAAGCTCCATAAACGCCGTGTTGTAATCCGCTACCTGCTCAAGGGAAGCGAATGAAGCGGCAAGAGCGAGATTCTCGTCATTGTCCTCCTCGTTCGTAAGAGCCGTAAGAGCTGATGAACCGGCCTGTGTAACGACTACCTTTCCGGCGAGGTCATCCTTTGTCTGGATATCGGAATCCGTAAGAACTACAAAAACAATGCTGTTGTCAACATAGGGATCGCTGAATGTATATTCATCCTCACGGCCAGTCATAGTAAATCCGTTCCAGATACAGTCGATAGAACCAGAGTTAAGCTCCATATCCTTTGAGTTCCAGTCGATGGGCTGTTTTACAAGCTCCCATCCGTTCCTGTCGCAGACTTCCTGAGCAAGGTCAAGGTCAAATCCGACATACTCTCCGTTTTCGTCCATATATCCGTAGGGAGGGTACTCGGCGTCAAATCCGACGATAAACTGTGTCCTTTCGGCGGTCTCCTCGCCCTCGGCGCCTTCTTCCGTTGTTTCTTCGCCTTCAACGGGCGTTTCCTCCGTTGTGGAGCTTGAGCATCCGCTCATAACGCCGGCAGCCATAACGATTGCCGCAGCTATTGCTAAAAATTTCTTCATATCTTTCTCCTCCTAAGTTTTTGTTTTATCAAGTCTTTAACATATTATCATAGTATCACGCTAAAGTAAAGTGTAAATATCTCTGTTTTTTAGCCAAAATATTTATTTATTTTTCACAAAATTTTAGTCATTCTACCCTCGGTGTCCGAAAAACCTTGATTTTCCGGCCTTTTTCGGGCAATAAAAAAGACGCTCCATTTTTCAGAAGCGTCTGCCGCGTCAAAATATTCTTCAATTTATTTTCCTAAACAGATCAGTCCTCGCAGCACTCGGGACAGAGATGCTCGATGCTGTAATAAGGAGTGAAGTCCGTGGTTTCGTCAACGGTCTCCGTCTTTATTCCGCTTTCGGGGCATTCCCATGTAAGCGTTCCGTCCTCCCTGAGTATGAAGAAAGCGTACTCCTCATCGTCCACTCCGGCTTCCTCAAAGGTCAGAGTTTCCTCATAGCCGCAGCGCTCACAGCGATAATATACTTTTCTTTCTTTTTTGTCGAATTTTATAACCTGCATATCTCCGCCGCACACGATACAGCGGTAAACGTCCTTCATTCTTTTCATATCTCTACCTCCTATTTGAACTGTAGTACGGTATATTTATGGTTTAATTATATCACATCAATTCTCAAATAACAATAATTATTATTTATTTCACGATATTTTTTTCTCCTGCCGCCGTTTGATAATATATGGCTTGTTAAAAAAGACTCCGATCATTCTCGAAGCCTTTTTCCTAACGGTATTATTTCCGCGGATATATTTTTTATCCGCTTTTTTAAATATCAGAAAGCGACGATATACTTTCCAACCTCCCAGCTGCTTACGCTGGTAATATACTCGTCCCATTCCTTCTCTTTTCCACTGATGTACTGGTTAACGATATGTTTTCCGAGGGCGCCGGTTATAACGTCGTCGTGCTCAAACTCATAGATCGCCTCCGCAAGTGAGCCGGGAAGGTTCTCGATTCCTCTTTCCCTTCTTTCCCTTCTTGACATATCAAAGATGTTGTCGCTGATCTCGGCGGGAGGAGTCATTCCCTTTTCAATTCCGTCAAGTCCGGCGGCAAGGCAGACTGCCATTGTAAGATAAGGGTTGCATGAAGGGTCGGGGCTTCTAAGCTCTACTCTTGTGCTGTTTCCTCTGGCCGAAGGTATCCTTATGAGGGCGCTTCTGTTTCCGGCTGACCATGCGAGATAGCAGGGAGCCTCATATCCGGGAACAAGCCTCTTGTATGAATTTACAAGGGGATTTGTGATGGCGGCCATTCCTTTCACATGATGGAGAAGTCCGGCGATGAAGCTGTATGCCTCCTTAGAGAGCTTTCTTTCTCCGTCGGGATCGAAGAATATATTTTTTCCGTCCTTGAAAAGCGACATATTTGTATGCATACCCGATCCGTTTATACCGAAAATGGGTTTGGGCATAAATGTGGCGTGAAGTCCGTTTTTCTGAGCGATGGTCTTTACGGCCATCTTGAATGTCATAATGTTGTCCGCCGCGGTGAGCGCTTCTGCGTATTTGAAGTCGATCTCGTGCTGTCCGGCCGCAACCTCGTGGTGGGACGCCTCTATCTCAAAGCCCATATTCTCAAGGGTGAGGCAGATCTCGCGCCTTGTGCTTTCTCCGTGGTCAAGGGGTCCGAGGTCAAAATATCCGGCCTCGTCGTTGGTCTTTGTCGTCGGTTTTCCCTCGTCGTCTGTCTGGAAGAGGAAGAACTCAAGCTCCGGTCCTACATTGAACGTATATCCCATATCGGCAGCCCTCTTGAGCACCTTTTTCAGCGCTCCTCTGGGATCGCCCACAAAGGCCGTTCCGTCGGGGTTATGGATGTCGCAGATAAGTCTGGCAACCCTGCCGTGCTGGGGTCTCCAGGGAAGGATGGTAAACGTGTTGAGATCGGGATAAAGATACTGATCCGACTCCTCGATACGCACAAAACCCTCTATGGAGCTTCCGTCGAGCATGATCTGATTGTTGAGCGCCTTCTCAAGCTGCGAGGGCATTATCGCCACGTTCTTGAGCTGACCGAAAATATCGGTGAACTGAAGGCGGATAAATTTTATATCCTCTTCCTCAACGATTCTTATAATGTCTTCCTTGGTATATTTGGGCATTGATCTACACTCCTTCTGAAAATATATGGCCAAAAAACGAAAAAAGAGCAAAGTCATCCCGTGTTCAGGGGAAGCGCCTTTGCTCCGCAACGGTTATATTATATTCGACGCCCGGGCTTTTGTCAATACGCGAAAATTACCGTTTCGGAATATATTTTGATTTGGCATATATGAAATATCGCTTTTAAATCTCCATAAATATTTCATTAAAAAATTTATAGCAAAATTATTAAATTTATTAATATTTCACCAAAATCAAAAATCCTATTGACACCGGTTCCGTCCGGGTGTATCATACTCACACAAACTTAATCACATCGTTATCTGCTATGATGAAGAGAAGTATTCCGTGGAATTCTGCCACAGTGAGCGGGAGACAGTGGAAACCCCGTGTAAGAGCCCGGAAGAATAACACTTCGGAGCACCGATCCGAACATTTTGACCAGATCAGTAGGTGAGGCGTCAACGGCGCGTTAAGCCGTCGGGACTTGTCAGAGTCTTAAGGGGACTGTTTTAAAACAGTAAATTAGGTGGCACCGCGGATTGCAGCTATTCGTCCTAAAATTTTGGGATAATATGAAGCTGCGTAATAATTCGGAGGTGCTTTTTATGTGTTCAATTATGGGTATTACAAGTAAAACATTAAAACCGGAGGATTTTAAAGAGTATTTTGACAGGACCATATCCAGGGGACCGGATATGTCAAGGATACTTGAAACAAAATCGGGATATTTGTGTTTTCACCGTCTGGCCATCATGGGTCTTGAGGAAAGCGGCATGCAGCCCTTCACCCTCGGCGAAAACTCCGTTGTGTGCAACGGCGAGATATATTGTTTCCGCGCGCTCAAAAAGGAGCTTTCCAAGCAGTTTACGTTCAAAAGCGGTTCTGACTGCGAGATAATACTTCCGCTTTATCTGAAATGCGGCGTGGAAATGTTCAAAAGGCTTGACGCCGAGTTCGCTATGGTAATCTATGACGGCAAAAAGGACAAATACATCGCCGCGAGAGACCCCATCGGAATAAGACCGCTTTTTTACGGCTATTTAAAAGCCGACGGCTCCATCGCCTTCGCCAGCGAGGCTAAAAACCTTGTCGGCCTTGTTGAGGAAGTTTTCCCCTTCCCTCCCGGCTATTACTACGATGGCGAGAAATTCGTCATGTACCGCCGTGTTACCGATGTAAGCGAGTATTGCCATGACGATCTTGAGACGGTCTGCAAAAAAATACATGACAAGCTGGAACTTGGCATAAGAAAGAGACTTGACGCCGACGCTCCCCTTGGTTTTCTTTTGAGCGGAGGACTGGACAGCTCCCTTGTCTGTGCCGTTTCCGCAAAAATACTTAAAAAGCCAATAAAAACCTTTGCTATAGGAATGGATAAGGACGCCATCGACCTGAAATACGCCAGAGAAGTCGCCGACTACATCGGCAGCGACCATACCGAGGTCATAATAACAAAGGACGACGTTATTTCCTCCCTTGAGACTGTTATCGCGGCCATAGGAACGTATGATATCACTACTATCAGGGCAAGTATGGGAATGTATCTGGTCTGCAAATATATCCACGAGCATACCGATGTTAGAGTTATACTCACAGGAGAGATTTCCGACGAGCTGTTTGGCTATAAATACACCGACTTTGCTCCCAACGCTGAGGAATTTCAGGCCGAAGCCAAAAAAAGAGTCGATGAGCTCTATATGTACGACGTTCTCCGCGCCGACAGATGCATATCGGTAAACTCCCTTGAGGCCAGGGTTCCGTTCGGAGATCTTGACTTTGCCGAGTATGTCATGAGCGTTGATCCCGAGCTTAAAATGAACAAATATAACAAAGGAAAATACCTTCTCCGCCATGCCTTCGAGGGCGATCTGCTCCCCCACGACATACTTTTCAGGGAAAAGGCCGCTTTCTCCGACGCCGTTGGCCATTCCATGGTGGACGATCTCAAGGAATACGCCGAAAGTATGTATACCGATGAGAAATTTGAGGAAGGTTGTAAAAAATATGACCATGCCAGACCGTTTACAAAGGAATCACTCCTTTACAGGGACATATTCGAGAAATACTATCCCGGTGAGTCCCGAATGATAAAAGATTTCTGGATGCCCAACAAAAGCTGGGAGGGCTGCGATGTGGACGACCCTTCGGCAAGAGTCCTTTCCAACTATGGCGAAAGCGGAAAATAACTCTTGATTTACGGTCAAATATCGGTTAATATATTTTTGCGGAGTTTTCCGCGCGGGGAATGAGGTTCTCCCCGGGCTTACGCCAAAACCGCTTGTTAAAGCTGATGACTTCTGTTGTTTTTACGACGGAGTTGTCAGCTTTTTTTAATTTTCCCGCGCCCTGCCGGCGCCGGAACAGCAAGGAGGAAATCATGTTAACATCACTCGCTTTTATTTTTATTTTCGGTCTGACCCTTGCCGCCGTCTGTGAAAGGCTTAAACTTCCGAGGATACTCGGTATGCTGGCCACGGGCATAATACTGGGCCCATGCGTTCTTGGGCTTCTTGACGAAAAGATACTTTCCATATCGTCAGAGCTCCGTCAGATAGCCCTTATTATCATACTTATAAAGGCCGGCCTTTCCCTTGACATCGCTGACCTCAAAAAAATAGGCCGCCCGGCGCTTCTGATGTCATTTCTGCCAGCCTGTTTCGAGGTAGCCGCGTATACCGCCATCGCTCCGTCTCTTTTGGGCATAACCCGTGTGGAAGCCGCGCTTATGGGCTCTGTTCTGGCGGCGGTATCTCCAGCTGTCGTCGTGCCTAAAATGGTAAAACTAATGGATGAGGGCTACGGAACGAAAAAGGGCGTACCCCAGCTTATACTTGCCGGAGCGTCCCTTGACGATGTTTTTGTCATTGTTCTTTTTACCACCTTCACATCTCTGGCGCAGGGCGGGAACATAAACGCCGTCAGCTTTGCCCGCATACCTGTCTCTATTGTCTGCGGCATAGCCGTGGGCAGCGTCTTCGGTCTGGCAGTCTCCTCGTTTTTTGAATTTTGCTTCAAAAGCGGCAGATACATAAGAAACAGCACAAAGGTCGTCATCGTCCTCGGACTCTCCTTCATACTCGTTTCTCTGGAAGATTGGCTCGAAGGCATAATTCCCCTTTCCGGGCTTCTTGGCGTTATGACTATGGCTCTTATTATAAAGACAAAGTGCGTACCATCCGTTTCCTCAAGACTTTCGCAGAAATTCGCCAAGCTGTGGATAGCGGCCGAGGTAATACTTTTTGTTCTTGTCGGAGCCGCCGTGGATATAGATTATGCCCTTTCGGCAGGTTTCGGCGTTGTCATTATGATATTCCTCGCCCTGATATTCAGGGTCGCCGGAGTATTCTTCTGTGTTCTCGGCACAAAGCTCAGCAGACGTGAGCGTCTCTTCTGTATGATAGCCTATATACCAAAGGCCACGGTGCAGGCCGCCATTGGATCTGTTCCGCTTTCTCTTGGTCTATCCTGTGGGGCTATAATACTTACTGTAGCAGTGGCCGCGATAATAATAACGGCTCCTCTTGGAGCTTTGGGAATGGACGTTACATACAAAAATTTTTTGAAAAAAGAAACTAAATAAAATTTATAACTATTTTCGGACATATAAAAACGGAGGTTTTTGCCTCCGTTTTCTTCACGTTAAATTTTATCCCCAATAATCCACTCTGTTTATATTTTCCGGATTAAGTCTTATAGTAATAGAAATAATGTCTTCCACCTCATAAGAACCAATCTTTTTTTCTTTTATATCCGATAAAAGTTCATCCTTTATTTCAAAAAAATATTTTATATCATCGCCGCGATATCCATATATATAGTAGGAATCAAACGCCCTCTCATTAATATCATCATTCACATGCCAGTCGTGGCCAAGCTGGGGATCTATCAGATCAGGGTTATATGTTATATCAAATACTATCTCATTCGCAGGCACAGTGTTATCTCCTACGATTTCAGCGTCATAATATCTTCTTAAATCATCGATATATATATATCCCGCCGAGCTTATCTCACTCGTCAAAGTTTTGCTCTCTATATTCTCGCTTCCGATAATCTTTTTTCCGGCGTAGTCAAAGGATGAGAACTGCGCGAATGATATGCCACAGCCAAGACCGCACACCAGAACCCCCAGCAGAAATATTATTACCAGTCTTTTTCTGTTCATTTTTCATCCTCTCCTTCCTCTATGAGATATTCCTTGGCGATGCGTTTTCTTCTCTCGTCCTCCGTGGCCTGTGCGTCCGTTTTGGTTTCAGTCTCCTCACCCGCGAAAGGGTTTCCGCTCTCTTCTATTTCTTCTATTCCTTCCGAGTCTTCCGTTTCATCCCCGTTTTCATATTCAGCGGAATCTTTTTCCGTTTCCGAGCTGTCTGACGCTTCGTTTTCCTCATCATCGTTCTCTTCTGTCTTATTATGACGGCTGTCTTTATTTGCTTTTATAAAGTCCTCATCCGCGTCATAAACATATTCTCTCACAAGATATTTTTTGCGTTTTCTTCCCACAAACGATGCCAGGAACAGCCAAAGCGCGGCCGCCGCCACCGTAGCTCCAAGCAGCGCTATGAATATTCCGGCCATAGGATATCCCCCAAAAAGCATTACAAGTGAGATTCCCAATCCAAAAACCGAAAACGCGGCCGCTATCGTTACCGGTATCAGGCAAAATATGGCTATGATCGATACACAAAATGATAAAATCGCTCCCATGATGTTCGACACCCTTCCTTTCCTCTTTTCGCGTCTTTCTCCGGCGGAAGCTATGCGAGCCGCTTTTTTCATATTTTTAAGTTCTCTTTTCTCCGCCTTTATCTCGTGTCTTCTTTCCGCCTTTTCGGCCTTTCTCATATACTTGTACTCTGTTTTTCCAATCTTTTTTATTCCGCTTTGTTCTATTCTGTCAGCCTTTCTTCTCATTTTATCTGCTTTGGCTCTGAATTTTGACGCCGGTTCGGATTCCGCCGTCTTTGCGCCGTCTTCCTCATACACAAAGAATGACTTTATCCAGCGGGCGAATTTCACCGTCATCTCCTTACACTTGATAAAGAATCTTTTTAACGGCCCCTTGACGGTCGATGTTATCTCCCCGGCCAAAGCCTCGGCCTTTTTCCCTATGCCGTCCTGTTTTCCGGCGCTGTCATACTCAGGATCAACGTGATAGGCCTCAAGTATCTCAGCGGCCAGCTCGTCCATATCTCCAAAGTCCTTTATGGCCTCATCCTCGCTGAGCCCGCTTTCCATCCTCATATCTATATGCTGAGAATACTCGTCAAGTATATCGCTTATTTCCTTTTTATCCAGCACCCGAATCTTTTTTTCAAGCTCATCTAAAAACTCTTTCTTATTCATATCCGTGCTCCTTTAAAAAACTATTTACTCCGTCCTGAAGTTCCGTCCACTCGCCGCGAAGCTCCTCCATATACAGAATGCCTGAAGCCGTCAGATGATAATATTTCCTTGGCGGGCCCTCTGTCGACTCTCTCAGGTATGTCTCGAAATATTTTTCGTTGGTCAGTCTTTTCAGCAGGGGATATATCGTACCCTCGTTCACGTCAACCACCTTGGAGACCTCGGCAACAAGCTCATATCCGTACATATCTTTTTCTCTGACAGCCACAAGGACTATCAGCTCCAATATGCCTTTTTTTAATTGTACGTTCATAGCCTATCTCCTTTCTGTATTATAATATTATATCCAGTACCTTGTAATGTCAAGTACCGTGAAATAATTAATAGTCACCTTAATAAAATCGTAAGAAATCCAAAAGCCGCCGAATATACGCATAAATATACGCCGCAGGCATCCCTGCGGCGTCAGACTGTCAAAAAACTAATCCATTGTGAGCGGAAGGGTACTGTTCAGTACTT
>OGGQ01004116.1_pt1 | contig 12526 bp, 9 predicted proteins | sample 1571191 | NCBI WGS metagenome assembly OGGQ01 (sample SAMEA2582061, study PRJEB24529) | metagenome | biome: Human gut stool | place: China | collected 2011
GGCTGGGCTCCGATTCCCACTCCCACACCGACTGCTCCCATGATCATTGCAATTTTCATGACAATCCCCATGGCACTCAGGGCCACATCTCCTCCGATGGGGCTCTTGTCTCCGTAATAGACCAGGGAGTTGTTCATGACCACCTGCATGATGCAGGCCACGGACTGGGTGATTCCCGAGGAGATTCCCAGTGCCAGAAAACTCCGGATCAGAGACGGCTCCAGCCGGACTCCCCTGAATTTCAGTCTCATATGCTGAGGATTTTTCCCTTTTCCCGCAAAGTACGCCAGAAGGATCACGGCGGAAATAATCTGGGATGTGATGGTGGCCACAGCGGCTCCCTTGACACCCCAGTGGAACACAAAAATATAAACAGGATCCAGCACCGTGTTGAGCGCGGCGCCTATCATCATTCCGTACATGGACAGCCTCGGATGTCCGTCTGTTCTTGCCAGGTTGGAAAGGGCAATGGAAATCAGGTTGAACGGCGTTCCCAGAAGAATGATGGATGTATAATCCACCGCATAGGGCATGATATTGTCTGTGGCCCCGAACAGCCTCAGAATCGGTTCCAGGAACAGAAGTCCGGCTGCCATCAGCACAATGCCCACCAGCGTGGTGAAATACAGGGCATTATTCAGGGTTCTGTCCGCCTCATCAATCTTTTTTTCTCCCAGTTTGATTGCCGCATAGGCGCTGGCGCCGGAACCTGTAAGCGTTCCGAAAGCCAGAAGAATTGTCATGATGGGAAATGCCACCGTCGTAGCTGCATTTCCCAGATATCCGACCCCCTGTCCGATGAAAATCTGATCCACAATGTTGTAAATGGAATTGATCAGACAGGAAATAATGGCCGGAATCGAAAATGTCACCAGCAGCCTGGTAACGGATTCCGTCCCCAGGGGATTTACGTATGTCTCCCCATGTTCTGTCCTAGTTTCCGGCATGTTCTGTTTCTCCCTTCTCTTCTGCATGTTTTTTCATAAGACAGCACGAACGCTCCGACATGATCTTCAGCTGTGCTTTCAGCCGTTCTTTCTCTTCCTGTCCGAACGAAACCATCAGATTCTCCAGCCACTGGTCACGGATCCTGTAGACTTTCCGGATCAGTTCCTCTGCCCGGTCCGTGGTATAGAGGTGTTTGACCCGTCCGTCTTCTTCATCCTGTTCTATCCGGATATAACCGGCTTCCTGCAGCTTTTTTACCGCCTTGGTAACAGTCCCTTTGTCGAAACTTCCGGTTCTTGCCAGTTCATTCATGGTCATTCCTTCATTTTCCCTGATCCGCAGAATGAAAAACTGCTGCCCGCTTCCAATATGATCCTCTTCCAGCATGACATCAAAATATCTCTGGGTATTTCTCTGGATCACGGAAATATATTTCAGTAATGTGATCTGTTCCTTCATGGCCCTCCCGCCTTTCTTCCGGCAAAAACGCGCTGTCTTTCCGTTCTTTCCGGTCCGGTACCGGATACCGGCCGGCTCTGCGCTGACCTGATGGGAAGTATATCACAAGACAGTTGGACAGTCAACTATTTTCATCTGCAAAACAGCGCACCGGCTTCTGCCAGTGCGCTGTTTCCGTTTCTTATCTGTTATAGATATGTTATAGATATCTGATCCGATTCCTGCCACAGACCGTTCTGTCCAGGCCGTCTCTCTTTCATCAACGGAAATATCTGACTCCGCTTTCAAAAATCTTCATATCCTGCTCACCGCAGATATTCTGCGCCACGCCGGCACCGCGGCGTTCCGAATGCGCCATCTTTCCGAATACGCGGCCGTCCGGGCTGGTAATGCCTTCAATGGCCATATAGGAGCCGTTGGGGTTCCAGTATTCCTCCATGGACGGTCTGCCGTCCGCATCCACATACTGGGTGGCCACCTGGCCGTTTTCAAACAGTTTCCCGATCCATTCTGCCGGCGCCACGAATCTGCCCTCTCCATGGGATACGGGATTGGTGTAGATTCCTCCCAGAACTGCCTCCTGAAGCCACGGGGACTTGTTGGAAACCACCTTCAGGTTCACCATTTTTGACACATGACGGCCAATGGTATTGTAGGTCAGTGTCGGGGAATCCGGCTTCTGCTCCGTAATAATGCCTTCCGGTACCAGCCCCAGCTTGATCAGAGCCTGGAAGCCGTTGCAGATGCCCAGAATCAGTCCGTCTCTCTCATTGAGAAGTTTCATGACCTCTTCTTTCAGCACTTCGTTGCGGAATGCCGTGGCAAAGAACTTGGCGGATCCTTCCGGTTCGTCTCCTGCGGAAAAGCCGCCGGGGAACATGATAATCTGTGCCTTCTCGATCTCTTTTCTGTATTCCTCCACGGAATCCCGGATGTCAGCGGCGCTGAGATTCCGGAACACCCTTGTCGTAACGGAAGCCCCTGCTCTCTCAAAGGCTTTCGTACTGTCGTATTCACAGTTGGTGCCCGGGAATACCGGAATAAACACATGGGGAGTTCCGATCTTATGACTGCAGATGCAGACGCTCTTTCCGCTGAATACCCGATCCGTAACTTCTGTCTTCTCCACGCCGGATTCTGTGGGGAATACCTTTTCCAGAGGTGCATTCCAGGTGTTCAGGGCCTCCTCCAGGGAAACAGAGCAGCTTCCGTATTCCAGCGTGCCGCGGCCGGTCACCTCGCCGATCACCGTATAGGTACAGGAAAGTTCCGATACCTTTCCGTCCGGCACCTCACATACCAGATCGCCCCAGGCCGGAGCGAAAAAGTCTCTGGGATCCAGATTGTGTTCAATCTTCACTCCAAGATGGTTTCCGAATGCCATCTTGCTGACGGCCTCTGCGATGCCGTTCCGTTCTGCCGCATAGGCGGAAATAATCCGTCCTGCACAGATGTCTTCATGCAGTTTTCTGTAGCCGTCCATGATCTGCTCATACACCGGAAGATCATATCTGTCTTTTTCTGCACGGAATACAATGATTTTGCTGCCCGGCTTCTTGAATTCCGGAGAAATCACATGTTTTCCGTCCGCCACATCCACAGCAAAGGAAACCAGAGTCGGCGGAACATTGATCTCTTTTCCGTCCTCTTCATTGAACGTTCCGGACATACTGTCCTTTCCTCCGATGGAAGGAAGCGAAAATCCCATCTGGGCACTGTAAGCACCGAGAAGTGCTGCAAAAGGCTGGCTCCAGCGCTTCGGCTCTCCGCTCATCCTCTGGAAATATTCCTGGAAGGTAAAACGGATCTTTCTGAAATCGCCGCCTGCCGCTACAATCTTTGCCACAGAGGAAAGGACCGCATATACAGCTCCGTGATAGGGGCTCCAGCTGGACAGATACGGATCAAATCCGTAGCTCATCATGGTAACCGTATCTGTTTTGCCTTTCAGAACCGGAAGTTTTGCCACCATGGTCTGAATTTCCGTCTGCTGATATTTTCCGCCGTAGGGCATCAGTACGGTTCCTGCGCCGATGGAGGAATCGAACATCTCCACAAGGCCCTTCTGGGAACATACATTCAGGGATCCCAGCATGGACAGCCATGTTTCACGCACATCGCCCACATCGTTCCGCTGGAACGGTCTGCCTTCTCTTCCCGGAACCTCCAGCGTCACATCTGCCTCCTGGTGAGCGCCATTGGTGTCCAGAAATGCACGGCTCAGATCCACAATGGTCTTTCCTCTCCAGGTCATCACAAGACGCGGACTTTCCGTTACTTCCGCCACGGTTACGGCTTCCAGATTTTCCTCTGCCGCATAGTTCAGAAACTGCTCCGCATCCCGCGGGTCCACTACCACAGCCATCCGTTCCTGGGACTCGGAAATAGCCAGTTCGGTTCCGTCCAGACCGGCATATTTTTTCGGTACTTTATCCAGATCGATGCTCAGACCGGCAGCCAGTTCTCCGATGGCCACCGATACACCGCCTGCACCGAAGTCGTTGCATTTTTTGATCAGGCGGGAAACTTCCGGACGGCGGAACATCCTCTGTATCTTTCTCTCCGTAGGCGCATTTCCTTTCTGCACCTCGGCTCCGCAGACTTCAATGGATGCCTCGGTATGGACTTTGGAAGAACCTGTGGCGCCGCCGATGCCGTCGCGTCCCGTTCTTCCGCCCAGAAGGATGATCACGTCGCCGGGATCTGATGTCTCACGGATCACATTTTTCCTGGGGGCAGCCCCCATGACCGCTCCGATTTCCATTCTCTTGGCCACATAACCGGGATGATAGATTTCCTTTACATAGCCTGTGGCAAGACCGATCTGGTTTCCATAGGAACTGTATCCATGGGCAGCCTCGGTCACAATCTTTTTCTGAGGAAGCTTTCCTTTCAGCGCCTCTCCCAGGGGGCTTGTGGGATCTGCAGCGCCGGTGATCCTCATGGCCTGGTATACATAGGTTCTTCCGGACAGCGGATCACGGATGGCTCCGCCCAGACATGTGGCAGCTCCTCCGAAGGGTTCGATTTCCGTAGGATGGTTATGGGTCTCATTTTTAAAGTTGATGAGCCACTCCTCTGTCTCTCCGTCAATCTCCACAGGCACCACGATGCTGCAGGCATTGATCTCTTCCGAGACTTCCATGTCATCCAGCTTTCCTTCGGCTCTCAGCTTTTTCATGCCCATGACAGCCAGATCCATCAGACATACGAACTTGTCCTTGCGTCCTTTGTAAAGCTCCTCCCGGTCCGCCAGGTATTTTCTGTATGTTGCCTCAATGGGTTCCCGGTAGTCTCCGTCCGTAAAGCTCACATTCTTCAGTTCCGTGGAGAATGTGGTATGACGGCAGTGATCAGACCAGTATGTATCAAGAACACGGACTTCCGTTACGGTGGGGTCCCGTCTTTCTTCGTTTCTGTAGTAATTCCGGATATGTTCAAAATCCCGGAATGTCATGGCAAGATTCAGGGAGTCATACAGAGCCCTGAATTCCGCATCTCCCATGGTACGGAATCCTTCAAACACAGCCACATCTTCAGGCCGGTCAAAAACCGTAACCAGCGTATCCGGAATTTCTTCTGCCGCTTCTCTGGAATCCACAGGGTTAATGCAGAAAGACTTGACTGCTTCCACCTGCTCCGGACTCAGACTTCCGGAAATCACATAGGTGGCCGCAGACCGGATCACAGGCTCCTCTGTTTCCTTCAGCAGCTTGACGCACTGCTCCGCCGAGTCAGCTCTCTGGTCAAACTGTCCCGGAAGATATTCCACGGAAAAGACCACATCCTCCGGATCATGGGGAAAGACTCCCTCATATACGTTATCCACCGGCGGCTCGGAAAAAATCGTCGCCAGTGCTTCCTGATATACATCTTCAGAAATATTTTCAATATCATAGCGGACCAGGACACGGACTCCGGTCAGTCCGGAGATTCCCAGATAGTTTCTGATTTCCTCATGCAGTTCCCTGGCTTTGACGGCAAATTCCGGTTTCTTTTCTACGAATACCCGCTTTACGCTCATGTTCCTTTCCTCCTTGAACTTTGCACCATGGCACCTGAAGGCATAACCTGCCTGTTTATCTGCTCTTATCATAACACAGGAGAAACAAATAAGTAAAATTAATATATCTAATCTAACGCATTAATCTTCGTAATATATTCATCCATGGAATTCTTCTTCTTTCCCTCTTTCCGGAAGTTCTCTGCCGCAGCTGCTGCAGTACCGGTAATCCGGTGCGGCAGCGGCTCCGCAGTAAGGACAGAATCTCCTCTGCGCTTCCGGATGCCGGATCCCGGATATGTCTTCCTCTCTGCTTCTGTCAGGGCCGGCAGGATCCCTGCTTTCCTGATCCTTTCTTTTCATGATAAGCTGTTCTGCCGGATCTCTTTCTTCCGAAGAATCCACAATGTCAAAAGCGGAAAACCGTTCTTCTGAAGTGGCATTTTTCAGGTTATATGCCGCCTGAACCAGGGCCATGATAATAAACATGATCCCAAAAAGGGCAAAAAACCACGGCGCCCCCATGGATACCGCCACCATGGTCCAGATAACGCCGAACAGCGCCGCAAAAATACTTCCGATCCCTCCCATTGCCGACGGGCCGCGGCCGGGCTTTATACTTTTCATTTACATACCTCCCTGCTGTCAGGATCTTAAATCTCTTGTCTCCCCGCTGACACTGAGCGCATCCATGGCGGTTTTCATGATATCCCGGACTTCCTCTTCCGTCATCTTCATTTTTTCCGCCAGCTCCGCCAGGGTTGCCTCTCTTCCCAGCTCCTCCGCCATACGTCCGGATACTTCCTGAAGAACATTGACTCTGGCCAGAATCTCTTCCTCGATTTCAGCTTCCTTTTTCTGTTCTTTCACAACATCCTCCAGACGGACCCGTATCCGGCTTTCCAGAAGTTTTTCAAAACCGCCTTCGAATCCTTCGTCTGCCAGCAGCATCAGTTCCATGCTGGCCTCCTGGATCAGATCCGCCATGGGAACTCCCTGATTGATGTAGTCCTGCACAAAAAACAATGCCTGCTTCAGGTTTCCCTCAATCAGCCTGGTCCGTGCCTCTTCCTCCCCGGCGCGGATTTTCTTCAGAAGTTCCTGATTCTCTCTTTCACTGCAGGGCGGAATGGCCGCAAGTTCCTCCATGTAGATCCCGTAGATATCCCCGCTCTCCTGTTCCGCACCGTCATCCCAGAGATCCTTCTCCTGAAGTTCCGCATCTTTTCGTTCTTCCTCCGCGTCATTCCTTTTCCTGCTCTCTGCAGGTCTCATTTTCTTCCAGTCACTCATTTCGGCTTTCCTCTCTTTTCCGCCCGGAACTCCTCTGCCGTCGGACAGCTGTTTCCGGTGCATTTATTTTTTTGCTCTTTTCAAATGTCCTTCTTTGTGATAGAATAGTCTTACTTCACTTATAAGGAGGACTAATAATGGATGTCAATTATGAATTATATAAAGTTTTTTACTTTGTGGCAAGGACGCTCAGCTTCTCGGAAGCCTCCAAGCAGCTTTTTATTTCCCAGTCGGCCGTAAGCCAGTCCATTAAGGTGCTGGAAAAAAAGCTGGGACAGACTCTTTTTATCCGCAGCACCAAAAAAGTCCAGCTGACTCCGGAAGGCGAAATCCTTTTCAAACATATCGAACCGGCCCTGAACCTGATCCGCAAGGGAGAAAATCAGCTTCTGGAAGCCAATTCCCTTAACGGCGGCCAGCTGAGAATCGCAGCCAGCGACACCATATGCCGTTATTTCCTGGTACCGTATCTGAACCGGTTCCACAGCGCCTATCCCAATGTCCATATTAAGGTGACCAACTCCACCTCCATTGAGTGCGCCAGAATCCTGGAAACCGGTCAGGTGGATTTCATCATCACCAATTATCCCAATTCCGGTCTTTCCAACACCCACAACATCCGGGTGATCCAGGAATTTCACGATGTGTTTGTGGCGAATCCCGAACATTTTCCTCTGAAAGGGAAAAAAGTCAGCCTGCAGGAGCTGCAGGCCTGCCCCATCATGATGCTGGACAGAAAAAGCACCACCAGTGAATTTCTCCATAATCTGTTCCAGAAGTCTCACCTGGATCTGGTTCCGGAAATTGAACTCAGCAGCAACGATCTGCTGATTGATCTGGCACGCATCGGCCTCGGCATCGCCTTCGTCCCGGATTTCTGCATTCCCGAGGAGGAAAAGAACCTTTATATTCTGGATCTGGCCGAAAAACTTCCGGCACGCCAGCTGGTGGTGGCATGCAGTGAAAACCTCCCCATTTCCCAGGCCGCAAGGCATTTCATGAGCATGCTGTAGGAGGGCCGTTCCAGAAATCTTCCAGACACCGGCGGACATTCCAGAGTTTCACAAGTCTGAAATGTTCCCACTCTCTCGGAAACAGCTCCTGATATTCTCTTTTCATGAACCTGTCGTCCAGAAGCAGAATCACTCCCCTGTCCTTCGGTGTCCTGATCACCCGTCCGGCCGCCTGAAGGACTTTATTCATGCCCGGATACTGATAGGCAAAATCAAATCCCCGGTTTTCATTTTCATCAAAATATCCCTTCAGGATTTCCTGTTCCACACATACCATGGGAAGGCCTGTGCCCACCACAATAACTCCTATGAGTCTTTCTTCCTTCAGGTCGATCCCCTCGGAAAAAACACCTCCCATAACGCAGAATGCCACCAGAGATCCTTCCCTTTTCCTGTCGAATTCTTCCAGAAATTCATTCCGCTCTTCTTCTTTCATTCCCTGCCCCTGAATCAGTAGATGGCAGAACGGTTCTTCCTGCTCCACCACGGCTAACACCTGTTCCAGATACTGGTAGGAAGGGAAAAAAACCATATAATTTCCCTCCCGGGCGGCAGCCATCTCCCGTATATATCCCGCGACTTTCCGGTATTCCGTTTCGTTTCTTCTGGTATAGCGGCTGCTCACATCCCCTGCCACCATCAGGAGCCGGTTCTCCTCGGGAAAAGGGGAGCCTGCATATACCGCATAGTCCTCCTCATTTCCGCTCAGCAGGGTTTTATAGTAACGGATCGGCAGCATGGTGGCCGAAAACAGGACGGTGCTGTTTCCCTGATCCATACATTCTGAAAGACTGCCTGACGGGTTCACGCAGAAAAGCCTCACCTGAAATCCGTCTTTTTCCGACAGTTCTGAGTAGATCCTGTAATGATCATCAAGGCGTTCATAAATATTCAGGAAATCCCTCAGGCAGAAATAGAAATCCAGGACCGCATCCCTTCCTTCAAATTCCGGGTTATCCTCCATGAATCCTTCCATTTCCGCAAATACAGCCATCACAGCGGCAGCCAGGCCTGTGACATCGGAAAGAACCAGCCAGTCCTCACACTCCCGCTTCATTTCCAGCATCAGACGGTTGCACCTGTCCAGTGCCCGTTCCAGCTTCGCCGATTTCCCCTTTACGATCCTTCTGACCTCCAGCACATCTTCTTTTCTTATATGCGCGCTGTACATTTCCCTTGCCCTGGAAACCAGATTATGAGCCTCGTCCACAAGAAACAGATACTCTCCCCGGTTTCCTTCCGCAAAATATCTTTTCAGCCTTACACTGGGGTCAAACACATAATTATAGTCACAGATGATTCCGTCGGTCCAGCTGCTGATATCCAGACAGTATTCAAACGGGCATACCCGGTATTTCTCCGCATAGGCCAGAATCTTTTCTCTGGTGATGTCCTGTTCCTGTTGAAGAATTCCGAACACCGCTTCGTTGACCCGGTCATAATGGCCGCCTGCATAGGGACAGTGATCCGGATTGCAGTCTGTCTCATCCAGCGGACAGAGTTTTTCCTTGGCCGTAATGGTCACCGATGAAAAGATCAGCCCTTTCTTTCGCAGAATCCGCAGGGAATCCTCCGCCACGGTTCTGGTGATGGTCTTGGCAGTCAGATAGAACAGTTTTTCTCCTTTTCCCTCTCCTATGGCCTTCACCGCCGGAAACACTGTGGACAGTGTTTTTCCGATTCCCGTAGGTGCCTGGATAAACAGACGTTTTTTCCGGATGATGGACCGGTAGACCGCCACCACCAGATCCCGCTGCCCCGTTCTGTAGGGATAGGGAAATTCCAGACTCTGAATGGACGCATCCCTGGCCAGTTCATGGTGATACGAAAACCTTGCCCACCGGATATACTCCCGGATGATTCCTGCAAACCAGTCCTTCAGTTCTTTTCTGGTCTTTTCTTCATGAAACCTGCGGATCTCTTCGGTCTCCAGGCTGCAGTATGTGATCTGCAGCCGGATCTTCTCCAGATCTCTGTCGCAGCAGTAAAAATATCCATAGCACATGGCCTGGGCCATATGGACCGGAACCGGTTTCTCCAGCCGTTCCAGATCCATGTAGACGCCTTTGATCTCGTCAATGGTGACCAGTCCGTCCGATTCCTGAATTCCGTCTGCCCGGCCTTCCACCAGAACCGCCACTTCCCCGTCCTCTTCCAGATACTTAAGCGGTACTTCCGCACGGTAATCCGGTCCCATTTTTTTCTGTATCTTTCTGTGAATGCGGCTGCCTTCCAGCATGGCATCCTTCTGTGCCTGACCTCCCCGCCGGTTGTCAATGTCTCCCGAACGCAGCACGAACTCCACCAGATTCCTCACGGAAATCTTCACAAGTTTTCTGCATGTTTCCCCCTGCTGCCTCTGTTCCATGATCTGGCCCCTTTCTGCTTTCCCGGATAAGAAAATTATACTGTATCCGTATCTGCTTGTAAAGGAACGGCTTTCTTACAATCCGGTTTCCGGACGGTTCCTGCCCATATATGCAGAATGGCCGCCATCCCGTTTCCGGTATGGCGGCCACCTGCTTTCCGGTGAAAATGTGTCTGTCAGGCAACAGCAGTTGCCTTACTGGCATTCTTTTCTTCCAGGAACTCTTCAAATTTCTCATTTTCCCCGTCATATTCCACAGTGAGCACCTGCGTCAGATCCAGACTCAGAACACCGAGGATTGACTTTGCGTCAATGATCACACGATTATAAAAAACATTAATGTCAAAATCACATTCAGCTGCTCTGAGCACAAAATCTTTTGCTTCTGCAATGGATGGGATCAAAATTTTTTTCTGTTTCATCATAGTTCTTATTCTCCTTTCAAAAGCAAAAAGAAATAATTGCTATGAAGTTTTTTATATCATTTTTAAAAAAAATAGTCAATTAATACATTTACCAATTTTATGTGTTATGTCACCGCCATTTTCCGGCCTTTTCCCTAATTTTTCCAGGGTATGGGCTGTTTTTTCCCTTTGCGCCCGGGATTTTCCGGTCCGGATCCCGCATCTGTCAGCTCTGTTTCCATACACTCTCCGGCATGGTGAATTCCACAACTCCCATGTAGCCCGGAGCCACTTCATATTCATCAAATACCAGCACCAGATGTCCTTCTTTGTCCACGTAGAAGGTCTGGTCTTCACGGATTTTTTCGAAATTTTCTCCCACGTCCGAATCCAGGAAATACATCTTTCCTTCGTCATTGGTCATCTGCTCTCTCATCTGTTTTTCCACTTCATCGGAGAGAAGCTTCACATAATCCGTCCCGTCTTCAAACAGATCTCCCAGATGCATCACCTGGCCTATGGTTTTGTCGATATGGTAGATTCTGACACTCTCCGCTGCACTGGCCATGGTCTCGTCTGTTATGATCTTCAGGGAGAACATCCGGTCGTTGTCAGTAATCACCTCGTAGGAAACATCCACTTTCTTATGGAGGTCTCCTCCGCTTTCTTCCAGATCTTTTTCATATTCCGCAATCAGCATGTCTGTATATTCTTCCACGGACCGGTTGACGTCTTCTGCCGCCTGGGAAATGCCGGAATTTTCGTCAGCTTCCACCCGCGGTGTCTGGATATCGGCCTGCATATTCCCGTCCTGTTTCTCATAGCTGCGGAAAGTAACTACTTTCACAACTGCTCCCACCACAGGAATCTGTTCCATGGCCATGGCAATCTCCGCGTTGCTGTTGGCCAGCAGTGTTACTGCCACAAGCGCTGCCGCTGCCACCTGTCCTCCTCTTACAAAATACCTTGATTTCTTCATTGTTCTCCCATCCTTTCTGAATTCTGTTACTTTGCTGTCGCCTGTCCTGTCTGTCTTTTTTTCTGTATTCTGCTCTGTGCACAGTTCCCGGTCCGATTCTGCCTTTCCTTTTTCAATGGCCATCCTGACTTTGTTTTCCAGATCTGCGGGAACCGGAATTGTTTCATATTCCCTTCTCATTTTCTTCAGACCGTCGTCCTTCATATCCATACCTCACTTTCCTTCAGTTCCACCTTCAGTTTCCTGAGACTCCTGTAAAGAATGGTCTTGACTGAATTCAGATTCATCTCCAGAATTCTGCTGATTTCATCCAGTTTCCTGTCTTCAAAGAAGCGAAGCACCACCACCGCCCGTTCCGTGGCATCCAGCTGTTTCAGCGCCTCCAGCGTATCAAAATCCCGGTAGGTATCTTCACTGCCGGTTTCCGGCTGTTCCGTCAGCGGCAAAGTTCTTTTCCCCGCTTTCAGTGTATCTATGGAGGTGTTGATCAGAATTCTCCAGAGCCACGTCTTCATGAACTGCGGTTCTTTCAGACTCCCGATTCTCTGAAACGCCTTCAGAATGCTTTCCTGCACCACATCCATGGCATCATGTTCATTTCCTGTATAACTGTATGCCAGACGGTACATGGCAGAATATTCGGAGAGGATCAGTTCTTCCAGCCTGTTCTTTTTTTCTTCATGAGTCATGTTTCCTCCCTCCTTTCTGTCTATTAGACGCTCCGGGTTTCCGGAAAGTTTTGGTTTCAGAAAAAAATATTTTTTTATCGGAACGGATATTTCATTCTGCTTATGCAGACCATATCATTCCCGATGATCAGCAACTGATTTTGTACGCTTTTCCTGCCGCTCAATAAAGTCATCCCAGTAAAACATATTCATGGCAAAACGTGACCTCAAGCGTGACCTTGTCAGACTGTTTTAAACATCGCAAATTGACTTATCACAGATAGGGAAACAAATAAAAAAAGCTGAAATCCTTTTAAATAAAGGACTTCAGCCATTCATCATTGAGCAGGGGAAGAGGGGCTCGAACCCCCATCTACGGTTTTGGAGACCG
>OGGQ01004122.1_pt1 | contig 12515 bp, 11 predicted proteins | sample 1571191 | NCBI WGS metagenome assembly OGGQ01 (sample SAMEA2582061, study PRJEB24529) | metagenome | biome: Human gut stool | place: China | collected 2011
CCCTTTGTGTCCCGAACCCTTCCGCTCACAATGGATTAGTTTTTTGACAGTCTAAAAGGAGAAGGCACCTCGCCTTCTCCTTTTTTGTATTTAAAATCCCATTCAATTTTTATAATTCTCGGTCTATAAATTACTGACGGCTTATTTTGCACGCTGACTGCGAACGCCGGGGTAATTCACTTTCACCGGCGTCAATGCTTGAAATTTCAGCCACGGCCTGACACGGAAAGTTTCCTCGGGAAATTTTCGTGTCCACACCGTCATCAATCCGGAAGCCCGCTTCCGGCTTAAGCGCTAAGCGAGCAGCCTCTCCGCTCCAAAGGCCAGCATCAGCCTCAGTTTGTCGCTCTGATCCAATTCACAGCCAAGTATTTCCTTTATCTTCTTTATCTTGTAATTGACCGTGTTCCTGTGAACAAATGTCAGCTCGGCAACGGCCGTGACGCTGGAGTTGTTCTCAAGATAAAGCCTGAGCGTCTCAACAAGATCCGTGCCGTTTTTTTCGTCATGCTCTTTCAGCGCGTCAAGGCACTCCCGGCAGTAATCTCTAAGGCTTTCCCTGTCGGCGGCCATAAGTATTTTGTAATAGCCCATATCCGCGTATCGGTTGAATTTTTCCTTCCTTGACGCCGTTATTTTTGCCGTGTCCCTTGCCCGGCCGAAAGCAGCGGAAAGGTCAAAGCCCATGACCTCAGACGTGGCGGCGCATACTCCTTCCGAGCCCTCGGCAAGCTCTCTTACCTCCCTCTCAAAATCATCGGCCCTCACTCCCTGACAGACGATGACGGCGAAGGCGTCCATGGTAAAAACCGAATGTTTTTCCGTATACTTATTAAGCCGCCTTATGGCTTCGTATTTTACACGGCGTTCGGCGGTCTCTGTTTTTCCGGGCATACCGGTTATTTTAACGGCGGCCACTTCCGTAGGCACGGAGTCGGAAAAGCCCGCGTTTTCCAGCTCCGCCGCACAGTCCTCCTTTTTCATGGGATTGTTTATGGCGTATATTACGGACTCGGCCACGCTCCTGCTTTGCTTCTCGTCGGTGACGATATGGTGGCACATCTCGTATGTTATATCCACTATCCTTGTCTCCCACGGAATGGTGTAAAGCGGCAGACTTACTTTGTCGCAATATTCCCTTACGTCCTCCGGCACGTCGCCGACATAGGGACCGATGTTTATGACAAGGCCGCAGGCTCCGTATTCGTGGAGTTTTTCGGCAAATTTCAAAAGCCATGTCGAATATTGGTTTTCCATCCCGGTTGTGAATATTAGTTCATATCCGTGCAAAAACCGCGGCGTTTCACCGCCCTCGATATAGTGTACCCATCTGACCATGTTGTCGGTTCCGTTTTTCCCCGCGATGAGCTTCATACCGTATTCTTTTTCCGTTCCCGCGCAGAGCTCCTCCAGCGTAAGCGCCATACCCCTCACCTCCGAAAGCAAAACATAATGAAAAACGGCCGGCACAGGGGCCAGCCGCGGTTTAAATTCCTTATGAATGTGAGCAAGTCTATGAGCCGGGTTCTGTCTTAAACAGTCATCTATCTTGGTACATTGTCGCCAATGTCATCATGCGGCCGCGTCAAAACGGGACGGGCAATCCCATGGTTTTACTCGGGCCTTGCTTCAGGCGGGGTTTACAGAGCCTGTCCCGTTGCCGGAACAGCGGTAAGCTCTTACCTTACCTTTCCACCCTTACCCGCGAAAGCGGGCGGTTTATTTCTGTTGCACTATCCCTGGAGTCGCCTCCGCCGGCCGTTAACCGGCGCCCTGCCCTGTGAAGCCCGGACTTTCCTCACTTGCATAACAAGCGCGACTGTTCGGCTTACTCACCGGATAATATTAACACAAAAAACCGCCGGACGCAAGGGTGCCGGCGGCAAAATACATCAAATCCTTTTTATGCCTTCTCCTCTTATAAAAGTCTTTCCGGGGCTTACACATGGAATACGCTGCCGCCGACAAACTCCCTTATGAGCGAGTTGTTCGGTATCGGCTCCGCCGGAGCTCCGAGGAAATACGCCAAAAACTTTATGAGCCTCTTTGCCGTCAAATATTCCGGCATGGACTCGTCGATCTTGTAAAGCAGCGGCTCGGCGTACTGTTTCAGCACCGCCAGCTCGTAAATGGTGGCGGAATTGAACATAACGTCGGCGTTCTCCTGGAAGGGGAATATGTTTTTCTCCTCTCCCCTTGTCACATAGGGCCAGGCGGAAATCGTAGCCGCCGCGTCGTTTCCTCTGGAAAGATTATCTCTTACCATCCTCCTCAAAAGGCGGCTGTCCGATGTGGAAATAAACTTATGATTGTCCAGATTAAGCTGGGTCATGGCGCTGATAAATATTTTGAATTTGTTTTCGGGCTTTATGGATGGCGTAAGCTCGTCGTTAAGGCCGTGGATACCCTCGATTATCATGATCTCGTTTTCCTTAAGTCTTATGATGTTGCCCTTGTACTCCCTCATACCGGTAACAAAATTATAGCTCGGCAGCTCCACTGCCTTTCCCTCTATGAGGGCGTTTATGTCCTCATTAAACTGCTTTATATCTATGCAGTTTATATTCTCGTAGTCCCTTTTGCCAAACTCGTCAACAGGCGTGTCATCTCGGTTTATGAAATAATCGTCCATGGATATGACATGGGGACGTATGCCAAGCACCCTGAGCTGTACGCCAAGCCTGTTGGCAAAGGACGTCTTTCCCGATGAGCTGGGGCCGGCGATGAGCACCAGTTTTACGCAGTCCTTCCTGTGATATATCATATCGGCTATGCAGGCGATCTTCTTTTCATGGAGAGCCTCGTTTATCCTTACAAGGTCGCCGAACTCGCCGTTGACTATGACGTCGTTCAGGTCGGCCACGTTTTTGACGTCCATAAGGCGGCTCCAGTCCATCTGCTCCATAAATACTTCGGTTATTTTGTCAAACCGTTCAAGCTTCGGAAGCTCTTCCACATTTTTGACAGACGGCACGACTATGAGAAAGCCCCTCTCAAATGGCACTATATCAAACAGCTTTACGCAGCCCGTGGAAGGCGCCATGTACCCATAGAGGTAATCGTAATAATTGTCGAGCCTGTAAAGGTTTACGATGGTGTCCTTCCTGTATCTGTAAAGGCGCACCTTGTCATACTGTCCGCCCTCCGCCAAAAGCCTTATCGCCTCGGCATGGGGCATCCTTTCCCTGACGATGGGCATATCCGCGTCAATGATCTGCCTCATTCTTTCCTTTATCTTCCCCGCGAGCTCGTCGTCCACCGCGATGCCGCCCTTGTGTATCTCGCAGTAAAAGTTCTTTTTTATGGAATTTTCTATTATTGTCTCCGTGCCGTGGCCAACAATGTCGTCAACGGCCTTGAGCATAATCATGCAGGCCGTCCTCATATATATGCTCATTCCCTCGGGATCGGTCATATCAATAAATTCTATCACGTCCCCGTCGGACACCGCTGACGACAGCTCCTTAAGGTCGTTTCCTACTCTGGCGGCCATAACGTCTCTTTTCAGTCTGTCCCTGTACTTTTTTGAAAGCTCAAAATATGTCATATCGGGCGATACCGTTACCTTCTCGCCCATTACCGTTACTTCCGTCAAATGCCTCAGTCCTTTCTATATGTGAACGAATGTCTGTCCGTCAACAGAGGACTCAAGGACCTCCACGTCCCTTACTCCCCTGTTCGAGAGCTTCTTTCTCAAATAATCCGCCAGCACAGGCACGATTATATTTTCCGTGGCATAGTGCGTTCCGTCTATAAGCGCTATGTTTTTATCAATGGCGTCCATCGCCTCATGGTATCTGACGTCGGCCGTTATGAAAACGTCGCAGCCCGCGTCTATGGCATCGTCAAGGAAATCCATTCCCGCTCCCGTGCAGAGCGCCGCCTTTTTCACCTTTGAGCTAAGATTTCCAACGACCCTGACGGCGTCAAGCCCAAGGGCCTCCTTCACCTTCACGGAAAGCATGCCAAGCGTCATATCTCCCGGTATGTCTCCGATTCTTCCCATTCCCTCGCCGTCTCCGCATTCTGCCGTAAGCACGGAAATGTTCTCCAAGCCGATAAGGCGTGCAAGGGTATCGTTGGTTCCTCCTTTGGCGGAATCGAGATTGGTGTGGGCGGCAAACATATTTATGCCGTTTTTGATAAGTTTTATTATCTTCCTGCCGTCCGGTCTGTCATAGTTTATTTTTTTGACCGGATGAAAAAGAAGGGGGTGGTGCGTGACAATCATGTCCGCTCCCTTTTCTATGGCCTCGTCTATGACCGTCTCCGTGGCGTCAAGGGCAACGAGTATCTTCTTTACCTCAGCCTCGGCGTCCCCGACGTTCAGTCCCGGATTGTCCCATTCCTCGGCGTAGGACGATGGCGCCAAGTCCTCCATAAGCCACATTATATCCCTGCATTTTACAGACATTTGTATACCTCCCCGCATATCTCAATGTATTTTTCAAGCTCGGCCAGCCTTTTGGCCGAGTTTTCCGTTCCGGCTCTCTCAAGGGTCTCCATTATTCTTTTGGACTTATTCATATCTTTTTCGATAAACTCCTTAAGGGTCGGATCCTTTCTCCGTATATTTATCCTGCCGAAAATATAATCGGCCTCGCTGTCGTATTTTTCTTTGCCGCGAACGGCTCTTATGACATTATAGTATATTCCGTCCTCAAAAATCACAGCCTCGTCGTCTATCTTAAAACCGATAGAATGGATATACTTTCTCACCCTGTCCACGTCCGTCTGGGGCTGGAGCACAAGCTCGCCGAGCGCCCCTGTCTTTTCCCTGCACTCGTCGAGTATGTCTATTATGAGCATACCGCCCATTCCGGCTATGACCGCCCCCTCGGCCTCTCCGGTCTTGACCGGCTTAAGGCCGTCGCCGAGCCTTGTCTCTATCCTTCCGCCAAGGCCGTACCTGTTTATGTTGCAGGCCGCCCTTCTTACCGGCTCCCTGTTTACGTCGCAGGCAATGGCTCTGTCAATGGTATCCTCAAGGCAAAGATATATTGGTATGTATCCGTGGTCCGTGCCTATGTCGGCGATGACGCGGCTCGTCCTTACGAATGAAGCTACTGTTTTAAGTCTTTCCGATATTTCCATATGGCACCTCTTTAAAAAAGCCGTCCTCGATCAAAAGGACGGCCAAATGTCTCGCTTGATTATAAAAACATCTTTTCCGGTTTCAACGGACCGGACCGATCCGCCTGTTTTTGTTTTTACTCAAGATAATCCTTGAGCTTTTTGCTCCTGCTGGGATGTCTGAGTTTTCTTAAGGCCTTAGCCTCGATCTGTCTTATTCTTTCCCTTGTGACGTTAAATTCCTTGCCGACCTCCTCAAGAGTTCTGGCTCTTCCGTCCTCAAGGCCGAATCTCAGGGTAAGCACCTTTTTCTCCCTGTCCGTAAGCGTGTCAAGCACCTCCATAAGCTGCTCCTTAAGAAGCGTGAACGCGGCCGCGTCGGCCGGAGCGGGTATATCGTCGTCGGGAATGAAATCTCCGAGGTGGCTGTCCTCCTCCTCGCCGATGGGCGTTTCAAGGGAAACCGGTTCCTGGGCGATCTTCATGATCTCCCTCACCTTGTCGACGGGCATTTCCATCTCTTTTGCAAGCTCCTCGGCCGAAGGCTCCCTGCCGAGCTCCTGAACGAGCTGTCTTGAAACTCGTATAAGCTTGTTTATGGTCTCCACCATATGAACAGGTATTCTTATTGTCCTCGCCTGATCCGCTATGGAGCGGGTTATGGCCTGACGTATCCACCATGTCGCGTATGTTGAGAATTTATATCCCTTGCGGTAATCGAATTTCTCCACCGCTTTTATAAGTCCAAGGTTTCCTTCCTGTATAAGGTCAAGGAAAAGCATTCCCCTTCCGACATATCTTTTCGCTATGCTGACGACAAGTCTCAGGTTAGCCTCGGCCAGTTTTTTCTTTGCGTCCTCGTCGCCTTCCTCCATCCTTTTGGCAAGCTCCGTTTCCTCATCGGCGCTCAAAAGAGGGACTTTACCGATTTCCTTCAGATACATACGGACGGGATCGTCGATATTTATGCCCTCGGGAAGAGAAAGGTCAATATCCTTTTCGACCTCTTCCTCGGTATCGATATTTCCCATAACATCGACACCCTGGCCCTCAAGATACTCGTATACCTTGTCCATCTGGTCGGTATCCAGCTCGATATCGCCGAGATTATCCATTATTTCCTTGTATTCGAGCACTCCCTTATGGCTTTTTCCCAGAGCCACAAGCTCCTTAAGTCTGGTCATCAATAAGTTCTCATCGCCGGATTTCAATTTCAATCCTTCCCTTCCTAACTAATCAATATTGTTAACTGTCAGAAATCGTTATATGCAATTCGTTCAGCTTTCTTTTTTCTTCCACAAGCTTTTTCAGTTCCTCGGCGTTTGGCGCCTTAAGCATAATGATGCTTATGTGGTTGTCCTTTATTTTCCTGACGTTTTCGCTGAGCTCCTTTTCCAGCTTAGCCACGTCTTCATAATCATTCTTTTTGGCGAATACCGCCGCTGCCGTATTTTGATCCTCTATATCCTCAAAAAGGCTTATCATATCCGCGGGTTCGGCCTTTTCGCCCCTCTGAGCGTATTCGCAGATGCATTCGGCCAGCGTCCTGTATACTCTGTTTTCAAATTCTTCCGGCTTAAGCGCCGAAAAAACAGCTTTTCTTACGCCTTCGTTTTCCGCAGACAGGGAAATCACCGTCTTTTGAGCCTCATTGACTCCGCTCTGGCCGCTTTCCGCCGCTCTTTTTCCGTCATACACTCTTTGTCTTCTTTTTTCCGCCTCTTTAAGGAACTCGCTCTCCGAGGCGTCCATTATTTTTCTTATCCTGCTTTTCAGGGAGTCCTCGTCGATGCCGCAGGCGGCGGCCGTCTCCTTTGTGTAGACATCCCTCTCTATATCATTTGAAACCCCGGCAAGTATTTTTGCCGCTTCCTCCGCGAATCTTACCCTGTGGTCGGCGTTTTGCAGGTTATAATTTTTACCCGCGCAGCTTATCCTGAATGTTATATGGCTGACCGCGTCGACAATTATCCTGCCGAATGCCTCGGCTCCGTATTTTTTAATGAACTCGTCGGCGTCCTTCGCTCCGGTGACCCTTGCCACCTTCACGTTAAATCCGCCCTCGGAAAGCACCGGTATGGCCCTCAGCGCGGCCCTTGTGCCCGCCTCGTCGCTGTCGTAAAGCAGGATAACGCTGTCGGCCAGCTTTCTCAGCGTCCTCGCGTGGTCGGCGTTGAACGCCGTTCCAAGCCCCGCGACAACATTGGGAAATCCCGCCTGATAAATGCTTATCATGTCCATATATCCCTCGACGAGTATTATTTCGGACTTTCTGGCGGCTCTGGCGAAGTTCATTCCGTAAAGCGTCCTGCTTTTGTTGAATACCATGGTCTCCGGCGAATTCAGATATTTCGGCTCCCCCTTGTCTATGACTCTGCCTCCGAAGGCTATGGGTCTTCCCTGCATATCGAAAATCGGAAACATCAGGCGGTTGAAAAACCTGTCGTACAGTCCTCTGCCGTCCCTGCTCTCCATAACGAGACCGCTTTTGAGCATGGCTTCCGTTGAAAATCCCTTTTTTCTCAAATATTCACACAGGTGGTTCCTTCCCGAAGGAGCGTATCCCAGTCCGAACTTCTTTTGAATATCCTCTCTGACGCCCCTGTTATTGAGATATTCCAGCGCCCTCTCTCCGTTTTTGCTGTGAAGGGCGGCGTAGTAATATCTTCCGGCGGCTCTGTGCATTTCATATATCTGCTGTTTGAGCCTTTCGTTTCTCGCGGCCTCGGCGGAATATTCCGGCTCCGGAAGGGCGATATGCGCTCTGTCCGCCAGCCTTTTTACCGCCTCCGGAAAATCACAGTTTTCCATCCGCATAATAAAACTGTACACGTTTCCGCTCTCCCCGCAGCCGAAGCAATAGTAAAACTGCTTGTCCGGGCTTACGGAAAAGGACGGCGTGGACTCGTTATGGAAGGGGCACAGTCCAAAATACGAGCTCCCCTTCTGCTTAAGCGTTATGTACTCCGAAATCACGCTGACTATATCGTTTTGTTCCCTTATCTCATCGATAAGCTCCCGAGGATAAAGCATATTCATTACCACCTGTTCTGCTTTTAATAAATTCGACGCCGCGTGTCAAAATCCTCCCCTATCCTCAATGTTTGTATACTTTCCCAAAAGGAACGCCCAACTTTGCCCGGATGTTATTAAATATCCCCTCGGCCGTCAATAAATATTCCATGAGGTTGGTATAAAAAGCCTCTTAAAGGCCGTTATTGAGAATCTGTCCGTCATACAGGCTATATAATCGCAGACAACGGTGTCCTTATGCTCTCCGTTTTTAATGAGCCTTATAAACTCATCATCCATCTGATCCGTATTTTCGAGGTAATAGTTATAAAGGAATGTCAGCATATTTCTGACCTTTTCCTTCTCCATCAGGGCGTTCTCGCTCAGATACACGGTCTTGAACATAAATTCCCTCAGGTCTCCGAGGGTCTTTTTCATCTCCGGGCTCATCCTTATGTCCCTTATGCCCTCGCTGTTGGCGATGGTGTCCCTGATCATGGCGTTTATCCTTGAGCTTGAGCTGTCGCCTATGACCTCCTTAAATTCCTGGGGTATGTCTTTTATTACGCCGGCCCTGATGGCGTCGTCTATATCATGGTTCGTGTATGCTATCTTATCCGACAGCCTTACGACCAGCCCTTCCATGGTCGAGGGCTTTCCGCTTGTCCTGTGGTTAAGTATTCCGTCCCTTACCTCCCATGTAAGATTAAGCCCATGGCCGTCCTTTTCTATCATATCCACGACTCTCAGGCTTTGCTTATTGTGCTCGAATCCGTCCCTGTGGAGGCCGTTAAGCGTATCCTCCCCGGCATGTCCGAAGGGAGTATGCCCCAAGTCGTGCCCCAGCGCGATGGCCTCGGTCAGATCCTCATTCAGCTCCAGCGCCCGGGCAATGGTTCTGGCTATCTGCGCCACCTCAAGGGTGTGTGTAAGCCTTGTGCGGTAATGATCGCCCTCGGGAGATATGAACACCTGGGTCTTGTGCTTCATCCTTCTGAACGCCTTACAATGTATTATTCTGTCTCTGTCCCTCTGGAAATCCGTTCGTATATCGCATTTTTCCTCTGCCTTGAGCCGTCCCCTTGTCTGGGTGCTTTTCATGGCAAAGGGACCCAATATTTTTTCTTCTATCTCTTCCTGCTTTTCCCGAAGAAGCAACGCGTCCACCTCCCAGCTGTCCTATCCGCCGTAAAGCAGAAAGCCCTTCACGGCCCGTGTCAATGAATGATGCCGGCCGTTTTGGGGCCCTATATATATTAAATACTGCAAAATACGCCGATTTCCTTCTAAAACCCTTAAAAAATATGGCTAAACGCCCTCTCTTTTTTCATTCCCGGCCGTGACAGCATAAAAATAACGGCGTCCCGCCGGGCCGCAAAACAGCCTTCTCAGGACGCCGTCTAAAATCAAAGTATTCCGCCGTTCATTCGCCGTCGTCGTCGATAGCAAACTCGTTCAGCACCGGAATGACGTTTCCACAGGCGGGGCATATGAGTTCTTCCTCGTTGTTGAGCACGTCCTCGTCCACTTCCAGCTCCTGTCCGCAGGCGGGGCATATGAACGCGTAGCTGTATTCCTCCTCATCGTCGTCCTCGTCTCCGTCCTCAAGAATCGCGTCGGTGATGTCGTCCAAAACGTCAAGTATGCCAAGCATAACCGTGCCCTCCTTGGTGTTCCTGTCAAATCCGTAGCCGTTGCAAAGCCCTCTTAAATAGGATATTTTTTTAATTATTTCCTTCATAAAGACTTCCCCCTTCTTTGATGCTCAAAAAATTCCCTTCATTTTTTGGAGTGTTCCCCGACCCGTCAGAAAACCAATCCATGGCGGACGGCAAAACGGGTTATCTCTAAAAGCCGCCAACAGATTTTCCATACGCAAAAGGGAATGCCGCAGCATTCCCTTTGTCATACGATGTTTCACAATCAGCCGTTCGCTCTTCCGAGGTACTCGCCTGTTCTTGTGTCGATCTTTATTACTTCTCCCTGGTTGATGAAAAGAGGAACCTGCACCTGAGCTCCTGTCTCAACAGTAGCGGGTTTAGTAGCTCCTGTAGCCGTGTTTCCGGCAAATCCGGGCTCTGTATCAGTGATCTCAAGCTCTACGAATAAAGGAGGCTCGATTCCGAATACTTCTCCCTCGTAGGAAAGGATCTTAACCATCTCGTTCTCTTTTACGAACTTAAGAGTATCTCCGACCTCAGACGCGTTTACCGCGATCTGCTCGAAGTTTTCCATATTCATGAAGTAATAAAGGTCGCCGTCGTTGTAGAGATACTGCATCTCAAGTCTGTCGATATGTGCCTTGGGCATTTTTTCGGTAGGTCTGAATGTTTTTTCAACAACAGCTCCCGTTTTAAGATTTTTGATCTTTGTACGCACGAAAGCGGCTCCCTTTCCGGGTTTAACATGCTGGAACTCAAGGATGATATAAATATCTCCCTCGTATTCGATTGTTACGCCGTTTCTGAATTCACCTGCAGAAATCATTAATTTTCCTCCTCATAATAAAGCCGTCTGTTACCGGCCGCAGAAATTTACTCTTAAATATTCCTCGAAAGGTCTCATATAAGTTTAAATTATTTTTTGTTATTTTTCAATACATTTTTTTAATAATTTTGTTCTTATTCCCTGTTTTTCAGTCGTCAAGTATGTTTTTTACTGCCTCGAGCGCCAGAAGATAGCCTTTCCATCCGAATCCGCATATCTGACCGGTGCATACGGGCACGGTCACGGAGGTGTGTCTGAACTCCTCTCTCTTATGTATGTTTGACATATGTATCTCCACAACAGGCAGATCGACCGAAGCCAAAGCGTCCCTTATGGCATAGCTGTAATGGGTATAGGCTCCGGGATTGATTATTATGGCGTCAAACATTCCAAGGCAGGACTGTATCCTGTCTATTATCGCTCCCTCGTGGTTTGACTGAAAAATTTCCGTCTCAAGGCCAAGCTCGGCCGATTTCTCCAATATCCTGTCGTTTATCTCGTCATAGGAGAGACTGCCGTAAACGCCCTTCTCCCTTATGCCCGTAAAGTTTATGTTCGGGCCATGTATAAGGCATATCTTTTTCATATCATATTCATCCTTTCCAGCTCGTCCCTTATGGCGTAAGCCGCTCTGGGCGTCCTCATTCCCGTTACTTCCACTATGATGTCGCTGCGGCTCTCATACATGGGGCGTCTTTCCTCCATAAGCGCTTTTATTTTTTTCAGTTTGTCCCCGCCCTCAAGAAGGGGTCTTGTTCTGTCGTTTTTCAGATTGTTATAAATATGCTCCGGGGAAGCCTTTATATAAAGCACATTGCCGCTTAGCTTAAGCAGGCGCATATTTTCGGCGTTTTTTATGACTCCTCCGCCGGTGGCTATGACAAGCCCCCCTGTTTTTGAAAGCTCGGCGCAAAGATTGGTCTCCATCTGCCTGAAGGCGGCCTCTCCTTTTTCCCGGAATATTTCGGAGACGCGCATGCCGTTTCTTTTTTCTATCTCCGCGTCCATATCAAAAAACTCATATTCGCAAAGCCTCGCGAGCCTTCTGCCGATGGACGTCTTTCCGCAGCCCATAAATCCGACAAGTATAATGTTTTTTCCTTTTTTATTATTTTCGGATCGTCCGTTTCCCTCATTCATTTTTCAGGCCCTCCCACGGTAAAATTCCGTCAGCTTTTTCTTGAGTTCCAGCGCCTTTTCCGGCTCCACCTTCATGTCGTTCCAAATCTCAAAGGAAGCGAGCCCCTGATAAAACAGCATATCAAAGCCGTTTACCGCCGCCGCTCCCATTTCTTTCGCTTCCCTCATAAGCCTCGTCTCCCAGGGAGTGTATATGATGTCCACGACGATCCCGACGTTTTTAAAAAACTCCTTTTCCGCCACGGGCGTCTCGTCCGAGCCCATGCCTACGGATGTCGTCTGTATGAATATTTCCGGCTCGGCTATGTCCATAAGTTCGTCATATCCGATAACATCCACTTCCGTATCGTAATATTTTCTGACCCTTTCGGCAAGAGCCTCGGCCTTTTCCGCCGTGCGGTTTACTATGACAAGTTTCGCCGCTTTTTCCTCTCCGGCAAGTATGGCCGCCGAATTGGCCGCTCCTCCCGCTCCGGCAAGGACGACATTCCTGCCTTTCAGGGACGTTTTTCTCTCGTCGAAGCATTTTTTCAGACCGATAATGTCAGTGTTATAGCCCTCGTAGCCGTTTTCCGTCAGCTTAAGAGTATTGACGGCTCCTATCCTCGCCGCAGTCTCGTCCACGGAGGCAAGGGCGTCCATCACCTCTATTTTATGGGGCACGGTGACGTTGAATCCTCTTATGTTCATCGCTCTTCCGCCCTCAACGGCGGCGCGCACCCGTCCGCTCTCCACCTTAAACGGAACGTACACCATATTTACGCCCATCTCTCGCCCTATGGTATTTTGAAGAACGGGGGAAA
>OGGQ01004126.1_pt1 | contig 12501 bp, 10 predicted proteins | sample 1571191 | NCBI WGS metagenome assembly OGGQ01 (sample SAMEA2582061, study PRJEB24529) | metagenome | biome: Human gut stool | place: China | collected 2011
GGCAGGGATGGGCCATGTCGGTGAGGCCGTTGATCACGGGGATGGAGCCGTATTTGGCCAGGTCTTCCACTTCCTGCTGATCAAAGGTGCGGATCATGATGCCATCGCAGTAGCGGCTGAGCACCCGGGCGGTGTCCTGCACCGGCTCGCCCCGGCTGATCTGGCTGGTGGCGTTGGAGAGGAAGAGGGCGTGGCCACCCAGCTGGAACATACCCACCTCAAAGGAAACACGGGTACGGGTGGAGTTCTTGCTGAAGATCATGGCCAGGGTCTTGCCCTGGAGCCGGGGATGGGGGATGCCGTGCTTCTGGTCGTATTTCAGCTGGTCGGCCAGGTCCAGGATCTCATAGATCTCCTCCCGGCTCAGATCCAGCAGTTTCAAAAGATGCTTCTGCATGATAGTTATTCTCCTTTTTCGCTTTTCAGTTCATCCAGGACCTGCTTGAGGATGGCAAGGCCCTGATCCATTTCTTCCTTGGTGATGACCAGCGGGGGCAGCAGACGCAGGGTGTCTTTGCCCGCGGTCAGAGCCAGAAGGCCCTTTTCCATCAGCTTGTTGTGCAGCTCAGTATGGGTGATGCCGGTGACGCCTACGCCCAGCATCAGGCCCATGCCCCGCACGCCGGTGACAAAGGGGCTGTCCATGGCTTCGATGGTCTTTTTCAGATAGTCGCCCTTTTCCTTCACCTGGGCGAGAAATTCTGGGGTGAGGGTGTCCATCACCACATTGGCAGCCGCTGCGGCCATGGGGTTGCCGCCGAAGGTGCTGCCATGGGTGCCGGGGGAGAGCACATCCTTGCACTTTTCACCGGCCATAAAGCCGCCGAAGGGCATGCCGCCGGCGATGCCTTTGGCAAAGCTGACCACATCGGGAGTGACTCCAAACTGCTGGAAGGCAAACAGGGTGCCGGTGCGGCCGATGCCGGTCTGCACTTCGTCCATCAGCAAAAGCCAGTCTTTTTCCTGGCACAGAGCGGCCACTTTCTGCACATATTCCTTCTCCAGGGGATAGACGCCCCCTTCCCCCTGGATGGGCTCCATCATCACGGCGCACACATCGTCTCCCGCCACTTTCAGAAGGGCGTTCAGATCGTTGGCCGGGGCATAGCGGAAGCCTTCGGTGAAGGGGAAGAAAAACTCATGGAAATGATCCTGTCCGGTGGCCCGCAGGGTGGTGATCGTCCGGCCATGGAAGGAATTTTGCAGGGTAATGACGGTATGGCGTCCGGCGCCGTATTTGTCAAAGGAATATTTCCGGGCCAGCTTGATCATGCCTTCGTTGGCCTCGGCACCGGAGTTGCCGAAGAACACGCCGCACATGCCGCTCTGGGGCACCAGACGGGAGGCCAGAACGGCGCAGGGAGAAGTGTAATAGAGGTTGGAGATGTGTCCCAGCCTGAGAGCCTGGTCATAGATGGCTTTGGCCCATGCCTCATTGCCGTAGCCCAGGCTGCACACCCCGATGCCCGAGGTGAAGTCGATGTACTCTTTGCCCTCTGTGTCATAGAGCTTGGCGCCCTTGCCGTGGTCGATGGCCACCGGGTTGCGCTTGTAGGTATGGAGGATATACTGGTCGTCCAGTTGTTTGATTTCTTCAAAATGCATAGGGGTTGGCTCCTTTCCCGTTTAATAGATCATGGTGCCGATGCCGGCATCGGAAAGCATCTCAATCAGAATGGAATGGGGGATGCGTCCGTCCAGGATGTGGGTGCGTTCCACACCGGAGCGCACGGCTTCCACGCAGCAATCCACCTTGGGGATCATGCCACCGGCGATGATGCCTTCTTTCACCAGAGGAGGTACATCGGAGGGGTGTACCTTGGAGATCAGAGTGCTTTCGTCGTTTTTGTCCCGGAGCAGGCCGCGTACATCGGTGAGCAGGATCAGCTTTTCCGCTCCCAGAGCGATGGCGATCTTGGCGGCAGCGGTGTCGGCGTTGATGTTATAGCAACAGGGGGCGTCGATGCCCTGGGCCACGGTGGAGATCACTGGGATGAAGCCCTGTTCGATTTGGGCCTTGATGGGGTGAGGGTCCACTTGGGTGATCTCGCCCACCAGGCCGTAATCCACCCCGTCTTCTGTGTGGCGCACGGCTTTCATCATGCCGCCGTCCAGGCCGCACAGGCCGATGGCTTTGCCGCCGGAGCGGTTGAGGGTGTCCACCAGGTTTTTGTTCACCTTGCCGCAGAGCACCATCTGCACCGCTTCCATGGTTTCTTCATCGGTGTAGCGCAAGCCGTTGACGAATTTGCTCTCCTTGCCCAGACGGCGGAGCAGGTCGGAGATCTCCGGGCCGCCTCCGTGGACCACCACCACATTGATGCCCACCAGCTTGAGAAGGATGATGTCGCTGATCACTGCCTGGCGCAGTTCCGGGGAGATCATGGCGTTGCCGCCGTATTTCACCACAATGGTTTTGTGATGGTATTCCTGGATATAGGGCAGGGCCTCCACCAGAACCTGGGCCTTGTCCGTATGGGAAAATTCCATGTTGTTCCCTTCTTTCTTCCAATGGGGCGGGTTAAGTCCGGTAATCCCCGTTGATCTTGATGTAATCGTAGGTGATGTCGCAGCCCCAGCAGGTGCACTGGGCATCCCCCTGGGAAAGGGTGATGAGGATCTCTACTTCATCCTCGGTGAGCACCTTCCGGGCCATATCTTCGTCAAAGGGAAGACCCTGTCCCTTCTGGCACACGGCTATTTTCCCGGCCTGGGAAGCAAAGGTTACATCCACCTGAGTGGGATCGAAATCAACCCCGGCATAGCCCATGGCGCACAGCACCCGGCCCCAGTTGGCATCGCAGCCGAAAATGGCGGCCTTGGTGAGGGTGGAGGAAATGACGCTTTTGGAAAGGGCCTGGGCCTGCTCCACGCTTTCCGCACCGGATACCGTGCAGGTGATCAGATGGCGGGCGCCCTCGCCGTCCTTGGCCATGGCCCGGGCCAGATGGACGCATACTTTCAGAAGAGCCTGGCAGAAGGCATCATAGGCCGGGCCTTCTTCTGTGATCTCAGAGACGCCTGCCATGCCGTTTGCCAGGATGATGCAGCTGTCGTTGGTGGAGGTATCCCCGTCCACGCTGATCCGGTTGAAGCTCTGATCTCCCACAGAGGACAGGGCCTTTTGCAGCAGAGCAGGGGAGATGGCACAGTCGGTGGTGAGGAAGCAGAGCATGGTGCCCATGTTGGGATGGATCATGCCGCTGCCCTTGGCGATGCCGCCGATGACCACTTCCTTGCCTTCCAGCTGGAAGGAGACGGCCACCTCTTTCTTCTGGGTGTCGGTGGTCATGATGGCGTGAGCGGCGTCGTCGCTGGCCTCGGGGGAATGGGCCAGTTTTCCGGCCAGCACCGGCATGCCTTCCTGGATGAGGGCAATGGGCAAAGTCTGGCCGATGACCCCGGTGGAAGCTACCAGCACCTGTTCCGGGGAAAGGGACAGGGCCTGAGCCGCCGCCTGACACATGGCCAGGGCGTTTTCGTTTTCCAGAGGGGCGCAGGCATTGGCGTTGCCGCTATTGACAGCCACGGCCTGGGCCGTGCCGCTTTTTACATGGTTTTGGCTGAGACGCACCGGGGCGGCCTTCACCTTGTTGCGGGTGAAGATACCGGCTGCGGCGCAGGGTTTTTCAGAATAAATCAGGGCCAGATCCTTTTTGTCGCCGGAATTTGCTTTGACGCCCACATGGATGCCGGAGGCAGAAAAGCCCTGGGCGGCACATACGCCGCCGGGAATGAAATGTATCATGGTCAGCTCCTTTGTTTCAAAAGGGGGATGGAGGGTCAGATGAGACCCTGGGTTTCAGGGAGGGACAGCATCAGGTTCATATTCTGCACCGCTGCGCCGGAGGCACCTTTACCCAGGTTGTCAAACAGAGCGGTGATGGTAAAGCGTTCCCCGCTTCCGCCCACCACCAGATGCAGCCGGTTGGTACCGGAGAACTGGTTTGCATACAGAGTGCCTTTTTCCAAAACGGAGTCCTCCACTGTGACAAAGGTCTGCCCTTCATAGTGCCGGGCCAGGATCTGCCGCACCTCCTCCAGAGAGGAGACCCCTTGCAGCTGGGAAAGGTGGAAAGGAACGGTGACCGCCATGCCTTTGTAGTAATCATCCACAATAGGGGTAAACAGGGGCGGGGTGTCCAGCTGGCACAGATGGGCGATCTCCGGCAGGTGTTTGTGCTTCTGGTTCAGTCCGTACAGACCGGGGGAGGACAGAGTCTCCGGCCGGTTTTCCTCTTCATACTGGCCGATCATTTTCCGGCCGCCGCCGGAATAGCCGGTGAGGGAGAAGCAGGATAGCAGAGCGCCGGAAGAAAGAGCACCGGAGGAGCGCAGGGGATAGACGATGCTGATAAAGCCGGTGGCGTGGCAGCCCGGATTTGCCACCCGGCTGCTTTGGCTGATGTCCTGCCTTCTTTCCGGGGAGAGCTCCGGGAAGCCATAGTCCCAGCCTGCCGCTGTGCGGTGGGCGGTGGAGGCGTCGATGATCCGGGCCTTGGAGCCTTCGGCCAGCTTCACCGCTTCCCGGGCGGCGTCATCGGGCAGGCAGAGAAAGACGATGTCGGCCTTGTGGATCATTTCCTGCCGGGCGGCGGGATCTTTCCGCTTTTCCGGGTCGATGGAGATCAGTTCCACCCCGGGATGGGAGGCCAGCCGCTGATGGATTTGCAGGCCGGTGGTGCCCTCCTGACCGTCGATATAGACCAGTGGCTTCATTTGCTTTCCTCCTTGGGGGTGTGCTCGGCGATGAACTGCTCCAGGTTTTCGATCTGGCGGCTGGTTTCCGCCGGAGCAGGGCCGCCGTAGCTTGCGCGCAGGGCCATGCAGTTTTCCAGCTTGAGGGATTGGTAAATGTCCTCTTCAAAGAGAGGAGAGGCCTTTTGCAGCTCGGGAAGGGTCAGCTCTTCCAGGGTCTTGTTCTGGGCGGTACACTGGGCCACAAGCTGGCCCACCAGGGTATAAGCATCCCGGAAGGGCAGTCCCTTGCGGGTCAGGTAGTCGGCACAGTCGGTGGCGTTGATGAAGCCGTGACCTGCGGCCCGGCGCATATTCTCCGGCAGCACCTTCATGGTTTCGATCATGGCGGTGAACACCGGCAGGCACATCTCCACCGTGTCCAGCGCGTCAAACACCGGCTCTTTGTCTTCCTGCATATCCTTGTTGTAGGCCAGGGGCAGGGATTTCATCACGGTGAGCAGGGTGATCAGGCTGCCATAGACCCGGCCGGTCTTGCCCCGCACCAGTTCGGCCACATCGGGGTTCTTTTTCTGGGGCATGATGGAGGAGCCGGTGGAATAGGCGTCATCCAGTTCGATGAACTTGAATTCCCAGCTGCACCACAGGATGATCTCCTCGGAGAACCGGGACAGATGCATCATCAGAATGGAAAGGTCGCTGAGAAGCTCCAGGGCGTAATCCCGGTCGGAAACCCCATCCAGGGAGTTTTCCATGGGAGCGGCAAAGCCCAGGGCCTGGGCGGTCTGGTGCCGGTCGATGGGATAGGTGGTGCCTGCCAAAGCGCCGGAGCCCAGGGGACATTCATCCAGCCGCTCAAGACAATCTTCCAGCCGGGTCACATCCCGTTTCAGCATGGCTCCATAGGCCAGAAGATGCTGGGCGAAGGAGATGGGCTGGGCTCTTTGCAGATGGGTATAGCCGGGCATGACGGTGTTTTTGTGCTGGGCAGCCTTCTGGCAGATGGCCTTTTCCAAAGCGAGCAGCTGAGAGATGACGGTGGGAATATGCCGACGGACAAAAAGGCGGAAGTCCAGCGCCACCTGGTCATTCCGGGAGCGGCCGGTGTGTAGGCGTTTGCCGGCCTGGCCGATCTGCTCGGTCAGCCGGGATTCGATGTTCATGTGGATGTCTTCCTGATCCAGCTTGAATTCCATCTCGCCCTTTTCGATGTCCAGAAGGATCTGCGCAAGGCCCTTTTGGATGGCTTCGTTGTCCTCCTCGGTGATGATGCCCTGTTTGGCCAGCATAGCGGCGTGGGCCTGGCTGCCCTGGATATCTTCCTTGTAAAGGCGCTGGTCAAAGGGGATGGAGGCGTTGAGGGCGTCCACCAGCGCATCGGTGTCCTTGCCGAATCTTCCGGACCAAAGTTTCATATTGTTTCCCTTTCTTCTTTTTCAGTTAAGAGGACGGGGCGAAGAAAACTTCTCCGCCCCGGTGAATTTTTTTAAAATGGATGGGCCGATGGCTTACAGCTTGCCCTGTTCCCGCAGCGCCAGAACGGTGTCGGGCAGGCCCCACAGGTTGATGAAGCCGGTGGCATTGGTCTGGTCGTAGCTGCTCTCTTCGAAGGTCACCAGATCCTCGGAATACAGGCTGTGAGGAGAGGTGATGGAAGAGGTGATGATGTTGCCCTTATAGAGCTTGAGTTTGACGGTGCCGGTGACATATTCCTGGCTCTTTGTCACAAAAGCGCTGAGGGCTTCCCGCAGGGGGGAGAACCATTTGCCGTTGTAGAGCAGGTCGGCAAAGTCCACCGCCAGCTTGGTCTTCATGTGGGCGGTATCCTTGTCCAGGGTGATCATTTCCAGCAGCTGATGAGCCTTATAAAGGATGGTGCCGCCGGGGGTCTCATAGACGCCTCTGTCCTTCATGCCAACCAGCCGGTTTTCCACAATGTCCAGCAGGCCGATGCCGTTTTCGCCGCCCAGCTTGTTCAGCTTGCGGATCACATCGCTGGCCTTCATCTTTTCGCCGTCCACGGCCACGGGCACGCCCTTTTCAAAGTCGATGGTCACATAGGTGGCCTTGTCGGGAGCGGCCAGGGGGCTGACGCCCATCTCCAGGAAGCCGGGCTTTTCGTACTGGGGCTCGTTGGAGGGATCTTCCAGATCCAGGCCTTCGTGGCTCAGGTGCCACAGGTTCTTGTCTTTGGAGTAGTTGGTCTCGCGGCTGATCTTCAGGGGTACATTGTGCTTTTCGGCATAGTCGATCTCTTCGTCTCTGCCCTTGATATCCCACTCACGCCAGGGGGCGATGATGGGCATATCCGGGGCGAAGCGCTTGATGGCCAGCTCGAAGCGCACCTGGTCGTTGCCCTTGCCGGTGCAGCCGTGGCAGATGGCATCGGCATTTTCCTTCTTGGCGATCTCCACCAGGCGTTTGCCGATGATGGGCCGGGCGAAAGCGGTGCCCAGCAGATACTGCTCATAGCTGGCGCCCATCTGCATGGAGGGGATGATCACATCGTCCACCATTTCATCGGTGAGATCTTCAATATACAGCTTGGAAGCGCCGGTCTTGATGGCCTTTTCCTCCAGGCCCTCCAGCTCGTCGTTCTGTCCCACATCACCGGCCACGGCGATGATCTCCGGGTTGTTGTAGTTTTCTTTCAGCCAGGGAATGATGATGGAAGTGTCCAGGCCGCCGGAATAGGCCAACACGATTTTTTTAATCTTGCTCTTATCCATGAGTAAAACCTCCGTTTGTTTGTTTACGATGGCTTAATTATACGACTAAGTGTATGAATATGCAATCATCAGATTGCACAAGATGAAAAGGGATTTTTGGGAAATTTGTATATTATATCAACATAGCGTTTAAATATTCATAATGCACCATGGTATAAAAAGGGCTATAATAGGCTCCAAAGGAGGGGATCGTGTGGTCATTGCCGATTTGCATATCCATTCCCGTTACAGCCGGGCCACCAGCCGGGATGGAGATCTGGAGCATCTGGATCTGTGGGCCCGGAAGAAGGGAATTGGCCTTGTGGGAACGGGAGATTTTACCCACCCGGCCTGGAGAATGGAACTGAAAGAAAAGCTGGAGCCCGCGGAAAAAGGACTTTATGTGCTGAAAAAGCCCTACCGTTTGCTGGATGAAGGAGAAAGTCCTCGGTTTGTGGTCACTGGGGAGATCAGCTCCATTTATAAAAGGGGCGGAAAAACACGGAAGGTTCACAATCTGCTGCTGTTGCCCTCTTTGGAAAAGGGGGAGGAGCTTTCGGAGAGGCTTTCCCAGGTGGGGAACCTGAATGCCGATGGTCGTCCCATTCTCAAACTGGACAGTGAGGATCTGCTGGGGATGCTGCTAGACACATCCCCGGAAGGAGAGCTGATTCCTGCCCATATCTGGACGCCCCATTTTTCCATGTTCGGGGCCTTTTCTGCCTTTTCCACTTTGGAAGAGTGCTTCGGCAATCTGGCGGGGCATATCCACGGCATAGAGACCGGTCTTTCTTCTGACCCGCCTATGAATGCCGGTGTGCCTGCCCTCCAGGGGCTGCGGCTTATTTCCAACTCCGATGCCCATTCCCCGGGAAAACTGGGGCGGGAGGCCAGTCTTCTGGAGATCGATCTGTCTTATCAGAATTTGCTGGACGCCATCCGTCAGGGCGAGAAAAAGGGATGGCGGGGCACCATTGAATTTTTCCCCCAGGAGGGCAAATACCACTGGGACGGCCATAGGGCCTGTGGGGTATCCATGGCGCCGGAAGAAGGGGAAAAACGGGGCAACATTTGCCCGGTGTGCGGCAAAAAGATGACGGTAGGGGTGTGCCACCGGGTGATGGAGCTGTCCGGCGCTGGAAAAACAGAGACTGCCCCCTATGAGAGCATGGCTCCTTTGCCGGAGACCATTGCCGCCTCTTTGGGAGTGGGGGTTACATCGGTGAAGGTGAAGCGGCTGTATGAAAGTTTGCTTTGTCAGTTGGGGCCGGAGTTTTTCATTCTGCGTCAGGCCAAAATAGAGGATGTGGAGAAAGTGGCCGGGGCCTGTGTGGCTCAAGGGCTTTTCAATCTGAGAGCGGGAAAGGTGTGCTGGGAGCCGGGGTATGATGGAGTCTACGGCAAACTTCACCTTCTCACAGAGCAGGAACGAAAAGAGCTGAAATAAAAAAAGAACTGCCCGGAGGCAGTTCTTTTTTATGATAAGGGTTATTGACGGGACGGGATCTTCATTGCTTTGCGAAGCAGCAGAAGTCCCAGAGGGAACAGAAGGGACAGAGCAGCCACGCCTGCCCGGGAGGTATTGAACAGCTGGGTGGAGAATCCCATGATCATCGCACCGGTAAAAGAGGCGCTTTTTCCAAAGATATCGAAGAAGCCGAAAAATTCCGCCGAACGCTCTTTGGGGATGATTTTGGCGTAGTAGGAGCGGGACAGGGCCTGAATGGTGCCCTGGAACACCGCCACGCACACGGCCAGGAACCAGAATTCCCAGGCGCGGTCCAGCTGAAGGGCAAATACCGCCACAAAGAAATAACCCAGAATACAGACCTGGATCAGGTTTTCCGGCTTGTAGCGGCGGCAGAGTTTGGCGAAAAACAGGGAACAGGGGAAAGCCACCACCTGGGTCAGCAGAAGAGCCAGCACCAGATTGGTGTCGGAGATGCCCACATCCTTGCCGTAAGAGGTGGCCAGGTCAATAATGGTATAGACCCCATCAATATAGAAGAAAAAGGCCAGCAGGAACCAAAAGACCTTTTTTTCCTTGCGGATGTCCCGCAGAGTGCGCCCCAGACGGCGGAGACTTTCCTTCACCGCACCAGGGGCCCGGGGAACAAAATGGATCTGCCGGTAGTTTTTCAGCAAAGGCAGGGAACAGCCGATCCACCACAGGGCGGTGATCAAAAAGGCAATGCCGGTGGCGGTGGCCGTGCCCAGGCCGGTTTGCTCGGCCGTCAGGATCAGGGCCAGGCAAAGGACAAAGGGAAGGCAGCTGCCCAGATAACCCCAGGCATAGCCCTTGGAGGATACCATATCCATACGGCTGTCCTCGGTCACATCGGAAAGCATGGCGTCATAAAACACCAGGCTGCCGGAAAAACCGATCTTGGCCAGGATGAACAGCACCAGAAATCCCATCCAGCCCAGGGGCATGGGCAGCGCCAGGCAACCCATCACGCCCAAAGCCAGCATAGCGGTGAAGAGGGGCTTTTTAAAGCCTTTGGTGTCGGCCAGAGCGCCCAGGGTGGGACCCAGAAAAGCCACTACCAGCGTACAGAAGGCGGCGGTATAGCTCCAATAGGCAGTGGAGTCGTGGTCGGCCACTCCGGCGGCGGAGGTGAGGTTTTTGAAAAAGATGGGCATGATGGTGGAGGCCATCAGCACAAAGGCTGAGTTGCCCACATCATATAAAACCCAGCTGCGCTCCAGGGGAGTCAGGCGATCCCGGCTTTTCATAGGGCGTCTCCTCCAAAGGTGAGGTTCAGCCGGGAAGAGAAGGCGTCGCCGTTGTCCAGGGCCGAAAGGAACAGGGCCATCTGGGAAGCGGTCTCCGCCACTTCGTCCTCCAAAAGCTCCATCAGCACCCGGCTGGTTTCCAGACAGGCCGGATGGGGCTGGGGACGCAGAATCAGGCCGTGGAATTGGTCATACAGTCCGCCCAGACGCATTCCACCCAGCAAAATCCCTTGCAGAGGAGCCGAGGGATTGGAGAGTACACGGCAGATCTTTTTCATGGAAGAAAGGCAGGTCTGCCACTGTCGGGCGGTGGTGCCCGGGTAGAAAGGTTCGATGACAAGGCCCAGGGAGCGGCTGGGCTGAATGTGCTTCAAGGGGTCAAATGCCCCAGGTGTCAGCCGTTCTTTTTCCATCAACGCCCGGTCCAGTTCGGTTTCGATCAGGTGATGGGATAGGCTGGGATGGCCGTCAATATAGGGATGGCACCGGGAATCCAGCATGTAGTGGCACAAAAACCCGGCCAGATAGCTGCGGCGGGAGGGGGTGGCCATGGTGTGCATCACAGAGCGGGCCTTTTCAAAAAAAGCGGCACCCGGTTCATCGTGGATGGCGCTTCCCAGGCGAGAGACGGCATTGGGGGTGAGAGGGTGGTAATAAAACAGGGGATCGGGGCCATGAAGCCCCACATAAAAGGCGGCCTGATCGGCCGATACCTTTTTGGCCAGATCCTCCGGCAGGGCCTGGAGCACCTTGCGGCCAAAGACAATATGGGCATAATGGGTGGGCATGGAGTCACTTCCTTTATTCTATGGATCATGCTCTGACAGGATAGGGCGCTTTTGTAACCCGGGGAAAAAGGAGAAATAAATTCCCGGTAAAACATCCCCTCTGCCAGACGATTTTAGTATAACAGCCTGGGCCTTGTGGCGCAAGGGCGGAGAAAAGGAGAGAAATTTGTAACACAGTTGTCACTTTACAGAAAGCGCTCCCCGTGGTAGCATAAAAAGAGACAGAAAGGGGGCCGCGCAATGGCCGACGGGACAAAACTGCTGGCGCAGAACAAAAAAGCGCGGCATGACTTTTTTGTAGAAGAGACCTACGAAGCGGGTATATCACTGGCGGGCACCGAGGTGAAATCCATTCGGGCAGGCCGGCTCAACCTGAAAGATTCCTATTGCAGCGTCAAAGACGGGGAGATTTTTGTTCTGGGGATGCACATCAGCCCTTACGAACAGGGGAATATCTTTAATAAAGATCCCATGCGTCCCCGCCGCCTTTTGATGCACAAAAAGGAGATCCTCCGGCTGTATGGGCTGGTGAAAAAGGATGGTTATGCCCTGATTCCTTTGTCGGTCTATCTGAAGCGGTCTCATGTGAAGATTTCCATCGGGCTGTGCAAGGGCAAAAAGCTCCATGACAAGCGGGAGAGTATTGCCCGGCGGGATGCCCAGCGGGAGATCGACCGGACCATGAAAGAGCGGCGGTAACATATCCGCCCTAAAGAGTTGTGATTTTGTTTTGGGGGTGCCCAGGTTTCGACGGGGACTCTGAAACAGGTTTAGCGGGCAGAGGCGCATACCCTCTTTAAAATGTGCAGTTTATAAATTAAACAACAACTCTAAAGTAGCTTACGCTGCCTAATTAAAGGCGGCCGTCCTCGCCGGAAGGGCCACGAGCCGGATGAGGGCGTGGATTAGTGGCGTCCGTGAGTACGCAAAGCTTTGAGCGTGCCATGCATCATGAAGCTACCAATGGGTAAAGCCTGACGAGCGGCGTTGCCCTGCGGGAATGTAAAAGATCGTCTGCGCCCGGAGAAGGACCTGTGGATCGGTTTTCGGACAGGGGTTCGATTCCCCTCACCTCCACCAGATGAAAGGTATGCGAACACCTTAACGATCGCACCACAACCAGATGGGCTTTGTCGTATCGTAGCTCAAATTGCTGACTACGATACAGAAAGCCGGCAACAGACACACAAGGCCACATACGACGAAATTCGTGCGTGGGTGCAAGTCGCCTACGGTGAAGTCGTAACAAATCTCGATATTTCTCGCGCCAAGCAACGCTGCGGACTTGCGCAATGCAAGTACTCAGGACGGAAAGCATCCGGCAAATATGCTGAGCCACGCCACCGTCCTGAAAAAGAAGCATTGGTGATAGAGGCGTTTCGGCATTTTGGTCTTGTGTAAAAAAAGAGGCACCGCTACGATGACGGTGTCTCTTTTATACTTTGTGCGTATCCCTCACTGGTTCTGTTCCCGTTCCCTCCAGATCGCTTTCGAGATGCGCTCATACTCACGCTCTGGGAGCTGGTTGCACAGCTGGTCAAGAATTTCCTCCAGATGTTCTTCCAGGGTTT
>OGGQ01004128.1_pt1 | contig 12491 bp, 10 predicted proteins | sample 1571191 | NCBI WGS metagenome assembly OGGQ01 (sample SAMEA2582061, study PRJEB24529) | metagenome | biome: Human gut stool | place: China | collected 2011
TTTCCAGGGGTCAGCAAGTACTGACCCCTCTGGGGTCTGAGCAAACCACTAGTTTTCTAGTGGTTGTGATTATCTCTTGAAGACTACCCATGGGCGAGTGGTTTCCAAGAGATAAAGCAAACGCTCTGGAAGCAATTTACTTCCAGAGCGTGGAATCTTTGTATATAGCCAATCCTTATTGAAAACGATGTGTTTTTATTTTCGCACCTCAAATTTGTACGTGGTGGTATGCCGGTATACTTCGCCGGGATGGAGGACAGCACTGGGGAAATTGGCGTGGTGAGGTGAATCCGGGAAGAACTGCGTCTCCAGGCAGAGCGCATGGTGTGCCTGAAGGGGAACGCCGCCATTGGCACAAACGCCCTCGGAAAAGCCGTTTGCCGTGTAGAGCTGCATGCCGGGCATGTCGGTGAACACCAGCATGACGCGCCCCGTAGACTGGTCGTAAACTTCCGCCGCCTTCTTCCGGCCAGGCTCCCCAGCCAAGACAAAATTGTGATCGTAGCCGTTGCACTGGCGCAAGAACGGGTCGTTGGCCCGAATATCCTGTCCGACCGTTTTTGCCTTGCGGAAATCCGCCGGGGTACCGGCTACCGGGACCAATTCGCCGGTAGGAATCAGGCCCTCGCCCGCAGCGGTCACAAAATCTGCGTGGATCTGCAATTCATGGGAAAGGATATCCCTAGCAGGATCGCCCGTCAGATTAAAGAAGCTGTGATTGGTCAAATTTACGAGTGTGGATACATCGGTTTTCGCTGTATAGTCGATCACCAGGGCGTTGTCCGTCGTCAAGGTGTAGCAGATGGAGACGTCGAGATTCCCAGGGAAGCCCTCCTCGCCGTCCGCACTGCGATAGGCAAAGGTGATCGAAGGCGCTTCGTCGTCGTTGTTGCTGCATTTCAGCCGCCAAGCCTTCTGATGGAAGCCCTGGAAACCGCCGTGCAGAGTGTTGCCATTTTCGTTCTGGCTTAGGGAATAGAGCGTCCCGTCGATCTCTGCTTTTCCACCTGCAATGCGGTTGGCATACCGGCCGACCGCTGCACCGAGGAAATCGCCGTCCGCGAGGTATTCCTCCAGTGTGTCGTGGCCCAGGACCACATTGCCCAAATTCCCCTTGCGGTCTGGCACCTGAATGCTGACAACGCGCGCACCGTATTCCATTGCCTGAATGCGCACACCGTTGGTATTTGTCAACGTATATAGATGAATTTTTGTCCCGTCCGGCAAGCTGCCAAACATCTTTTGTTCAATACTCATATCCAAATCCTTCTCAAATAAAATTGGAAATGCAAAAATAGAGATTATTTGCCCAGAAGTGCCGCACCGATGATGCCTGCGTCGTTGCCGAGCTGTGCCTTGCAGATCTTCGTGCGCACCTTTGCGCCGCCGTACTGCTCACGGTCTACATATTCGCGCACAGGGGCCAACAGGGTTTCACCCTCGTTGCAGATGCCGCCGCCGATGCACAGAATGTCCGGTTGGAGGGTATTGACGCAGTTAGCCAAACCGCAGCCGAGGTAAGCGATGTATTCATCGACAACCTTCTTGCCGACCGGGTCGCCTGCACGCATAGCGTCGAACGCTGTACGGCCGTTTACATTGTCAAGGTTTCCGTCGACCAGTTTCCAGATGGGGCTCTCCTTGTCTGGATTGGCAAGCATAGCCTCTTTTGTGCTGATGATCAGGCCCGTTGCGGAGGAATAGCGCTCCCAGCATCCGTCGCGTCCGCAGGAACAATGACGGCCGTTAAACACAATGACCGTGTGGCCCATTTCGCCAGCGCAGAAGTTGGAACCGGAATAGATTTTCCCGTCAATGATGATGCCGCTTCCTACGCCGGTTCCCAATGTGATCGCCAAAGCGTTCCGCGCACCCTTCAATGCACCCGCCTGATATTCCCCATAGGCGGCTGCATTTGCGTCGTTCTCCACGATAACCTCTTTTTTCATGCGCTCTTGCAGCATACGCTTCAACGGGAAATTATTAAAATACAGGTTGTTGGAAAATTCTACAACACCCAATTCACGGTTGACCGTGCCAGGGGTACCGATTCCCACCCACGGGATGTCGTCGATCGTAACGCCTGCATCCTCCAGAGCGGCAAAGGCCGTCACTGCGAGCTGTTCACACATCTCTTCCGAGGAACAGGGGACGCGGGTCTTATTCTTTCCACGTCCAATAATTTGATAATTTTCGTCCACCACGCCTACGGCTATGTTGGTTCCGCCGAGGTCAATGCCAAGATAGTATGCCATTTTCATGTCCTCCTTGTGTTTTCATATAGAAAGTGCGACCAGCTCCAAGGGCAGCTTTTTGAGACGGAAAAGGGGAGACAGCACACGCCTTTCTGGGCCCTTGTGCCGGAGCGCTTTGTTTTTGTGCAACGTCCGGTCTTCTTTCCCAGCCGCATGCCGTTTCAAATTCCTCCATGCATGCGTTATAAGAGACCGGAACTTGCCTTTTCCCATATGTACCGGTCCCCGGAAAGCAAGTAGATGCATCCATAAAAGGACTGGATGCTCCATCGCCAAGCCGCCCTGATTCCGTTCGGATAAAGTCTTTCACGCTATTGCATTGTTTGCCTTTAAGCTTTTGAAGCGATCGGCCCTGGTTGGCCACTTTCTTATACAAGTCAAGTTTAATTATAATCTTAATTTATTATAACATTTATTTGGATAAATTGTAAAGGAGCATATAGCGTTTTTTCTGTAGAATCTGCAAAGAATGAAGTTAGTAACTATGCCGATAGATTTGTCCCATAGGGGGTTTTATGGTATAATAACCTCACACGTTTGGAAAAATGGAGCATTTTTGAGTGCTGGGAGAGCATGAGACCATATATGAAAGCTTCTGCTCAAGAAAAAGGCTGGTCTTATTTTATAGAATATTGGTACTCCCAAATCTAAATCAAAAGAAAGTTGGAGCATTGATCATGAAATACGAAGAGTTGCCCAAAGCGATGCAGGAGGGGGCTATAAAGCCTTACTGGGATCTGCTTCAGAAAAAAAAGGGTTCTCTGATTTTGAAGCGGCTGATGGATATTGTAGCTTCCTTTTTGATGCTGGTTATCCTCTCTCCCTTTTTATTGATCCTGGCTGCCGCAGTCAAACTGGACTCCAAGGGGCCAGTCTTTTACCGTCAGGTCCGTGTGGGGCGCTACAATCAAGATTTCAAAATTTTTAAGTTCCGCACCATGGTCCAAAATGCGGATCAGATCGGCCCTGCTGTCACGACAGGGGAAGATCCGCGAATTACCCGTGTAGGGAAGTTCATCCGCCGCTTGCGGCTGGATGAGTTTTCCCAGCTGCTGAATGTTTTGAACGGGACAATGAGCTTGGTTGGGCCGCGGCCGGAAGTGCGCAAATATGTCGACCTCTATACACCGGAGCAAATGGCTACCCTGCTGGTGCGGCCTGGCGTCACTGCCCCTTCCAGTATTGCTTTTAAAGACGAGGATCAACTGCTCGATGCGGCGGAGGACCCGGAAAAGGTATATGCGGAGCAGATTTTGCCGCCCAAAATGGAGCTAAATTTGGAATATCTGGAGCACGTATCCCCTTTATATGATCTTTCCGTGCTTTTCCAGACGGTGGCAGCAGTGTTTTTGCCAGGAGGGGACAAGGATGCGCAATGAGTTTTCACGCTCCCAGATTTTGCTGGGTGCAAGCAGCATGGAAAAATTGAAAAATAGCCGGGTCGCGGTGTTCGGGTTGGGCGGCGTGGGCAGCTTTGCCGCAGAAGCGCTGGTGCGAACTGGCGTCGGCCACCTTTTGTTCATTGACAATGATGTGGTGAGCCTGACCAACATCAACCGCCAGATTCTTGCCGACCACTCGACGTTGGGCAGGAAAAAGGTGGATGTGATGCGGGAACGCGCGCTGCGTATCCATCCCGCTGCGGATATCCAGACCTTCCCGTTGTTTTTCCTCCCGGATACCCCTTGCGATTTTTTAGACGGCTGTGATTACATTATAGACGCTATCGATACGGTGTCCGCAAAGCTGGCCCTGGTGGAGGTGGCACAGAGGAAGGAGATCCCAATTATCAGCAGCATGGGCACGGGCAACAAATTGGACCCTTCCCGGTTTGAAGTGGCGGACATCTATGAGACTTCTGTATGCCCCTTGTGCCGGGTAATGCGCCACGAACTGAAAAAGCGGAGAGTATCGTCCCTGAAAGTTGTTTATTCGCGGGAGGAGCCGGTCCCGCGGGAAGAAAATCCCGATTTGCAGGAGGACTCCCCTCGCAGGCAGACGCCTGGGAGCGTGGCGTTTGTCCCGCCGGTTGCGGGGTTCCTTTTAGCAGCGGAGGCCGTCAAAGATTTGACGGAAGGACTCCGGCCATCGCCCCAGCAGGCCCGGTGAGGGAGAGGGATTGCTAGATATGATATCCCCGCTGGTGTAGTTGCCCCGGATATTTTCCCTTGTATGGGATATACTAACCATGGGGTGATGAAACATGAAGAATCGAAAAAAACAGGCGATGGATCAGGTGCAGATGAGGACCTCTTCCAAAGCCGAACAACGGGCCGAACGTGCGGCAAGCGCACTTCCAGAAATGAACAAGGGGAGCATCCCTTCGGATGTCGGTGGCAGCTATACCGGCACGCCGGCGGACGACATATATCCTGTTCAGGACGCAGACGACCTGTAAAATCTTTGAATACGGTGTTTTGAAAACGGCTGTCCAGTAGGATAGCTGTTTTTTGTTTTCAAGATACTTGCGGTCTGAAAAGATGCAGAATATAATAGAAAATAGATCTTATATAGCATATTGGGATAGGAAATGTGTGGATCGATTGGAAGGAAAAGGAGGATGCCCGGTGTACAGAAAATATAAAAGGAAGGGCTGGCTGGCTGGTGGGATTGCTGTTATGCTTTTGATCCTTTTTGGCGTTCTTTTCATAGAAATCCGTGATACATCGCTCGCAAGGCAAAACCCCCTTTTGCTTTCGGCTGATTTTCTACAAAATGCCTTAGATGGAGTGGGGGAAGTTTTGAGTAACACGCAGGAAGAACTTTCTTCAGAGGCTCTTCCATCTGAAACGGCAAAGGAAGTGCAGGAAGAACCAGGGCCGAGCGTTACGCCGGAGGAGGCGGCATGGTTGGATGAACAGATCGCTTCACTGGGGGGCGGCGTGTCGGTCTATTATAAGAGTTTGGCCCGCGGGGATACCTATTCTTTTGATGACGAGACGGAATATTATATCGCCAGCGTGGTCAAGGCTCCCTATGCGCTCTATGTTTACCAACTTGCCGATGCAGGAACGGTGGATCTCTCTCAGACATACACCTATGAATCCCGCCATCGCTTGGGAGGAACAGGTTATCTCCAAGAGCAACCTGTGGGGACCCAATACACGCTTGCACAGCTTTTGGAATATACCATCCGTTACAGCGACAATAACGCTTTTTTGATGGTCCGTGAAGCCGTCCCTACGGATGGATTTAAACAATTTGTGCGGACATTGGGGTTGCTTCATGAGAACTCGATGGATTCATTGGGCGAAGGGGCGGCCATCCGCGGAAATATCTGCGCACATGACGCTGGTATCATCGCGGAAGCAATTTATCGTTATGCGGAAAGCGGTTCCCCCAATGGAGCCAAACTGAAGGAGGACATGCTCCATACCGAACAGCCCATGTTGCGCTCGGAATATCCCATGGCACGGAAGCTTGGTTCCTGGGAGGGTGCGATGCACGACGTTGCGATTATTTACGCGCCGGAACCCTACATACTAGCAGTTTGCACCAACCGTGGGCATAGCTATGATAGCTGGTATGTTGAATCGGATTATGAACCATTTTTAAAAATTTCAGAGTGGATCGAAGAGGTCTCCCAGAACGAAGAGTCCTGAAGGCACAGAAAAGGACCGGCCCTACAGGTTCCAACGGCGTTTGGAATCTGTAGGGCCGGCCTTTTTGCCAGCTGCAACAGGGGGATTTAAAGCTCTGGAAATTTTAGCGTTGCATCCCCTATTACTCTGCATTGCGCATGATGATGCGTTCGATCACATGTAGCACAGCGCTCATCATGCAGATTGCAAAGAGTAGCAGCGGAACTAGGACTACGATCATAGGAATGGTGAGGTCCACAAGGGAGAATAGCGATTGGAAGAACAGCATGGCCATAACAAACCCGACCACCATGAGCGTATATAGGGCAGTACGCAGTAGATTGAATGGCATACAGACCTTTAACAAGGTCAGAAGACCCGTGAAGCCAGTCAGGATAACCGCCAAGGTTGAGATTTGTTCATTGGGCAGATGGAGGAACAGAGAGATCGCCACCAACAATAGGACATTCGCAACCATTGTAAACGCGCCTGGGAGAGATTTGCGGATAATATTGACCAAGAAGCTTCCGCGAATACGATCTTTATTGGGCTCCAAGGCCAAAATGAAGGATGGAATACCGATGGTAAAGGTATTAATAAGGGTGAACTGGATCGGTTGGAACGGATAGTCACATTGCAGGAAGATGAAGCAAACGGCAATGATGGCGGAAAAAATGGATTTTACCAGGAACAGGGAGGAAGAGCGCTGGAGGTTATTAATAGAACGCCGGCCCTCCTGCACGATGCGCGGCATGCTGGCGAAGTTGGAGTCCAAGAGCACAAGCTGCGAGACCGTGCGGGCAGCATCGCTTCCGGAGGCCATTGCTATACTGCAATCGCTCTCTTTTAGAGCCAGCACATCGTTTACGCCATCGCCTGTCATGGCAACTGTATGTTTTTGTTCCTTGAGCGCCTTGACCAGATCGAGCTTTTGCTGCGGCGTGACGCGACCGAACACGGTGTATTCTTCTGCGGCTTGCCGGATATCGTCGTAGGATTTTAGGGTTGTGGCGTCCACAAAACGATCGGCCTTTTCCAGCCCTGCGCGCTTGGCGATATTGGCTACGGTCACAGCATTATCGCCTGAGATCACTTTGATATCCACGCCCTGATCTGCAAAGTACTCCAGTGTTTCACGGGCGTTGTCACGGATCTTATCGCTCAAAAGCAGAAGGGCGATGGGGGCAATTTCCTTTGGGAGCTCCTGCTCACGGAAGGAATTCTGGGAATAAGCTAGAAGCAGCACGCGCTGCCCCTGTACGGCGTAGGCCTCCACCTTTTCCCGCAAAGGCTCGAAACGTTCACCCAGAACGAATTCCGCAGCCCCAATCAGAAAGGTTCCCACATTTTGGAAGCTTGCACCACTCCATTTGCGCGCAGAGGAGAACGGAACCGTACCAGTACACTGCCAATCCGGAACGGCAAACCCCATTTGTTTCATGGCTAGGGAAGTAGGATTTTCGTCATTCAATGCATTCGTTACCGCTGCAATCGCATCCTCCACTTGTGTCTGCGCGATGGGACAGAGCGGTTCGATGCCATCTACTTGCATGGTTCCTTCCGTGATCGTTCCTGTTTTATCCAAGCAAAGGACATCCACACGGGCCAATGTTTCAATAGAATATAGATCCTGCACAAGGGCGTTGTAACGGGAGAGCCGGATCACACTGACCGCCAACACCACGCTGGTGAGCAGCACCAAGCCTTCAGGGATCATACCAATCAATGCGGCCACAGTGCTGACCACAGCTTGCGAGAAGGGCTGTGCCGAGATGACAAATTGCTTATAAAACAGTGCGATTCCAACGGGTATGATAGAAAGACCGAGCACTTTAATGATTTTGTTGATGCTGGTCATGATCTCAGAGTTGGGCTTTTTGAGATACTTCGCACGGTTGGTGATTTGGGCAGCGTAGTTTTCCGTCCCTACATGCTCAACACGCGCATAGCAGTCGCCGCTGACAACAAAACTACCGGAAAAGAGAAGGTCACCCGGCTGTTTCACAACGGGGTCGCTTTCGCCAGTCAGAAGGGATTCATTTACCTCGCATGCCCCATATTGTACGATGCAGTCTGCGCAGATTTGATTCCCAGTGGATAGGCGCAGGATGTCATCCAGAACCAGTTCCTCCACCGGTAGGCTCTGCTCTTCGCCGCCACGGACGACGCGCGCTTTCGGAGCAGCAATCAGGGAGAGCTTGTCGATGGTCTTTTTCGCGCGGATTTCCTGTAAGGTCCCGATGAGGGTATTGCAAATCACAACGCCCATAAACAGGAGGTTTTTGTAGGAACCGACTAGGAATACCATGCTGGCCAAAATGACATTTAAAATATTGAAAGGCGTTATTAGATTTCCACGGATAATCTGGCCGACCGTTTTGGTTTTGATTTCCCCGGAGTCGTTCGAAAGGCCCTGTTGCTGGCGCATTTGGACCTGCTGTGCATTAAGCCCCTGTGTATAGTTCGGTTCAAAGCGTTCACAATAGTCCTGACGGGATTCTACGGCGTTCGTAGATGGTTCAACCTGTTTCTTCATACAATCTCCTTTGCCCATTCCCTTGGAACGTCTGATAAAAATTTTGGCGGGCGTGCGTCCTCTTATACATCTTGTACAGCGGAAAAAAGTGCCGGGCCATATGCTTGGAAAAAAGAGGACAAATTCCCTCTTGATTATACTATGGAACGTAAAAAAATGCTAGTTACGGGTGAAATTGTAAGAAACGTTAAAAAAGTGTTCATAAATTCGGCGCAATAGCCAAAAAACGCCGGAAACTATGATTTGATTCAATCGAATATTTCTCTTGCTCAAAATAAAAAAACTGCTATAATAGAGTATCGTATTAAAAGGTCTATACATGCCAATGGATGCCTGTCAATACACATCTTTTTATTTCGCCGCCGGGGACATATGAGGATAGGAATGGACTTTACTTCTAAAGAAAGGGGGAATGGCCTATCACCAAGACAATGGAATCTGTTTTGTTTCGTTTTCTGCGTTGGGCCAAACAATTAGAGGTCGATACCATTGCGCCTATGGCCTTGGTTCTCTCTCTTTTTTTTCCTTTTTATGTGTCCGTTGTTACGGTAGGCGCTGTCGCTGTTATGACGATGGTAAACTACCGGATGCGTACAAGGGCTTTGGAATCCCCTTATGGTAAGCTGCTGATGGGGGTACTGATTGCCCCTTTTTTTGTTTCGGCCATTTACAACAATTATATGGGGATGCTTTATAGCATGTTGGTTCTGGCTGCAGTTGTCTGTGCCTTCTATTTGCGGAGTGTCATGACGGGGGCTCTTTTTAACCGGATGATGGATGCAGCCTGTGTGGCCAGCGTATTTTGTGCTGCAATTGCATTTGTGCAAAAGGCAGCTTCTTTTGCCGTCTCTCCGGATTACCGGCCTGTCTCTATGTTTTCCAATGCCAATTACTATGGCATGATGATCGAATTTCTCGTGATAATCGCACTCTATCGCATCTTTACCAATTCAAAAGAGCGCATTTTTTATGGGGTTGTGATTGCCATCAACTTAATAGGGCTTTATCTTTGCGCCAGCATGTCGGCGTGTATGGGACTGCTGTGTGCGGTTTTGGTGTTGTTCTATTTGAAGAAGTATTACAAATGGATGGCTGCCTTTTTGACGTTTGCTGGCTTAGCGGCTATATTCAGCCTATTATTCCCCATCCTTTTTCCAAGAGTGGAAGCGATCGATAGCACATTTGGACAGCGCCTGTCCATCTGGTCCGCGGCAATCCAAGGGATTCAGTCGCACTTGTTGTTTGGTATGGGACCGACCTCTTATCAATTGATATATCGTGTATTTGACGGGTATCAAACATATCATTGCCACAACTTGTTGTTGGATGCCCTGCTAAACTACGGCTTGCTCGGCGCGGGTGGGATAGGAATCTATCTTTTTATACAGTGCAAGGTGTTGTGGTTGCGTTTCCGCAACCACATCTGCACAGATATGAACATCCTTCTGGCAGCTGCTTTTACCGCTGTTGTAGTGCATGGGGTAACGGATGTAACGGTTTATTGGATTCAAACAGGGATGTTGTTCCTGATTTTGTTTTCCAGCACAGGCATCTGTGCCGACTATGTAGAGAGCAAGCTTCGTCTACCAAGGTTACTCCATCTGTCCGGTGAGCCAGCAGGGGCATATGCACGTGTTGCGTCGTACCTGCGTCGATGAAAATGAGACATGGAGTGTGCGGTCCCATCAATTGTAAAATTTGATGATCCGTTCAAACCTTATGCATCCGTTTTAAGAATGGAGGTTTCCCTACCAGGCACAGGGATACCTTCCCAAGAGATTTGCAACTGCTAAAAATATCCCTATGCTTTTTGCAGAAAGGCGGCAGGTTTTGCCGGATGGGTATAAAGAGTTTCTGCTTCCTCTCGAATATATCGATTTTGCGTTCCCGTTCCGTTGCATAAGTTTATATTGCATGCTTCTAGGAATTTTTTATCCAGTGGTTCGCGTCTTTTTTCTGTGGATCACAATACTTGCGAGGATCCAGACCAGAAGATAGGACGAGGCGGCTCCGGCCACGATAAAGCAAGTGGTTTTTTGCTTTGTGGAATAAGATTCTATCGTTTCAGCTGCGTCGATGGTGATGTAAGTATCCTTTTGCGGAATGGTGAGGACGCGCCGGCGGATTGGTTTTCCATCAACCAGGAGCCTTTGCGCGGCACTTTCGATGGAGCCGGCTTCATATCTGTACTTATATTCAGGGCTGCCTGTGGCCTGATAGCAGACCACGTAGACCGTCTTGGTAGGATGCATACGCCTAGCCCGTCCAGTAGCGGTATTCCGGACCTGCTTGGGATAGACTTCATTGGGGATAAAAGTATAGACCCCCATATCTTTATAATCGGAGACGGGGCGGATCGTGGAAAGGGTGTATAAGCTAAAATAGACGGAGACCGCCGCCACGAATAGCAACAAAATGCTGAGGATATAACGGATAGATTTTATTCTTGACATTTTAGTACTTCCTTTCCATCTTTCCAAGCATTGGGAAGCGCCTACTCAAAATCGTATTCGAAAATGAATAGCATAACGAAATGGAACCTTCCAATAGGAGGGTTCTTTTTACTATGCGGCATCCTTCTTTATGGAGAAGAATGTTTCCTGAGGATCGCGATAGCGTTTTGGGTTTTCCGTTAACATCATCAAATACGTGACGTTTTATAGCTATCTAGTGGGGGATCGTACGAGAATCTTCGGTTTGGGCCATGGCAGAGCGTTCTCCCCATAGTTGCATCGTCACCTATTGTCATCACAGTTCGTTGATGGTTTCCGTCACCGACATGGTCCGCATCCGTTTGGCAGGGGAATAAGCGGCAAGTACAGCCGCAGCAATGACAAACAGAACAATGATGGCCAGTGACCCGATGGGTAAGCTCCAGGTCGCATAGGGGAAGTGGCCAGTGATAAGGAAATCATACATCATTTTGCTGAAAGGCAGGCCAATCGAACAGCCAATTACACATCCCCAAAAAGCATAGGTGAAGGCCTCCGCCATAATCATTTTGGAGAGTTGGCGGACGTCCATGCCTACCGCCCGCATAGCACCATATTGTCTGATCCGGGCAGATGTGCTCATTGAGATGCTGTTGACAATGTTCAGCACGGTAACCAGCGTGATAATTCCCAAAAAGGCATAAACACAAGTTACAAATGCAAAATATGTGCCGGAAGTGCGTTGATCTCGTTTATCGCTCAAGGTATAACCATTTTCTTCCACAATCTTGCAGATAGCGGCTACATCGTCATCCGTTACATTGGGAGTTGTCTGGATCATAATGAGCGAATAGTCTGTAACGCCTGTCAAACGGACAAACGTCTCATCTGAGGTGATCAGGGTGATTTTTCCGCCGGTGAGTCCGTCTCCGCTGAACGGGTCATATTTGAGCAGGCCGGCAATCGTAAGTTCCTCATTCCCTATGAAAATGGTATCTCCTATTTTCCAAGAGCTGTTCTGATCCCAGGTGGCAAGGGCATACCTGCTGTCGCCGTAGATCTTTGACAAATCGCTGCCCCATTGGAGGGCACCATCTTTTTGGAGCGCCTCCAGGTCGAAATTATCAAAGGAGACTAGGTCTACCGTGCCGGACAAAGTTGTGTCACCATTCAGCCCGGCAGGAACAGCAAAGCAGCTCCTGCGGCCGTAGACCTGTTTAACGCCTTCCATATTGCGGAGTGCCATTGCCAAACGGTTATCGATGGAATTTGCCCCATCGGTGCTTGAAATATCGATGTCGGAGGTTGCCGCTGACTGCGGCATCAGGTGGTTGACAAAATCAATCAAAACAGAAAAGCTCAAAAATAGAATGATACTCAGTGCAAAAGAACCTGTCATCAAAATCAGATTTTTCTTTGCAGATACCGCATGATGAATCCCCAGCGCCGTTTCAATCCGGAGGAACCTTGCATGGACGGGATGGCGCGATGCGCTGGATTTTTCCGGATTCCCAGAGACCGCCGCAACAGGGGACACCATTGCGGCGTGTTTTGCCGGCGCTCTCGACGCCAGCAGAACCGTAATTATGCCGACCAAAATCCCGCTGCCAATGCCAATCCCGCTGATATCAAACAGCGGGATGTTTGAGAATTCTTCCCCGACCACAAAACGCAAGGCCGCACACAT
>OGGQ01004129.1_pt1 | contig 12490 bp, 14 predicted proteins | sample 1571191 | NCBI WGS metagenome assembly OGGQ01 (sample SAMEA2582061, study PRJEB24529) | metagenome | biome: Human gut stool | place: China | collected 2011
GCCGTACGCCAATATATATTTTTTACCATCAACCATATATATGGCATAGGGCCCTTTCGGCCTGACGCCACGCCTTACCGGCTGGGTTTGCAGCACTTCGCACAGGAAGGAATACGGATCGTCAACGCCTCTTTTCTGGAATTCCGCTACATGCCTTTCTATATGCATCCACCCGGAACTCTCTTTTCCAGTTTCCAGCCATTGCAGCAGTCCATCCGGGGTTTTTACAATGCACATCACATTCTCCGGCGTATATTTGACCCCGCTGTTCTCCAATTCCTCCATCAGGCCCCTATCCAGAAAATAGCCGTCCGCCCCTTCTATTGTATCATGCAGGCGCGGGCCGTCAAGGGAAGATGCGCCGGGCGCTTCTGTATCCAGAAACTCCCCGGCGGCCCAGTATTCCGAGGCCTTGGCGGGGTCGCTGTTCCACAAATCGTCCACAAGCTGCTTTTCCTGCGGCGTCAGCGCTTCGCCCGCGGCGCTTTTGGCAAAGGCGCGCCGCTGGGCCGCGTCCATTGCCTCTTGCATTGGCCCGTGCCGCCCGCCGTCCATAATGCCAAGGCCCCATTCGCCCAGGATGTTGTAGCCCAGGTTTTGCCCGAAGTTTTGCGCCGCGCCCAGGGCGATGCCGCCCGGGGTGATGGGCTGTTCGCCGGGTGCAAGGCCCTCGGCCTGCTGGCGGCCGTAGGCGTCCAGCTGGTTCCACACATAAGGGCCTGTTTGGGTAAGCGTGTCGTAGGCTGTGCCTTCCAAAATGCCTGTGATGGACTGTGGCGTGCCCAGATGCCCCACACCCGGAAGCTGCTGCAGCGCCTGCATGGGGGCGGTTTGCGATGCCTTTTGCCCGAAAGAGTTGAACCACGTGCCCACCGGGGTATTGCTTAAAAGCCCCTGCAGCGTGCTGTTGGCGGCCGCCTCCCCGGCCACACGCCCCACGCTGTACGCCGCCGGGTGCTGAAGCTGTGCATTTTGAAAAGTTTCCTGCACGCCCGTGCCCGCCACGGGCTCGAAGCCAAGCTGCTGCGGCGCCCATCCCTCCCATGCCCTCAAGGCGTTTTCATAGAAAGGGATGGCGGAAATGACAGGCTGCGTAAGGCCTGCCATGCCTGCGGTGACTGGGTTTGCCTTGGTACGAAGCGCTGCAAGCAACGTGTAGTACTCATATTCTTCCGGCGTCATCAGCTCGGCGGCAGCAAGAGAGTCCTTCTGTGCAATGCGCCCAAGCTCTGTATTCTGATATTCCGCCCATGCGTTCTCTACCCCCTCGCGCTGCGGGCCGCTCATGAAATAGCTGGTAGAAAGCCACTGTTGCATGGTGTCAGTATCCCGCTGGGCCAGGGTGTTCTCGGCCTGAGCCAGCTCTGTTTGAAAGGCCTGCCCATATGCCTGCTTCGTTTGTTCTATTTGCGTGTTGATGCCTTGCAGCGCAGCGGCCTCTGTTCGCAAAAGGCCGCCCCGCTTTTCCTCGTTGGTGCGCATGTCCGGCCCGCTGTATGCCGTGCTGGTGCGCTGGCGCATCAGCGCTTCCAGCTGCTGCTTTAAGCTATCGCTGGGGGAAAGCGCCGCCTCACCGGCCTGCTGGGCCGCTTGCTGCTGTTCGCGCTGTTCCTGGCGCGCCTGGCTTTCTTCACGGGCCCCCTGCATCAGGGCTTGCATGTACGTCTGTGCGCGCTGCATCTCCTGCTCCATATCCAAAGGCTGAAACCCTGGTGCAAGCAAAACCTGCTGCGCGGCATTGTCCTTCTGGGGCGCGTGCGCGCGGGAGGACGCCGTCAGGCTGAACACCGGCGCCTGCCCGTCCCCGTCTGCCGCGGCCTGCCACGCGGCGTTTTGCTGTGCGCTTACGCCCGTGGCGGGCGTGGGCTTTTGGCCCTGCTGCGCCGCGCCGGGCGCGCCCTCCTCGGGCGCGCTTTCCGGCTGGGCCGCCTGCGCCTGCGCCTTGCGCTGCTGGGCGCGCCGCTTTTTTTCCATTTCGCGCTTTTCTTTTTCGCTGTACAAATGCTGCGAAAGCCAGCGCCCGGCCTGCTGCCCCTTTTCCCAGGTGTCGCGCTCAATTTCGTTTGCAAAATTGTGTGCAAAACGGGCGGGCGGGCTTTCGGCCTGCCATTTTTTCTTTGCTGTGCTCACGTTTTTCTCCTTTCCCAAGCATGCAAAAAGGGCGGCATCCGAAGATGCCGCCCTTTTCCGTTTGCGCCGCCGGCGGGGCGCTTACAGCGTATAGGTGGGCAGCGCGCTTGCCCCGCGCACGGTGTAAAGGCCGGGGTTGGCCGCCGCCAGTTGGGCGTCCAGCGCCTGCTGCGCCTGCTGGTAGGCGTTGAACACAGCGGGCGTGGCCGCCGCGCCCTGCTGGGTGCTGGCTGTAAGCAGGGCGTTTGTGGGCGAATAGGCGCGGTTTGCCACCGCGGCCGCATAGCTGCCGCCTTTGCTGGCAAGGTCCATCATTTTGGAGAGATAATCGCTGGAAAGGCTGAACTGTGTGTCGTAATTGGCCGTGGCCGCATTGGCAATGAGGTTGGCCAGGTTGTTTTCCAGCTGCTGCACGGCGTTTGCCTTTTGCATGGCCATTTCGGCAAGCTGGCTGTTGTAGGCCTGCAGGGCGCTGGCCTTGTTGGTGTTCCAATCGTTCATCAAATCGGCCAGGCTGTCGTTGCGGCCGGAATCGATGGTGTTGCGGCTGTTGCCGTAGTTGTTGTACATGCCCGCCAGCGCGCTTTCGCTGGCGCCGCCCGAAAGGCCCTGCGCCGCAAGCTGCTGGCCCATATCGCGCTTGTTCATCATATAGTTGATGTAGGCCTGCTGCTGGGCGTTATCGGCCTGTTTGTTCACGCCAGCCACGCCGGTGTTGTAGTTTTGTTCCAGCTGGCCCAGCGTGGAGTTGTAGTTGCCCTTCAGGCTGTTTTGCATGGTGTTGTAGGAATTATTCAGGGCTGTCATGCTGCGGTCGTACGCGGCCTGGGCGGCGGCGCGGCGCTGGGCTTCCAGCGCGGCCGCGGCCGCCTGCTGCTGGGCGTAGAAGCTTTGCAAAAGGTCTACTTGGGAAGGGCCGCGATAATAGTTGTATGAGCCGTTTGCACCAGGAGGTGTATCCTCATCGTCACCATCATTGTTACGTATAGGAAGCAATCCTGCACCAATCTCTGCTCCACCTGCATTTTGTGATGCCATTCGTTTAGCTGCTTCATATCCCATTTGTGCTGCTGGGCTTAACTTTGCCATATCTTTTCTCCTCTCTTTTTACGCAGCGTCCGCCCGTTTGCAGGGCGGGCGCTGTGTTTCTGTTTTCTACTGCAAAGCCGGGGCGCCGAAGGCGTGCCCGGTAAATACAAACGGGCCAGGGCGGGGCGCCCACGGCATTCCCCCGCCCGGCCCGCGCAAAAGCCCCGGCGCGGCCCGCGCCGGGGCCCCCTGGGTTAGGGCTCTTCTTTTTTCTCTTTCGCCTGCTTATACATCTGGTGCAGGCCCACGCTGGCCAGCGCGCACAGCCCGCCCTGCACAATGGCCGTAAACACGGCCAGCGCCACGCTTTGCCAGCCGTCCAGCTGGGCGGTGGCCGCGCCGTACAGCGCCGCCAGCGCCATGCCCGCCACGGCCAGCGTATACGGGATGTTGGCGCTGGGGAAGCGTTTATCTGCCTTCAGCGCGGCCCCCAGGCCGAACATCAGCGGCACCAGCACCAAAAGTTCCGGCTTAATGTATTCCTGCAATGCCTGCATCATTTCCATGGTTTCATTCCTCCTCAAGATGTTTGATGCGCTGGCCGTGCTCGGCAAGCGCGGTGTCGTGGCCGTCCAGCCGTTTATAGATGTCTTTGTGGCTGTTGCGGTTTTCGCTGTCCAGCTTATCCAGAGATTTCTGAAAGCCCTCCACCGCCACCGTCAGCCGCGTGATGGCGCCGTTCAGCTTCAGCAAGGGCCCGGCCGTAGCGGCCAGAAAGCCCACCAGCGCCACAACAACGCCCACCACGCCCCATTCTGTCATATGTTACACCTCCACCGCATATTCACCGCTTACCCAGCCGCCCGCGCCCTGCGCAAGCAGAAGGAAGTACCAGCCGTTCTGCTTATCGGCAAAGGGGTATTCCTCGCCGTCGTTCACCTGCGCAATTTGCACGGCGTGCGTGCCGGCGTCGGTGCGCACGTTCAGGCGGCTGCCGCCCGTGGTGATGCGCACCCTGCCGCTGTTTTCCTTCGGCGGCTGGTATTTTTCCAGCGCCAGGCCCAAAACGCCATACTGCGCGTACATATCGGCGTTGTGCTGCTGAAAATAAATTTGGTCGCCCGCCGAAAGCGGCCCCACCAGCGCGCTGCCGTCCGGCTGAAGCTGCACGGCCTGTTCGGAAAGCGCCTTGCTTTCGGCCCAGGCTTTCAGCAGCTGGATGTCCCCGGCCGAAAGCGGCCCGCTGCCGCGCGCGCACACCAGGCATTCGCCCGAAGAAAAGGGCGCAAAGCGCTGCGGCGCCGTGCCAAAGGTGCCCACCGCGTTTTCAAAGCCCATGTACTGCGCGGGGTTCAGCCCCCTGCCCGTGGCCGTGGCCCGCACCTCGAAGTGGCAGTGCGCATAGGGCGGGCTGGCCAGCGCCGCATTGCCGGTGTTGCCCATTACGGCCAGCGCGTCGCCCGTTTTCACCCGCTGGCCCACGGCCGCAAGGTTTTTGGCGTTGTGGCAGAAGTATAAATAGTTCACCGCGTCCGGCGTTTGGTTTGCGTCCAGCTTCACGCACATATACCAGCCCCATTCCCACGTGGGGTTGCCGGTGCTTTGCGCCACCCTGCGCGCCGTTACCACCGTGCCGGAAATGGCATGGCGCCCTGCGCCCAGCCCATAGCCGGGCATGCGGATGGTGGTGTCGTCCAGCCCTTCCACGTCTGCGCCGCCGTGCCACGTTTTGCCCCCGCCGCGCGTGTAGCCCCAGCGGGCATAGCCATAGCGGATGCGGTTGCGCCCGCAGAATAAAAGCATTTCGTTTTGTGGCATATTTTTTACCTCCTATTCCAGATATGTGAAATATGAATTTCCCAAAAAGGTGTGTACCGTGTCGCCGGAGCCGTTGATAGACATCTGCTTAATCCGGTGACGGCCTGTCAGTCCAGAGATATCATAGGTGCCAGATATATTCGGTCCCGTCCAATTTGAGCCGCTTTTAACACCAGTCGTCCTATACCATACCCAATCGTTAGGGGCTGCCTCTCTACAAAAGCCGAAGGCCAGCTCTACACTTCCGGAACCAGATATCTGAATAAACAGATTGATGGTTATTTTCGTGTACCTGGTCAGGTCGATATAAGGGGAAAATATCTGCCCCCGCCCCGTCCAGTATCGAAGGCCGGAATCCAGCACGCCATTTCCGAAAGAAGACCACCATCCCGAGCGGCCAGCCGTGCTGTAAATGGAATACTGCTTTTCCACGGCGCTGTTCCACACCTTTGTGCCGCCAAAGTTCACCTGCTTCAGCGATGTGCCGTTGTATATCACCTTCCCGCTGGAGGGAATGGCCGTGCCGTTCACCGTAAGGGCCACGCGTCAGGCCCCCTTTCCGGGGCGGGCGCTTTTTGTAAATTGCCCTTGCGGGCGGCAGCGCGCCTGTTGCGGCAATCTCCAGAAATTTTCGTTTTACGCCACCTCCTTTAAGCGTACATGTAAATCTCGGTCACCCAGCATTTGCGGCCCGCCCAGTATGGGTTGTTGTTGACGTTGCCGGAAAGCGTCCATTTTCCTTTAATTGCATAGGTGCCCTGATAATTCGTCAGATTTAACGTCACCGTCTGCGTGGAACTGGTTCCATTTTGCTTGATGAGCGTTACAGATGCATTGACCGTTTCATTCCACCCGGATGGACCAATACCAAGTGAGGGCGCGGCGGCGGGCACATTGCCATTTTCGGTGTAATATTTAAAACGTAAATATTTAAACCCTTTTGTGTTCACCGTGAAATTAGAGACCAGCAAGGCGCGGTTCCCGCCTATGGTGCTTTCTTCGCCGCCAAAGCGCAGCTTGCCGTCCACAATGCCGCCATGGGCCTGGATATTGCCATTGGTGCAGTTTTTATAGCCCTGGCTTGCCATGGAAAACACCTGATACCCGGCATCGCTGCCCAACACGCCCCCGCCCAGCCAAGAGCCGATAGATTTGCCGGTGCTCATAATGGTGATGGGGTCCGGCGTGGATGTCCACACCAGCACGCTGCCGTGGTTCACCTGTTTTAAGGCGGTGCTGTTAAAGTTCACGGCGCCGCTTTGCGGAATTTCGGTGCTGTTCACAATCAGCGCCATCTCACATCAGCCCCAGTTCCGCCAGCTTGCGCTCAATGAAGGTAAGCTGCTCCATGCGGGCAAACAGGCGCATTTCCTGCGTGGTTTCGCCCGTGGCGGGGTTGTGCTGCTCAAAGCGCTTTTTGGCAATTTCGGCGGGCACGGTGTAGCCGTCAAAGGCCGCCACCCCGGCGCCGTCCGCCGTTTGAATGTGCACGCTGGCCATGGCCGCGCTGTTTTTGCACAGCGCCTCAAACTCGTCAAAGCTCATGGCGTCCTGCGGCAGCCACAGCTCCAGGTAATTGCGGGCGTTTGCGCTGCCCGAGGGGTAGCACACCGTCTCTTCGCACACGTCATACGTTGCCTGGTTTGCACAAATCAGTTTTTTCATGTTTTGTCTCCTCCTTTTATCCGGTTCAAGTGTAATGGATGGTAAGCGTGGTGCCTGAAAGCGACATGGAAAGCACCTTTCCACCGATTTTGGCCGAATCGCCCACGCTCAGTTCTGCTTCCGTTTTACCGCCCAGCGCCGCGGCGTTTGCCACAGGCACCTCTTCCACGGCCGCCTCGCCCACGGGTTCGCCCTCTTCGCCAAGGCCCTGCTTCACCGCGTGCAGCATTACGGCGCCGGTGGCCTCGTCCACCGAAAGGCGCACAGGCCCGCCAAAGGTTTGGCCGGCGGCCGCCGCCTGTGCGGGGGCCTGCGCCAGTGCGGCCGCCCCGGCCGCCTGCTGCGCGCCTTCGCCGCCGGGCTGCGGCGTTTCCTGCGGCGGCACATACGCCTGCACGGCCGCGGCCTGCGCGGCACAGGCTGCGCTTTGCGCCTGCGCCGCCTGCGCCACAACGCCCTCGCCCTGCGGGTCGTACACGGCTTTCGCCATGGCCTCTTCGGCGGGCATGTAAGGCTTTTTCTTGCTTTCGGGGTCGTACACGGCCATGGTCATGTCGCCCGCGCCAATGGCCGCCACCTTTTCGTTGATGGCCTCGTCCACCTGCTGCTTTGTGTAGGTGCTGGCCTTATCGGCCTTCAGGCCCAGCTTTTCCTTGGCCCAGGCCAGCATGGCCTCCAGCACGCTTTGCAGCTTTTTGGGCGTTTCGGGCGGCATGTCCCCCTGGCCCGGCACGGCCGCGCCAATGTCTGCGGCGGCCGCCTCGGCCTCCAGCTGTTCGCAAAGCTGGTTGTGCGCGGGGATGGCCGCCTCGCGCACCACCTGCTCTACGCTTTTCTGCATTTCTGTCACCGAAAGGCCGGGCACCGCGGGCTGCCCAATGACGCCCTTGCCTTTCAAATCCTGTTCCGTCACCTGTTTGAACGGCATGCTTTTCCTCCTTTTCTGTGTTCTGCCCGGCGCGCTGCGCCTGCCGCGGCGCGCGCCGGGCGTCAGCCCTTGAAGTTCCCGTTTTCCACAAATTCCACCGCAAAGTCAAACAGGCCGAACGGCTCGTTCACCTCGCTGTTTTCAAAGCGGAAGCGCGCTTTATCCACCTTTTTGATGCGCACTTTGGTCGAGAGCGTCTTGGGCGTCTCGTCGTTGCTCCATGAAAATTTGTCCCAGTTCCAGTAGGCCCAGTTGAAGTGGCGGGCGCTGGTGGTGTCCTCTTTAATCTGCGCCCACAGCCCGCGCCGCTGGCCGGAAATGCGCACGCTGGTGGCAATGGCGCTTGCCAGCCGCACGGCCAAAAAGCGGAACGTCTTGTTTTTGTAGAACAGCTTGCCGGAAAAATCTGGCGTTTCCCACACGGCGTGGATGGCCTGGCCGTCGTCTGAATAGCTGGTGAGGGCGTTTTTGTCGTCAAAAAAGCGGCGCAGGCCGCCGTCCTCGCCGCCCATCCACAGCCTGCCGTCCCGCACCAGCAGCACACGCGCGGGCATGTTGGTGCGGTAAAAGCCCGCATACTGCCGGGTGGAGTACGGCTCGTTTTTGGTGGAGGAATACTGAAGCCCGTCCAGAATGTAGGCCGCGCCGTTCAGGCACAGCCAGTACATGTCTTTGAACACCACGGCCACGGCGTCCTCCAGGCCCGGCTCTTCCAGCAGCTTGCCGTTTAAATAAAAGCTGCGCTGCTGGGCATACTTTTCGCCCGTCACGTCCTGCGCGGTAATGGCAAACACGCCCAGCTTGGTAAGAAACAGCGGTTCGTTCACAAGGTAGGCAAAGCTGCGCGGCGCAATGGCCCCCTCGCCCTGCAGGGTGTTCACAATGGGAAAGGCGGGCCGGCCGTCCACCAGGTTGCCCTCGCGGATGATGACGTTGCGGCCGTCCTCCATGTTGTCTTTATGGGTGGCAAGCCGCTCGTTCACAATGGAATAGCCCACAATGGCGCTTTGCTGCGTGCCCAGCACGGCGTAGGCCGTGTCGGCCCAATAGGTTGGGTCGTTCATGCCGCTGTACCAATCGTAGTTGCGGTATTGCGCGTTGCCCGATACAAACAGCCGGTCGGCCGCGCCGTTCACGCCATACAGCGTGCCCATGGTGCACCCGAAGATGCGCGCGGCATACCCTTCCACCGTGCGGCTGGCCGTAATGCGCACATTGTCCTCGCCCGCCACCGGGCTTTTGCCCGGCGCCGTGGTGAATGTGACAATGCCCGCGGCGCGGTCCACCGTGTAATCGGTGTCCTCCGCCTTTTCCTGCCAGGCGCCCTCTGCGTCCAAAAGCTCTACTTTCACCGGGGCATCATCCAGCTCCGCAAAGGAAAGATGATACTGCGTGTCTTCCTCTGTGCCCAAAAACTGCTCGGTAAATTTGGGCTGAATGAGGTTCAGCTCTTCATACTGCGTGCCGCCGCCCGCAGGCGCCTTGGCAATGGTGAACAGCGGTATTTTGGCGGCGTCCCCCACCGGGCCCGCCGCCGTGCCGTCAAACACCGTAAGCCCCGCGCCGTCTATGATGTACAGCTTATCGCCAAACTGCCAGGCGCTGCTGCGCGCGTCTGCCATGCCGCTGAAAAGCTCGGTGCCCTCGGGCGTGCCGCCCGCCTGCGTGCCGCCGGTGAAATACAGCTTTGTGCCCGCGTGCACCAGAAACCCGTCGTCCTCCCTTCGGGCAAACACGCCGTTGATGCGCGCGGGGTACTGCGCTATGGTTTCATAGCCCATGCACTTGCGCACCTTGCCCGGCACGTCGCGTATCATGTTCTGCCCGTTGGGGCTGCGGCTTTTATCCACGTTGGCCGGGCTGTTGGTGTAATCTACGCCCAGAAAGCGGTCCACGTCCAAAATGCTGCGCCCCGGCCCTGCGGGGATGGAAAAACGCGCCATCTCAGCACCACCCGTCTTTCACGGCCCATTCGCCCGTTGCCACGCCGCCCGCCGCCGGCACAAGCTCGCCGCGGGCCACCTCAAACTCGTTGCGGTAGATGGTGGCAATGGAATTGTCATCATCTTTATAAAGCTGGCTGGCCATATAAAGCGGCAGCAGCACCGCCACGTCCGGCGCAAGCGGAAGCTCGTAGTCGTCCAGCGTGCGGCTGGTAAGCTGCGGCGGCCACGCGTTGTAAAACACCTCATACTGCCCGGCCTCTTCGGCGGGGAAAAGAATATCCCGCCCGGCCACAATGGAATAGGCATAGGTTTTATACGGCAGGCCGTTTTCCATGCGGTACACCTCCGGCGTGCCAAAGGCCCAAAAGTCTTCCGCCTGGTCTTTCATGGTAAATTTGGCCGGGCCCCGCGGCTTTTCCAGCAGGGCGCTTTTGCGCAGGTATTTGTTTGACGTGCACAAAAGCGCCAGCGCCTCGTTGGCGGCCTGCGGCATGCCTGCCAGGTAATCCTTCGTGGTTTCGTCCTCCACAAGGGTGCCGCCGTCTGCCGAGAACATCTTCTGAAGCGTGGCCAGCTTTACGTCCTTCCATGTCAAAGTTGCACTCCTCCTTTTTTCTGTGCCGGAAGCAGGGCGCGGCCGGCGCCGCCGCGCCGCCCTTCCCGGCTGTGTGTGCCCGCCCGCATGCACGCAGAAAGCCCGCCGCCCGCGACGCCCGGGCGGCGGGCCCTGTGTGCCCTGCCGGCAGTTATGGAAAGCGGCGGCCCGCCCGGGGCCCCATGTGCCCCGCGGCAAAGCCGCCGCGCCCCGCCTGGTGTGCGCATGCGCCGCAAACAGAACATGCCCGTGCGGCGCAGCCCAAAGGGCAGCGGCATGGCCGCTGCCCTTTGGGCTTTTCTTTGTTCGCCATTCCGAAAAGGGAAAGAAAAGGCAGGCAGCGCCATAGGCGCTGCCTGCTTAAAAAATATCATGAATGGCACGAAATCATTTCTATGTTATATTGATTAAGTTGTCTTGATACTTTTTCCAGAAATGTTTCACACTCAACAGGAGGAAGTTCTTTGAAATGAATCTCAATGATAACTTTTTCAAAATCATCTCCATATTTACTTTCATATTGCTTATTGCCAAGATACTGAAGATATGCATTGATTTTTTCTTGTAATATTTCCAAATGGATATTTTTATCTTCCCAATCTAAATGGTCAGAAATCATCATCCGTAATGCGTTTTCTTTTTTGTCTACGCCTATAGCATCCACTATGTTTAATTCAGCAATCGACATATTTACCTTCCTCCTTATACACTCAATTTTTCGGGCGAATAATTTCTATCTGTGTTCCGGCAGGAATTCTAAAACCGCGAGAATATATTCCCTTCCCTTTGCCAATAAAGCGCTGCCTGCCTCTTCTTTTAACTAATGCATTCCTTCAGCATTTCAGAAAACATCTCATCGAAATTCATATATTCTTTTTCAACTTCACCTGATGGTAAATCCAATTCCAAAAAAGCATTTCTCTCTGGTTCGTATACATACCAACTCAAACTGCTTTCGCCCAAAAATAGATATTTCTTGAATTCGCCATTTTCATGCCAAGTATCATTCATCTCCAGCACTCCGGCAATGGTTTGCTGTGGTTCTTCCCTTAAAACATCTGCATCGGCACTATAAAGAACATACCCGTTGAACTCTATGCCATTAAAACATCTCAATACTTCACAATATTCTTCCGGCAATGAAAACCCGAATTTGTCTTTGCATAAATTTTTCAAACAGGCCGCCTCTGCCATAGATATGCCTGGGTTTATCATATCTCCAAACATTTTTTGCATTTTAAAAACTTCTTCCACTGCTTGCTGCCACACAATTTAACTCCTTCCACATCGGATATACCCAACCATATATTTTTTCATACTGATATTGAGCATCCAAGTTGCGCGTTGCAACATTATAAATATCTTTTAGCCTCTTTTCCGTCAATCCGAAGAAATTGTCGCCTGAATGCTCATATTCAGCGGCGCTACCTGCTCCGCAACTACATTCAAAAACTTTTCACAATTTTCTGTAATATCATACTTGAAATGAATATCCAAAAGAAAAGCATCAATTTGATGATTAGGATATGTTTCCTCATACTGCTTGGTTTCCACATATGAAATGTAAGAATTTATTTTTTCCTGTAACGCCAAAAGATGTTGATATTCGTCTTTCCAGTCCAAGTGGTCGGCCAAAAATAATCCCAATACATGATTATTATCTTTACTTATTCCTACGCCATCTATTACATTCGATTCTGCTATCGACATAAATGCTCTCCTCCCTAAAATATTAATCCATATGAGGCCTTATAATTCTCACCTTCGTGCCACTTGGAATCTTCAAGCCACCATGAAAATAGCCTTTCCCCTTTCCAGCTATAGCCCCGCCATCTAGATAGAGCTGCGGAAATCCCTGTTTTTGATTTTTTGTTAATCTGGCACTCGCCGATGACTTATACTCGTAAATAACAATTCTATCAGTCTCCTTTTCGAGCCCAATTGCATCTACGCGAATTCGCGTTCCCTGTTTTGTCCTTAAGGTAACCTGTTCTTCCGCATAAGAAAATTGACCGGAAAAGACAGAAAAATTTTTCTGCTCGAAGTTTCTTCCTCGTTGGGCGTTTAATTGAATATTCGTTCTCCTTTTTTCCATTGTACCATCTAACCCGCCGCCGTCAAGGGCAGAGGACGTTGGCACTTCCGTGTCCATAAACTCCCCTGCGGCCCAGTATTCCGAGGCCTTGGCGGGGTCGGTGTTCCACAAATCCTCCACAAGCGCCTTTTCCCGCGCCGTCATGGCTTCGCCCTGCGTCCATTTCAAAAACGCCCGCCGCTGCGCGGCCTCGCCTGCATCCTGCGCCGCGCCTGCGGCCGCGGGCGGAATGGCAGCCCAAAGGGCAGCGGCCATGCCGCTGCCCTTTGGGCTTTTCTTTGCTC
>OGGQ01004142.1_pt1 | contig 12462 bp, 15 predicted proteins | sample 1571191 | NCBI WGS metagenome assembly OGGQ01 (sample SAMEA2582061, study PRJEB24529) | metagenome | biome: Human gut stool | place: China | collected 2011
TTGCCTTAATTTAAACTCGAAAAAGTCCCAAAGGACTTTTTCGACACGCTGAGACCCGGAGGAAATTCCTCCGGGTCTTCTTTATTTCAGCTTTATATTTTTATGTCATCAATACTTTTTAAGAAATTCCTGTCCTCCCATATAAGGTCTGAGCACTTCAGGTATCCTTACGGAGCCGTCAGCCTGAAGGTTGTTCTCAAGGAAGGCGATGAGCATTCTGGGGGGAGCTACAACCGTATTGTTGAGCGTATGAGCGAAGTATCTTTCGCCGTTTTCTCCCACTACCCTTATTCTAAGCCTTCTTGCCTGAGCGTCGCCGAGGTTTGAGCAGCTTCCTACCTCAAAATACTTTTTCTGTCTGGGCGACCATGCCTCTACGTCAACGGATTTTACCTTAAGATCGGCCAGGTCTCCTGAGCAGCACTCGAGAGTTCTTACGGGAATATCCATGGATCTGAAAAGGTCTACAGTGTTCTGCCAGAGTTTATCGAACCACATCTTGCTGTCCTCGGGCTTGCAGACAACGATCATTTCCTGCTTCTCAAACTGGTGGATCCTGTAAACTCCCCTCTCCTCGATGCCGTGGGCTCCCTTTTCCTTACGGAAACAGGGTGAGTAGCTCGTAAGAGTATAGGGAAGGTCAGCCTCCTTGTTTACCGTGTCGATGAACTTACCGATCATGGAATGTTCGCTTGTTCCGATGAGGTAGAGATCCTCGCCCTCGATCTTATACATCATGGCGTCCATCTCGTCAAAGCTCATAACGCCCGTAACAACGTCGCTTCTTATCATGAAAGGAGGCACGCAGTATGTGAAGCCCCTGTTTATCATAAAGTCCCTTGCGTAGGCGATGACTGCCGAATGAAGTCTGGCGATGTCGCCCATAAGATAGTAGAAACCGTTTCCGGCAACCTTTCTGGCGCTGTCAAGGTCGATGCCGTTGAAGCTTTCCATTATATCCGTGTGGTAGGGTATCTCAAAATCGGGAACAACGGGCTCGCCGAACTTCTCGACTTCCACGTTTTCGCTGTCATCCTTGCCGATGGGAACCGAAGGGTCGATAATATTGGGAATTGTCATCATGATCTTTTTGATTCTTTCCTCAACGTCCCTTTCCTTTTCCGTAAGCTCGTCTATCCTGTCGGAGTTTTTAGCGACCTCTGCCTTCATCTTCTCGGCGCCTTCTTTGTCGCCCTTTGCCATAAGTCCGCCGATCTGCTTGGAGAACTTATTTCTGTCGGCGCGGAGAGCCTCAACTTCCTGCTTGATGCTTCTGTTTTCGGCGTCAAGCTCGATAACTTCGTCCACGAGGGGAAGTTTTTTGTCCTGGAACTTGTTTCTGATATTCTGTTTTACGATTTCGGGATTTTCCCTTAAAAATTTAATGTCTAACATGGTTTTTCCTCCTGAAAATTGGTCTTTTGGTCAATAGGCAAAAATAAAAGCCCGACCCAAAAAGCGCTTATACGCTTGCCTGGGACGAGCTGTTATACCCGCGTTGCCACCCGCGTTGCCGCAAAATACGGCCTCTCAAAAAAGCTGTAAGGGGCTTACCCCGACGGCTTTCACCGCGGACTCGGAAAGTGGAACATCCTTTCACCCTGCCGCCTCTCACCAACCGGCGGCTCTCTGAAAGCGCTACAGGACTTAGCTTTCCTCAAACGTCGTTTTTGATTTGAACATAAAAGCATTATATCACATAAAAATTAAAAATCAACCGTAAAATATGTAAAATGGGAAAGATTTATCCCCGCCCGTTGACATCCTCGCCGAAATGCACCACAATGTTATTAACAGACTATCGACAGGAGATGATATTATGCCGACCATACTTCCCGGGCTGCTTCTGCCCTTCCTTGGGACGACCCTTGGAGCGGCCTGCGTATTTTTCATAAAAAACGAGCTTAAGGCGGCGGTTCAAAAGAGCCTTCTTGGCTTTGCCTCCGGCGTTATGGTGGCGGCCTCGGTCTGGTCGCTTATAATACCGGCCATGGATATGTCGGAAGGGATGGGAAAACTCGCCTTTGTTCCGGCGGCCGCCGGCCTTCTCCTTGGTATGGGCTTTTTGCTTCTGCTGGACAGGCTCGTGCCCCACATCCATCTTGGCGGCCAATACGAGGGCCCCAAATGCTCCCTCGGCAAAAGCGCCATGCTTATCCTCGCCGTAACACTGCACAACATTCCGGAGGGTATGGCCGTGGGCATTGTTCTTGCCGGAGCCGCCGACGGAACAACGCCGGTGACCATGGCTCAGGCGCTGACCCTTGCCCTTGGCATCGCCATACAAAATTTCCCCGAAGGCGCCGTCATATCCCTTCCGCTCAAGGGCGAAGGGCTGTCACGCAGGCGCGCGTTTTTATACGGCAGTCTTTCGGGAGCGGTGGAGCCCGCCGGAGCTGCGCTGACCATAGCGCTTTCGGCTCTGATAAAGCCTCTCCTTCCATATCTTCTTGCCTTTGCCGCCGGAGCCATGCTCTATGTTGTTGTGGAGGAGCTCATACCCGAAGCCTCGGAGGGAGGACATTCCAACGCCGGAGTTATCGGCTTTGCCCTTGGATTTGTCATAATGATGATACTTGACTGCGCCCTTGGGTGAGCCCGCAGAGCGTGAAAACAAGTCTGAGACCCCACCGTTGAACGGCGGGGTCTCAGACTGTCAAAAAACTAATCCATTGTGAGCGGAAGGGTTCGGGAAACGAAGCGTTTCCTGAGTTTAATCCGCAGGCGGAATTCATTTCCGCCGAGGAAAATCCCGTATTTCTGCGCCCTGACAAAGTTCAGGGCTTTCCGCAGAAATAGGGATTTATTGCCTTAATTTAAACTCGAAAAAGTCCCAAAGGACTTTTTCGACACGCTGAGACCCCACCGTTGAACGGCGGGGTCTTTTTATATTCTGTCTTTATATTCTGTTTTAAGTCTCTGTATGGCCTCCAGCCTTCCCATGGCCTCGTCTCCCATGCTTTTAGAGAGAGCCAGCGCGATGGCGTCCACCACCGCCGAAGGGGCGCACATGGAATGGAACTCGTTTTCCTCGCCGCGGTAGACGAAAAGCCTTATGTCGGCGTTGTCATCGTGGTATGTCCTGCTAGTGAAAAGTATGACCTTAAAGCCGGCCTTGGCTCTCTGTTCCAGTATGACCGAGGCTCCCTTAGACAGCTTGGAAAAGCCGAATATTATGACAATATCCCCGGCCTCTACGGCGGCGAGCCTTTCCAGAAGCTCCGTGCCCCCGGTAGGAAGGAAGCGGGTGTCCAGACCCAAACGGGACAGCCTGAATTCCGCCAGACGGGCGGGGGCTCCGGAAGCGTTTTTCGCGTATATGAACACCCTTCGAGCTGCCTTTATGGCCTCCACCGCGCGGTTAAACTCATCCTGATCCATCATTTCCAGCGTCTTTTGTATGTCAAAGCGCTGTTTTTCCATCCAGTATGACAAAAAGTCCCCGCTGCCGGTTCTGAGGGTGTTGCTCACCTTCTGAGCCGGGCCGCGCCGGGACGTATTTTCCATTATGTATAATTTCAGGCTCTTAAAATCTTTAAAGCCCACATGCCGTGAAAATCTGGATATGGTGGCCTCGGATATGTTCAATGTCTCCGAAAGCCTGCTGATGGTCATGCAAAGAAATTCATCCCTGTGGGACGCTATATAATCTACAATGCCCTGCTCGGCTATGGTCAGCTTCTCGGGCGTATTGGGAAAGGTGAACATAAAAAAGCTCCTTTACATCAAAGATAACAACTCGTCATGGACAAGTCCGTTTGATGCAAGTATATCACAGGAAACTCCGTCAATGGAAGGGGTTTTTCCGTCAAACTCCGTTACCCGTCCTCCTGCCTCCTCCACAATAAGCCTTCCGGCGGCATAGTCCCAGGGCTTAAGGCCGTGCTCGGCATAACCCTCAAGCCTGCCGCAGGCCACATAGCACATCTCTATGGATGCCGCGCCTATCCTGCGTATGTCATGGCATCTCTCATATACCGCCCTTAAGCGTCTGAAGGCGTCATCCGCCCCTTGCCTGACGCCGGGGTTCGTGCCCACGGAGCAGAGGCTTTCGGAAAGACTCTCCGCCCCGCTTACGGATATAGCCTCTCCGTTAAGGAAGGCTCCGCCTCCGGCCGTGGCCGTAAACAACTCTCCGGCGAAGGGGTCATATATGATTCCCGCCAGCGGCTTGCCGTTTTCATAAAGCGCAAGGGAAATGGCACTGTGGCGGAAGCTATGGATAAGGTTCGTGGTGCCGTCCACGGGGTCAAGTATCCAGAGTATGCCGTCTCTTCCGGCATACTGACCATCGCCCTCCTCTGCAAGGAAGCCTATTTCCCCACTGGCAAGCTCTGCCTTGAGCCTTTCCTGCACCGCCAGATCCACAGCCGTCACAAAATCCGTCCTGCCCTTGGAGTCTATTTCAGCGGCGGCTTTTCTGTCCTTAAGCATTTCTCCACAGGCCGTCACCGCCTTCACGGCTCCGTCAAAAAGCTCCTTCTGTTGTTTTCTGTCCATTCAGTTCGCTCCCTTTGCCGCCAGCACCGCCGGAGATTCTCCGCTCTTTCTTAAAAGCACGGAAACGTAGTCCCCGCCAAGGGCATGTATTTCCTTAAGGGATCTCTTGAGCAGATCGGCGGTCTTGACCTTGAAGCCCGCCTCGGGATTAATAACTATCCTGTAGTTCCCCGCCTTGATTTCCTTCTCCATATCCTCTACGGTGTCGAAGGGTCTCTCAAATAGAGTCCTCACGCAGCCGTACTGCACGGCCTGATGGGTGTCGCTGCCGGAAACGACGGGCTTTCCCAGCTTTCTGCCGAAGCCGTAGGTCAGCCTTTCCGTCCTTCTTCTGTCAATGGCGATGTCCTTGCCGTTGAGGTCTATGAAGTCGAATCTTTTAAGCATTCCCTCGTCCAGCTCCGGTATGTGTCCGCCATCCCTGAACGGGTGTCCGGCTCCCACAAGAAGGTGGTACTCGTCAAAAAGGTCAAACAGTTCACCGGCGGGGAGAAACTTTCCCTTTTCCTTATGGGGCTCAAGGCGTCTGTTAAGTTCACGGACGGCGTCCATCTTTCCTACGCAGATTACATGTCCGCCCTCGGCTATGTCCGTCTCCATGCCGGGAAACACTTTGAGACCGCCGAAAGCAAAGGCGTCTCCCACCTGCTCCCCTTTCGAGGCGATGTAGCCGTAGAGCTCGTCAAACTGAGCCGTATTAAAGTGCTCCGTCAGGCATATGGCGTCAAGGCCGGATCTTTTGGCCTCTCCCAGCAGCCAGTCAGTATATTCCGTAGAAAAGGGCAGATATTTCGCCAGCTTTCCATGTGTGTGAAAATCTATATACATCTTGCATGTCTCCGTTCCAGATATTATCAAATCAATGTTGAAACAAATATTGTTACCGACGTCCACAAAAACGATACCGAGGCGAAAAGCAGATCATTGTTCGTTATCCTGAGGGATGACAGCTTTATCCTTTTTACCTCCTTATTTACGGCTGCGTAGCGATAGCCCTTTATCTCCAGCACCTCCACAGTCGTGCGCGAGCGTTTGGCGGTGTTGAGCATAAGGGGATAGAAGGAGTGCATTATGACTTTTATCTGATAGAACAGATATTTTATCTTTCCCGTAAAGCTCTCGTGCGCAGGAGGGTTTCCCCTGAGGCGGTAGGAAAGAAGCACGTTTTGAAACTCCTCCATAAGTATGGGCAGCATCCTGTAGGCGTAGGATATGGAAAAGGACAGGCGTTCGGGACATCCGAACCACATAAGCCCGTTGGCCAGCTTATCCGGATCCATTCCCGAAAACACAGTCACCGAGGCAAGGGACACTGTAGCCACTTTAAGAGTAAGTATGAGAAGCGGAGCGACCGCCGAGGCGTCTCCGCCAAAAAGCAGAGTCACTATGAATAGATACCCCGTCTGGGAAAACACTCCCAGTCCAAAGAAAAACAGCACCAGTCCCGCCACTCTCGCCATAAGCGTCGTCACCGACACAAGTATGAAGCAGCCCGCCAGAAAGGGCAGGTCATCAATGAACCATGGCACAAGGCCGAAAAACAGGTACCACACAAGAAGCATCCTCGGGTCAAGGCCGGCGATGAACGTGTCGTTGTTTCCGTAGGCGTTTTTCAGCACCTGGTTCCTTAAAAAATCTATGGACAGCTTGTCCAAAATATTTTCCGAAAGTTTATCGGCAGTTTTCATTCCGCAAACGATCTCCCTTCAAAACAGTTTAAAAACTCGTCTATGGTATAGCATAGCGCCCCGTCGTCAAGGCGCTTGCCCATGGTGAATATTTCCGGCGGACGTATGCCCACCTTTTTAAGTACGGCGGCATCGCCGAATATCTCGTCCCTGGAGCCGTCGACCTCTACCCGTCCGCCGCAGAGCACTATTATCCTCTCGGCCCATTCACATACAAGCTGCATATCGTGGGTAGCTATTACGACTGTCTCGGTAATGTTTTTCATATCCTCAAGGGTGCGCATTATTTCTTTCCTTGTGGCAATGTCCAGGTTGGCCGTGGGTTCGTCCAAAAGCAGTATGCCCGGATCCAGCGCCACTCCTATGGCAAGGCTTGCCCTCCTCATCTGTCCTCCGGAAAGCAGTCTTCCGTCCCTGTCCTTCAGGCCATAAAGCCTGAACCGCCTGAGCAGCTCCTCCGTGCGGCTTTCGGTCTGCGCCAGTCCCCTCACCTTCATAGCATAGGAAATATCTCCGTATATGGAATCCTTTATGAACATATCCTCCGGGTTCTGATACACCATGGATATCTGTCCGGAAAGAGCGTCGTTTTTAATATTTTTTATGTTGATGCCGTTTATGTCTATCTTTCCGGAGGTAGGCTTTATAAGGCCGACAAGCATCTTCATCATGGTGGATTTGCCCGCTCCGTTGGAGCCGATGAGCGCCACCTTGTCGCCCCGGCGTATGTCCAGATTCAGGCCGTCAAAAACTACATGGGGGTCGCCCTTGACGCTTCTGTAGGAAACGGAAACGTCCTTAAAAGAAACTACTGTCTCCCCTCTGTGCTCCACGCTTCTTCTTATGGCTCTCGGGCTTACGCTTCTTGCCGCGAAAACGTCCTTTCCCTCCTCCACCGTGGTGGGAAGGGGCGCTTTTTTGTCCAGCGTGCCCTCTTTTTTCATCCTGTGGGCGGCAATGGTCACCTGGGGAGGAAAAATATTGCTCTCCCTAAGCTCGTCCACCCTTTGCAGGGCCTCCCTGGCGGGGAGCATCCATTTTATACCGCCGTCCTTCATAAGCATAACATGCTTGCAGAAGTCGGCTATATATTCCGTATGGTGCTCTATGACGATGATGGTCTTACCATGCCTTTCATTGAGATCCTTAAGCACCGAATAGATGAGATCGGCGTGTCCCGGGTCAAGCTGGGCGATGGGCTCGTCCAAAATGAGCACCTCCGGCTCCAGCGACAAAACTCCGGCCAAAGCCAGAAGGTGGGTCTGGCCTCCGGAAAGCTGCCATATAAATTCATCCTTTTTTGACGAAAGCCCGCACATTTCCAATGCCCTCATACCTCTTTCGAGGTAATCGGGCATGGCATAATTAAGGCAGGCGTAGGACGCGTCCCTAAGCACCGTGGGACAGATTATCTGGTTTTCAAAATCCTGATATACATATCCGACCTTTCCGGCAAGGACGCCCACATCGGTGGTCTGGGTATCCAGTCCGCAGGATGTTACGCTTCCCTCAAAGTCCCCGCTTATAAACTGGGGGATGAGGCCGTTGAGCATTTTGCAGAAGGTGGATTTGCCGCAGCCGTTGTTGCCGACGATGGCAAGGAAATCGCCCTTCTCTATGCCGACGGTTATGTTTTTAAGCACCGGCTCCTCAGCGCCCGGATAGCAGAAGGTCAGATCTTTTGTCTCTATGATGTTCATTTCACACACTCTCTTTGACGTTGTTTTTTGATGAGCGTCCTCTCATAACGAGCACTATTATTACAGTAAGCACAGCGGCGATAACGATTCCGGCGGCAAAGGCGGTCGAGCTTTCTGCCCAGCCTGCTTCCCAGTCGATAAGGCTCATTCCGCTTTCGGCAAGCATTTCGGCGCATACGGCGCAGGCAAAGGCGATGACGCAGCCGATGACCGTCTTGATATTGATGGAGCCAAGAGCCGTCTTTTCCGTACGGGGGCGCATTCCAAGAAGGGGCTCGATCTTTCCGTAAAGCTTAGGCACAAGGTAGAGGGTGGGCAGGAGACAGAAAAGTATGCCGGAGAAGACAAGGTCGTTTAAGAAAGCAAAGCCCTCCGTGGCGAAAACGCTCTCGGGAAGTCCCGCAACTGCTTCAAACTCGCTTACGGCAAACTGAACCTTGAGTATGTCCACTACCATTCCAAGGAAAAGCTGTATTGCCGTTCCTGCAAACGCCGCGATGCCGACCATCTTACGGTTTCTTGGATCGGAAACAAGTCTTCCGGCGATGTATACTCCGATGGTGACTGTAATGAACTTTTCAAGCTCGCCAAGGCCGCCGAACTGTCCAAGCATTATCTCGCTGAAAACAAGCTCGCCCGTGGCGGCTCCAAGGGCCGCGGACATGGGGTCAAAGAGCATGGCAAGGGAAAGGGGAATAAAAAGGAAATACTCTACCGAGAACTCCACGATTCCCACCTGGAACTTGGGTATAAGCTCCGTAAATAATGTTGCAAGGCCGTATAGAGCCATCGTCAGTACAAAAACCATAAGTTTCTGCGACTGATTCAAAGACTGATTTTTTGCGTCAGACATAATAATTCCTCCTGAATTGTATAAATTATGTTTATAAGTTAGTTGTTCGTCATATATAACGAACAACTAAAGTATATAAAGCCTATGTAAAGCCTGCGACCGTTTCTTCGTAAAATGTTTGTTTAATTTTCAATAAGTTTATATATGAAAATTTATTTTCATAATTCAAAATAATTTTCCGAAAATAAACTCGGGAGTCCCTTCGACTCCCGAACCCTCTTGCTATTTAATTTAGAATGGCCAACCGCTTTATGGCTTTCGCCTCCGCCGCCTTTTCTGCTTATTGTGATTATACCATTCGATATATTACGGGGTTAATATCGTTATTGCCGTTTCCCCGCCGTCATCCTTCCTTATTCTCCGTTCCGGCTATCGCTCTCTCATACTGCGTTCCAAAGTAGAAGGAAACAACAACTGTAAAAATAGTAATGAATTTATCCGCGTCTATCTGCCCTGTACAGCTGAGATAAGCAAAAACCGCCGTCAGTACAAGCGTAACTATTGTTTTAACTCTGATTAGCTTTGTGATCGCGTCTATCATCCTATGCCTCCTTATCCTCCAAATCCTCTATCCTATGCTCGCAGACCTTCATCTTTTCCTCAAGCACCGGCACCCTCTTGGCGAAATTGTTATGCTCCCTGACCTCACGAGTCAGCTCCTCTAACTTCGTGTCCGTGACGGCCTGAGCCTTGCTGTTGGAGATGAGCACCCCAATGAGGGTCACTCCGCCGGTTATTATCGCCGTTATTATTGTACTGTCCATTATGCACCTCCCAAAGAGGGGCGGTTTCCCGCCCCGGATAATTATTCAGCCTCGTTTTCTTCCTCCATCTTCTCGGCTTCCTCGTCAAGAACGTCGTCGATGGCATTGTATATCTGCCTGAGTATCTCGTACGCCTCGGCTTTATCCTCGCTGTTGGGATGGGTAACTATCTTCTTCGCTCCCTCCCTGACCTTCGTGTAGAACTTCTCCCTTGTCTCGGAGCTTATTCTGACGTAATTGCTGCCCGCTCCCCATATCCTGTAGGCCTTGCCATTCACCGTGGGCACGCCGTCATCGTTGCCGATCTCGTCCGTCTCCATAAACACGCCTCCGCCGTACTGGCTGGCGTCGTCCATCCATTCCGTGGCGTGGAGAAGCCCGTGCTCGTCTATGTAGGCGTAAACAACCCCGTCGTCGGGCTTGGGTATTTTCTTTCCTTCCTTATAAATAAACTCGTGATGATCCATTTCGGGTACGTTATGATTGATGATGATTTTTCTCATTTCTTAGTCCTCCTTTATTAATTTATAGAGTTCTTTCTCTCCAAAATAATTCGCGTATTCCATTTCGCTCAGCTCCATCCAGCCGGTTTCTTCTTTCACATATACTTTTTTGACCTTGTTCCAGCCGTTGCTTACCTTTGTTTCGCCCATAACGAATGTTCCGTGGGGCTCAAGATATTTCTGTCCCACACTGTCATAAAGGGTCGCCCGGCCGCTTCCGTCACTTCCCGGCAAAAGGTCGGCCTGAAGAGTGTCATTATTATATATTTTGGCCGAATACAGCCGCATCTTCGCTCCCCTCTCGTCCGCGGTCCCGCCGTTATTGGCCGTAAAAATCATAAGCGGATAGGAGCATACCACGTCTCTGTATGTCCTTGTGGCGACAAGGGCGTCATTGAAGTACACCTCATTTTTATCGATGGTAAGCGTGAACCGCTTTCCCGGAGCCGTGTCCTCCGTAAAGTCTATGGCCGTTGACCCCGCATAATCGAACCTGTATCTTACGCCGTCATACACTAAGAAGGCATAGAGCGTTGTTATTCCCAGAGGGTCGTTCCTTGATCCAAGCACCATCGCCGTTTCGTCCCGGCTGACAAAGGACATATCCAAAACGATCTTCGTGTCCTTATTCGGTATGACGTCCGTTATTATGTACTGGCTTCCGTCGGATTCCAGATATTTGTCGAACTTGATTTTCCCGTCCTTTATGTAAAGTCCCCTTCAGTCCGGCGTAAGCCACAGGTCTCCGAGCTTTCCGATCTCGGCCGCCGGATCCAAGTCTGACACATAGCATATGTTTGCCGCGGGCAGGGCGTTTGCCTCCTCCAAAAGCTCCTGAAGCTCCGTTGTGTTTGTCTCTATTGGTGTGGACATAATAACTCCTCCTTTCATCAATACGCCTCGTCAAGGCTTGTGTTATAGGCGTACCATACCGTATTTCCCACGTCCTCGGGCAGGGCGTAAAAGAGCACCTCGCAGCCGTCGCCGGTCATATAGACATCGTCGGTCCAATAGTCCCCAAGCCCCGTGTTTCCAATCTCAGTCCCGAAAAAGTACAAAAACTCCACCGGGAAGCCCTCCACGTCCTTATTGAGGGAATAATAGATCATCCGTGGCACTTCCGGCACGCCGGGGATGGTAAAGCACAGCTCATCGTCATAGTCCGACTGCCGAAGGGTTGCCGTGCCGAAGGTCAGTCCGGGGACGTTCCCGGAGGCCAGCGTTCCAGTAACGCCGAATATCTCCACGCCTTCCTTTATGTTTTCCGGCACAAGGTCAGCGTCCCCCGAAACGCTCACGGCTCCAAGACCGTCATAGTCCTCGTCGGGCGTGACCGTCAGGCCGGATGCCGCCGGCGTCACCGTCTTTATCTGCAAAATCGGGGCGCTCTGGGCTCTGGCCTGCAAAGCCGCCGCTATATCCCCGATGAGCCCCGCCTGAGCCGAGACCTCGGTATTTATCCTGTTTATCTCATTCTGCACGCTCATAGTCCCACCGCCTTAAATGGCTGCCAGAGCCGTCTCTATATCATCAGTCAGGCTCACCGTTCCGCTGCCGTTATGGTATCCCGCGGGGACGGTATAGCTTGTAACCGTCAGGCCGTCTATTGTGGCCGCCACGGCTCCGTTGTTCACCATTGTTCCGGCTTTCTCCGCTCCCGTGGAATCCACGAACACCTTATTAGCCAATACGTCGGCCGGGGAGACTGTCACGTTGGTTACGTCGGCAAAGTTGGCCGGTATGGCTCCAACGGTTACCTGGGACAGTCCGTCATATCCCTCGTCCGGGGTTACGGACTGCTCCGATTTAGTTGGGGTTACGCTCTTTTCCTGCAATGTCGGGGCGTTTTCCACGTTTACCGTTACCTTTGACAGCACCTTTCCCGCCGTCGGTATTACATCTCCGTTGGCCGTTGCCGTCTTTTCCTCCAGCTCTATGGACACGGTGCCGGATCCGTTGTGAAATCCTGCCGGCACGGCATAACTTGTTGCGGAGGTGTCCAGCTTTTTGCTGACTGCGCCGTTTTCCGCTATGCTTTCCACGGCCACGGTGCAGTCCTCCAGGTCCGCTGTAGATTCCGCCAGACCCATTCCGCTCAGTTTCGTCCTCAGCCTGTCCCTTAATCCCTGTAATCTCGTTATCTGTTCCGATACGCTCATTTTCTCACTCCTTTATTGTTTGTTCCGGCGGGCTTTTCCGGTATCTTGATTTTAACTTTTTATAAAGTTACTTTTCTATCCCAGCAAGGTATATTTTATCTTTTTCTTTTATTAGCTTCTCAAACTTATCCGTAGCACATAACTTAATAATGTGTATAACCGCGTTATGACTAATCTAAGTCTATATACGTAAACATAAATAAAATAAGGGGTGGAAACGCCTTCAGGCGTTTCCACCCCTTAGACTGTCAAAAAACTAATCCATTGTGAGCGGAAGGGTTCGGGAGGGCAAGAC
>OGGQ01004154.1_pt1 | contig 12433 bp, 11 predicted proteins | sample 1571191 | NCBI WGS metagenome assembly OGGQ01 (sample SAMEA2582061, study PRJEB24529) | metagenome | biome: Human gut stool | place: China | collected 2011
TCAGCGGCACCCCGTGCGCGTGCGCGGCGGCGGCGAAGCGCTCGATGTCGAGCACGGCCAGCGCCGGGTTCGCGATGGTCTCGCCGAAGACGCACTTCGTGTTGGGCCGGAAGGCGGCTTTAAGCTCCTCGTCGGTGCAGTGCGGATCGACGAAGGTGCACTCCAGGCCCATGCGGCCCATGGTATGGGCGAGCAGGTTGTAGGTGCCCCCGTAGATGGCCGAGGAGGCCACCACGTGATCGCCCGCACCGGCGATGTTGAACACCGCGAAGAAGTTCGCCGCCTGGCCCGAGGAGGTGAGCATCGCCGCACATCCGCCCTCCAACTCCGCGATCTTCGCCGCCACCGCATCGTTGGTGGGGTTCGCCAAGCGCGTGTAGAAGTAGCCGGACTCCTCCAGATCGAACAGGCGCCCCATGTGCTCGCTCGTGTCGTACTTCCAGGTGGTGTTCTGGTAGATGGGCACTTGGCGCGGCTCGCCGTCGCCGGGCCGCCACCCGCCTTGCACGCAGGTCGTTCCAATCCGCTCGCTCATTCAGGGCTCCTTTGGGTCTCGCATTTTTTCGCTCGCCCATTATAGGGGCACCCGGGCCACCCCGGTTATAGGAAGTCCCCAGCGAATGCCATCGGAAAATCCGAGAGCCTTCTGCCGAGACCCCCTCGATTATCCTGAAATGAACTATTGTTCTAAGAACATTTGTTTGCTATAATTCGCTTTGAGAAGACGGCAGTGCTTGCATTTATTGTTACTAATTGTTACAATAAATTGCGCCATGCAGGAGGTCGAGAGACATGCCCATGACAGCTAGAGAAGCGATACAGCTCACCAAGAAAATGGGCGGACGCTTCGTCAGGCACGGAGCGAGACATGACATTTCGCGAATGCTGCTGGCGAAGAGTTCCCTATCCTCCGCCACCCCGGAGATCTTTCGCCGGGGGTCGAGCGAGCCATCAAAGAAAAGCTAGGGCTTCTCTAATACTTCACCCAATAGAGAGGAAGCGACCTATGAAGTTTCTCTACGAAGCCATCCTCACCCCGTGGAGCGGCGGGTGGGAAGCTGAGTTTCCCGACCTGGGTATCTGCACCCAGGGGGACACTCTGTTCGATGCGGCTTTCATGGCGCAAGATCTGCTGACCCTCTGGATCTCCCAAGCGCTTCGCGAAGGACGGCCCTTGCCGGAGCCGCGGATGGACCATCCCGCCCCCGCAAACGGCAAGGCCATCGCCGTTGCCGTGGAATGCGATGCCGACACGCCTTCCCTCACCACCATGACCGTCCAAGAAGCGGCGGATATCCTCGATGTCAGCACCTCGCGCATACACGCCATGATTCGCGACGGCATTCTGAGAACCGAGAAAGTTGGCAGCGCCCGCCTTGTGTCAGCCGACGATGTCATAGACTATTTCAATAGCCCCCGAACCGCTGGCCGCCCAAAGAAGGTCGCGACCGCCTGATTTCGGGAGATGTGTCTAGCGGGCCTCCACCTTGTCGAGGAGTTCCTGTCGGTTGTTGACCAGGGCCTTCTCGTAGATGTGGCGCACGTGGGTCTTCACGGTGCCCGTGGTCACGAACAGCTCGTTGGCGATGTAAGGAAGGGTGCGACCGCGCGCCAGCAGTGAGAGGATCTCCGTCTCGCGGGCCGTCAACCCCACGGCCCGGGCAAAAGCGGCAGCAGGATCCTCTTCTTGCGCTTCGTCCAGCACGCTAGAGCCCTTACCCTCCGCAAGAGCAAGTTCGGGGGAGCAGGAAGACTTCCCCGTCCGACCCCGTTCTCTTCTTGGCGCCTCTTCCACCTCTTCCGCCTCTTCCATCTTTTCCGCATCTCCCTCTGCCTCCTCACCCTCGTCCGCGCCTACCTGCGCGGCTTGGGCCACCACCATGAAGAACAGCGCGAGCACACCGGCACCGCATACGGCAGACAGCAGCAAAGGCGTCTCCCCCGCCACCTGAAACAGCAGTTTTCCCGCCAGGTTCCCCGCAAGCACCACGGCGCTGATCAGCGCTTGGCCCACACCGAAGGCCACCAAGGGGGACAGGCCCTGAAGACGGGTGCTGCGCGTCACCACCACATAGACGAGCGGTTGGAAGAACAGCGTGCAGCCCTGAACGAGCGCCCCTCCGACCGGCACCGCCGCCGCGCCGAGCACCAGAATGGCCACAAGACCCACGACGCTGAAGGTGACGGTGATGCGATACAGCTGCGCTACGGAGAAGGCCGTCCGCTCAGCCGTCAGGGGCACGAGCGCCATGGTGGCGATGCAGGCGCAAAGAGCGATGCCACCCGGGTAAAGGCTGTCGGCCCCCTCGTAGGAAGTGCCCATGATGACCGAGGCCATCACGTTGCCCACAAGGGCCGCCACGGCAATCACCCCCAGCGAGCGCCACGGAAGCGCATGTAGCTCGCGCGAGCCGGCCGTCACCTCACCGGGAGCCTTCCCCGAGGAACCCGGCGAACCCGCTATGTCGGTGGAGAGAGCAGAGGAGGGGAACACCTCGGGAGCAAGCCCCGAACGTGCCGAGGCATCCCAGAACCAGAGGCCCCAGGAAGCTAGGGGCAGAAAGACAGCAACGACTTGTGCCGCCACGACAAAGGGCGTTGCGACGTAAAGCAAGAGAATTGCGAAATAGATCCCATAGGCCACGAGGAACGAGACCATGACGACTGCCGACACATCCCTTGACTCCAAGGAGTAGCGGGCGCCCCAGGCGCAGCCGAGCAGCGTTCCCGCAACCCCGCATATCGCCCCGCAGCCGACGAGGGGCCATGGCGCGTCGATCGCCACCGTCAGCGGAAGCAGCGCGCTCGCCAGCGCGAGCAGCGAGGCGCACACCAGCAGCACGCCGCGCCCCACCGCAACGGAGCGCTTCCGCAAAGCGAGGACGATGGCCACAGCGGCAACCACCACCGCACCTTGGGAGACGAAGAAACCGACTTCGATGCCGACGCCGCCGACCGGTCGCTCGGCGGGAATGAGCACGGGGCTCAGATACGCCAGAAACCCCCAAGCCCACAGGCAGGCCGAGCCGAACACCGCCCGGCCCCAGCCCACGCGGCGGGCGCCCCGCACCGCCTCGGCACCTTCTCGTTCATTTAGCACAGCCCCAGCCACCACACGCTCCTCTCTTGAACTGGAGTAAGTATCGCACAGATCAGTGCGGCCATCACGAACAACCACGGGAGACGACATGACTTTGACCTGCGTTTTCTCAAATATCTACCGTTTCGGTAGATGGGGTTAGCGCACCTGGCGAGCAAAGATAGGGCCACCGCGTTGAGGCTCCGGCAAAGGGCCGGCACCCGACGCCGAGAGACACGATGGAGGGAACATCATGACCGAATGCACCCAACCCAGCACCCCGTCCGCCCCGTGCCCCACGGGTAGCTCGAACCCCGCCGCGGCGCCTTCCGTGAGCCGGCGCGGCTTCCTCTCCGGCGCGGCCGTCGCCGCCGGGGCCGCCGCCCTCGCAGGCCTTGCGGGTTGCGCGCCCAAGACCCAGGCCGAAGTCGCGGGCGAGACCATAGCCGCAGACGATGCGGCGACCGGCGGCGCCATGCAGACCACCGATCCCGCCAAGGCCGTCTGGCCCGTGGTGGAGGAAGTGGAAGTGGGCTCGGCCGGCGAGGGAGTGGTCGCTTTTGTGGCAGAGCCCATCGCCGCCGATGAGATCGTCGCCACCCACGACGTGGACGTCGTCGTCTGCGGCCTGGGACCGGCCGGCGACGCCGCCGCCCTGGCCTGCGCCGAGCAGGGCCTGAAAACCGTGGCCGTGGAGAAGCAGAACCGCGGCAACTACAACTCAGCCACCATCGGCGGCACCAATTCCGAGCTGCACAAGTTCTGGGGCATGGAGTACGACACCACCGAGTGGATGTCAGACGCCATGATCGGCTGCTCGTTCCAGGCGGACATGACGCTGTACCAGCACTACCTCGAAAAGAACGGCGAAGCCGTGAACTGGTACATCAGCCACTTCGACAACCAAGACTTCAACGACTACCCCCTCACCTTCGCCGCCGGCGACTTCCCCGACTTCCGCGAGCAGTACGACTCCACGGCGCTCAGCCGCTCGTGGAACACCTCGCTGAATCTCCCCTATCCTCCCGGCGAGCTGGCCGACATTCTCGCTGGCATCCTCACCGAGGCCGGCGTCGAGATCCGCTACGAGACCCCGGCCTGCCAGTTGGTGACCGACGAGGCGGGCTCCGTGACCGGCGTCATCGTGAAGAGCGCCGACGGCTATGAGCAGTACAACTGCGCCAAGGGCGTCGTGCTCGCCACCGGCGGCTACGAGTTCAACCAGCAGATGCTGAAGGAGCGCTGCCGCCCCCGCGGCGTACCGGGCCGCTGGCTCACCGGCGCCTTCGGCAACACCGGCGACGGCCTTCAAATGGGAGTGGCCATCGGCGCTGCCGAAGATGAGTTCCCGCAGTCCATCATGCTCGATCCCGAGCAGCTCATGCCCTTCGTGCGCGTGAACAAGCTCGGCAAGAGGTTCACCCCGGAGTACGACCCTTACGGCCAGCTGGCCATGGCCATCCAGTACCAGCCCGGCACCTACGATTTCTACATCGTGGACAGCGCCCTGGACACCAAGATCGACAAGGTTTGGACGCCGAGTTCTTCCTGCTACGGGCCCAAGGAGCAGTGGGTAGCTGCTGCCCAGAGCGAGAACGCCTTCAAGGCCGACACCCTGGAAGAGCTGGCCGAGCTCATGGAAGTGCCCGCCGACACCTTCGTGGAGACTATCAACCACTGGAACGAGATGTGCGCCGCCGGCGCCGACACCGACTTCGACATGCCCGGCTCCATGATGATGACCATCGATCAGCCGCCGTTCTACGCCACCAAGGAGTTCGCCGACGGCCTGTGCACCACGGGCGGTCTCATCGTCGACACCGAGTGCCGCGTGCTCGACAAGGATCGCCAGCCCATCGAGGGCCTGTTCGCGGCAGGCATCGTGTCCGGCGGCATGTTCTACAACACCTATCCGCACCACCTGAACTGTCTCTCGCACACCCGCAACTGCCTGATGGGATACACCATTGGCCAGGTGCTGGGCGCCAAGCAGTAGCGGACCCTCGCACTCACCTATCTCGATAGGGCGCCTCCCCTCCCTGCGCCCTGCATGCGAAACGGGCGGCCGCCATGCGCGCGCCGCCCGTTTCGCTGTCGCCCCTTCTATCCGCGCACCGCGTCCGAGGGGACGATGGTCATCGATTGGAAGCGATCGGCCATGTAGGCGTCGCCGAACTCGTGATCGTAGAACTGCTGGAGGGGCGTGTCCACCGGGTCGTGGGACAGGCGCATATACCAGCAGTCGAGGGCCTGCAGGGTCATGACGGCGTCCACCAACATGAAGCAGGCGGCCACGGTGGTAAGCATATAGCGCCAGTTCCACGGAATGAAATTCACGAGCCGCAGCATGAACGGCAACAGCAGCTTTATCCACACCACGCCGAGCAGCCCCCAGCAGGCCATGAACGGCAGGCACGTGCGGCCGCCGAACAACGATCCGGGCATGTTGGAGTAATCCCAGGCCACCGCGCCGAACGCGTACTGCATGAACAGGCTCACGAACGCCTCGAAGGCACCACCGATGACCGCCGCCACCAGAAAGATGACGAGCCAATTGCTTTTGTGGAAGCGGTTGAGGAAGATGGTCATAAGTACCGCGCCGCAGCCATAGATAGGCGAGAACGGGCCGAACAGCAGCCCCGCGCGGTCTTGCCATTGGCCTGGCACCACGAACAGAAAGTGGACGATCTCCTCCATGAGCAGCCCCAGCACGCTGGCCACGACGAAGATCCAGAACAGGTTGAAGAAGTTCAGCGTGATGTTGCCCGAGGGGTCGCGACCGAGCGTCCCGGCCTCCCCCTCCGCGTGCTCCTCGGCCTCGCGGGCCTTGCGATGGGCGCGGCGTTCTTCGAGCAGCGAGGGGTCGAGGTAGCTCTGCAGCGCCACCGTGACCGCGAAACCGACGCCGTAGGGAATAAGCTCGTAGCCAATGCCGGCCAGCATGATGGAGCACAGAGCCCCGGCCAGAAGAAGCACGTACAGCCCGTAGGAGAGCAGCGCTGCCCAGCGCCGCTGGTTGCGGATGAGGCGCACGCCGAACACAATGAGCGTGACGGCGAGGGCCACCAGCACGGCCAGATTCACGAAGGTCACCACGATGGTGGAGATGCCCTCCCCGCGCATAGCCCCAGAGTCGAACATGGTCACAGCCTGATACATGGTCTTCGCGATGACCGGCAGCGCGACGCCCGAGCCGATAATGAGCAGCACGCCGAACACGCGCAGCACCACCGGCAGGCGCTTCTTGTCGGCGGGGCTGGTGAATTCGGCAGCGATAGTGGCCGCGGTCTCATCAAGGGCGTGCTTTTTCTCGGCTAGAGCCTCCTTAGCGTCATCGACAATGACGCTCGGGTGCTCCACGGCGCGCACGACATCGCGGGCCTCGTCGGCGGCGTGGGCGAGCTCTTCCTCGGCCGCATGCACGATGCGCTCGGGGTGGCGCGCGTCGTCTAAGGCCTCGCGGATCTCTTCTTTGTCGCGAGCAATGTCGGCCACCAGCTCGGCATGGTCGTTATGTAGCTGGTCGTGCCACTCGCGATGAGTTTCAGCCACGTCGGCCTTTTCGAATTCCACGGCCTTCTCAAGGTCGTCCCGCAGGTCGGCCTCGGCCTTGCGCGCGGCCTCTTCCAGGTGATCTACATGGCGTTTTTCGTCTCCCATAGCCGGCCTCCTTTTCCCTGAACGCGTGTCTCGGCATCCAGTGTAAAGGGGCGCTCTGTGAAACCATGACCAGCTGACGCAACGTCTGCCAACCCGATAAGCCCTCGTTATGCAGCGGTTACGGGAAACAAGCGGCCGGCGGCCTACCCCCAGCAGGCGATGAACATCGCAATGCCCACGAACACGACGGCCAGCCCCATAACGGCCATAATGTCGCTCAACTTGTGCACGTCAGCCTCCTCGCGCTCGTTCTACTCTGACTCTCTATCTACTAGACGTTTGGGAAGCCCGCTTTGTTGCACCCCCACCCACCTTCCACAAAAGCAGCACGAACCAGAGAGCGCCTCGACCGCGAAAGAGGGCTACGAAGAAACGCGCGGGACAAGAACGTCGAGCAGGCGCCTCGCCAATCTAGCGCCCGAGGATCCCGTCGGTGTAGGCGTTGCGCGGGTGCACTTGGGCGGCATCGCGAGCGTTCGCCAGCTTCAGGGCGATAACGCGCCACGGGCTGCAATCGAGATACGCGATTTCCATAGCCGAAAGATCGGCGCTATCGATGCCGTCCTGCTCGGCGAAGCTGTTACGGTAAATGACGAAGGCGTAGCGGATTACGCGTGTCTCACCCGGCATCAGCGTGTCATACCCGCCGGCAAGACCCACTATGAAGTCATCGCCACCAAGAGGATACAGCGCTGCTTGAGCATAATTGTCTGGAAGCATCCCGGCATCCATCATCGCGTTATCGCCCGTGAAGGCGGCACACCGCAGCACAGGGTTCGGCGGTGCCGCGGGTTCGGTGCCGAGATTGCCAACCTCTACATCGACCACCACCATGCGAACGTCCTCGTCGGCGAACAGCATTCCCGAACCTGCCGAGAGGTTCGTCTCGACGTACAGCGGATACCATTCCGTAAACGCCGCTGGAGACACCATGGCGCAATCGACGACGCGGGCCGAGAACGGGGCGATCTCCTCATCCCATCCCTCGCTTTCCATCGCGGCCTTTCTCTCGGCATCGGTCATGGAATCCCAGTCCTCCTGCAGGTAGGGGCTTGCCTCCAGGTCGTATTTCATTCCCCAGTCCAAGTCATCCAGCACGACGGTCTCGCCAAAAGGCACTTCCACAATCTCCTCGGCCTTCCAATGGGGAGCGTAGCCCGAGGACATCCCCGTCGGCGTCTCCTGGGTTAAGGTAGCGCGTGCGGGCTGAGCGATAAAATGCGGAATCATCCAGGCGAGCGCCGCCAGAAGCACCCCTATGGCCGCAACGCCGACAACAACGCGGATCGCCCGGTTCGGCCCTGGCGCCTTCAAGCTCGTCTCTTCGGCCATAGCTCGCTCCTTTTCGCTCGATTACCGAGCCCAAACTAGCATGGGATCAGGCCAAAGGGCAATGGTGAGGTTTTTCACCCTAGGGCAAGCGCCTGCGATAAGATAAAGTGAGAGGCATCCAATCGGAAAAGGAGCCGAACCCGTGATTCCCTTCGCCAGCTTCATTATCGTCTTTTCCGCCCTAATCGGCGTAGGCGCGGCCTGCGCGGCCGTTGGGCAAGCTTGCTTTCGCCGACGCAGCGACGATGTGAGCACACGGCTGGCGGTACTGTGGTCGGTCGCGAGCATCGGGCTCTCCATTGTCGTGCCGGCACTGGATGGATTTCAGGCATCCAAAACGGCCGCGATCGCCTCAGCGGCGCTGCTGGCAGCAACCGCACTGGCCTCCTTTTTCCTAAGTCGTTACTGGCGCGAAGCCGCCATGAAGCGCGAAGCAGAGCGTTTGCAACTGGCGAAAAGCGGCTACGCTGACTCGCAGCTGGCCGACCCGGAGGTGCCGCAAGAGCCTGATATCGAAGCCCTCTGCGCCAAGGCCGCCCGCACCTACGACCTCACCCGCCGCGAAGAGGATGTGCTGCGCCTCCTCGTTGAAGGGCGCACGGCACCGCAAATCGCCGAGGAGCTCGTCGTCTCGCCCAACACCGTGAAAACCCACGTGCGCAACCTCTATCGAAAGCTCGGCATCAACCGCCGCGCCGACCTCGCCTGCCGCCTCGAGAGCTAAAGGAGACTTGAGCATGTCTGAAGCAGCTAGCACATCGAACATCGTCCTTTTCGAATCCTCCGATGGGGAGGTGAGATTAGATGTCGCGGTTGACGTCGGAAAGGACGAGATCTGGCTCAACCGCTCTCAGATGTCTCTCCTGTTCGATCGCGATGTCAAAACCATTGGCAAGCATATCGCCAACGCGCTTAAGGAGGAATTGGAGAACTCACCGAAACCAACTGTCGCAAAATTTGCGACAGTTCAAAAAGAGGGGAATCGCGAGGTAGGGCGGCAGGTCGAATACTACAACCTCGACGTCATCATCTCGGTGGGCTACCGCGTGAAGTCTCAGCGCGGCGTTGAGTTCCGTCGCTGGGCCACCGACGTCCTGCGTCGTTATATCGTCGAGGGCCGCGCCGAGAACGAGAAGCGCCTGATCGACGGGCTATCATCGTGCAGCTGCCCCTAATCCCCGTAGGGGATGACGCCCGTGAAGGGGTAGGAACCGTCGGTGGCTATGAGGAGGTAGTTGTCGGCGCCGCCGAACTCGTCGTCGGAGGCGTCGATGACGTACACGTTGGCGAAGTGGCTGCGCAGGCGCTCCACCTGGGAGAAGAGGCGGTACATGGCGTCGCCGGTGTATTCCACGACACAGTTAGCCATGAGCAAGCCGCCCGGCGTCAAGCGCGCGCGGGCGCAAGCAATGCCCTCGTCGCTGGCGAAGAACGGCACCGCCTCGCGCCCGACGAAGACGTCGTTGATGATGGCATCGTAGAGGGCGTCGTCCGACCGCCGCAGGAACGCCTCGCCGTCTTCCACGAAGATGCGCAGATCGTCGGCGCGGCCCTCGGCGGCCAGCTGCGTCTCCAGACGATCAAGGAAGAAACGCTCCCGGGCGATCTGCACCATGGCCGGATCGATTTCCACCACGTCCAGCGCAACGCCCGGATGCTCCAGCAGCAGCTGCTTGGGATAGGCGAACCCAGCGCCACCAAGCATGAGCACACGGTTTACAACCAGCGGATCCAGCGCCTCGGGAAGCACCGCCTCGAAGAGGTGGTCGAAGGATCGCAGGTACGCAAAGGGGCACGTCGCCCAACGCTCGTCCAGATAGGTCGCCGACTGCAGCACCCCGCCCACATTCAGCATGCGCACAAGCGACCCGTCCTCCGCAGGCATCGCATACACCGCCGCCTCTCCGAACCGAGAAGGAAACACCTCGCGCTTCCCCGCGCGCCCAGTAACCCTGTCCCACCAATCTGCCAGCACCATCGCCCCTTTCCGAGCCTGCAACTGCGACCGCGGCCGAGCCTTATCGCACTCTGTGCCACAGTATCGCACAGAAACCGCCGTGTTAGTTTCAGTTGCTTGCCTGATCGGGCGGCAATCGCTATGGTTGAAAGGAGAATGAAATCATCGGCGGCGAGGAGTGCTTGTGCTGGCCGTCGCCTTCTACGCCATACCAGAGCTCTCGAGTTCCGCAGCAACACAAGAAGCGGCGATCAACCGTACTATCATAGAATACGAGCTCAACGGCCAGGCAAGCCAGTTCGTCATCGACCTAGACGCCTACGACCCCACGACAGCCATCGGCTGCACCGGCTCACCCGTCATAGCCGACGCCGTGAACGCCCAGCAGTTCTACAACATCCCAGGCAGCGCCAGCGAATTCGAAGAAGCCGTCTGCACCTACATAGAAGACCACGGCGGCACCGTCACCTCCGTAGAGACGATCTCGGAGTCTTAGCTAGATTATTAACGGTATATCAGCGAATCTCGGGGGCTCGTTCGGCCAGTCCCCTGGAAACTCATCTAGCAGAGCACCTAGCCTCAGCCTTCCCATTGTCCTCGACAGCACCTGGTACCACCAGCCCACAGCTACGATTCCTCATTCGACGGCGTCAGCACCTGTCACGATTTCGCGGGGCGCCGTTGTCTGTAGCGCAATGCACCTTCAACTTCGGAAACTGCAAAAGCCCAGATCATAGCCATGGGATATCTTGGTCGTCGGAATCGGCGTAGAAGCAAACTGAGTAAGGCATATCGTCATTGAGGGGGTCATCGTCTTCGCGACTAGCGGCGGCAAGCCAGAGCTCGTGACGAAGCACGGTGCCTCCCATCGCCTCTATGGCTTGATTCGCTCGCTCAGAAAGCGTATCTAGGCTTCCCGGCTCGTTGAGCAGCTCCGCTGCGTCCATGGCCTCAGCCATGCCTGGCTCCCCAGCGCAACCGATAACGCGCCCATGATCCTCGGGATCCAGGAGAAGCCGCAATGATTTCTCCTCGCCATTGAGGCGATAGACAATCTTATTGTAATCTGGATCGTCAGCCACGCTGTCCCACCATATCACATATGAGAACTGCTGGTTTGGCAGCCAGACGAAAAGTCCGAAGGCCAGCGCCATAGCCGCCGCGCCGATGAGCGCCCATTTGAGGGAGCGCACGAGGCGATCGAGCCGTTGCGACTCGCTGGTAACGCGCTCGTCCAGAAGAGAGGTCTCCCACGCAAGATCGCGGGGCTCTTTCTCCGCCATCGCGCTCTCTCCCAACAGTTCGGCGGCGCTTACGCCGAGAGCTCGCGCCAGGGCCATGAGCGAATCGGCGTCGGGAACCGAGGTGCCGCGCTCCCACTTCGAGATGGTCTGGCGCACCACATGGACGCGCTCGGCCAGCTCGTCCTGGCTCAATCCCTGCTGGATGCGCAGCTTCTTGATGGTGTCCTTCAACATGGCGCCGGCCCTTCTCGGAAACGTTCTCACCGCTTCACCGTAGCAGTACGACGCCGAGGACACAAGCAACGATGTTTAACAAAGGGACACTGAACTGGTCTTGCGACGCAAGTGCGGTCGGCGCGAGGAACAAAACGAGACCTTCCCGCGTCATTTATGCGGTTGTGATCGAATAAAGTGGCCCTCCCCCTTCCATCGATTTGAGGAGAAGCCCATGAAGGAAAACGAACTCGAGTTCAGTGATTGGCCCATGTTCGATCTTCTGATGACGAACGAGGAGCTTTGCCGCGAGCTGCTTGAAGTAGTCCTCGATGCACCGGTGTCGAACATTGAGTACATCATCGCCGAGAACGATATCCGTCCGACGCTCACCAACCACGGCGTGCGTCTCGACGCCTACGTAAAAACCGAGAACGAGGTTTACAATATCGAGATGCAAACAGTCAAGCGGACTAAACTCGGTCGCCGTTTGCGCTTCTATCAGGGCGCCATGGACACCTTGGCACTACGCCGTGGCGAGCACTACGGAAACCTCCCTCCCTGCTACATTGTTTTCATCTGCCTGCACGATCCCTTCAATGCGGGGCTGCCGGTATACACGCTAAACGTAAAGTGCCAGGAGAATACGAGCGTGGAAACGGACCATGGGTTCACCTGGGTCGTCTTGGCTGCCTCTGCCTGGGACAGGCTCCCTCCGGGACGCCTGCGAAACCTGCTACACTATATTGCTACCGGAGAAGCGGGCGACGATCGGTTCGCCACGAAACTAGCCGCCGCCGTAAGGGCAGCGAACGGCGACGAAGCGTGGAGAAAGGAGAAGATGGCCTTGCTGACATTCGAGGAAGACATGGAGATCCAGAGACGCATGCTCGAGGAAGACCGGGAAGACCTCGAGACTCTAAGACGCATGCTCGAGGAAGGCCGGGA
>OGGQ01004155.1_pt1 | contig 12432 bp, 13 predicted proteins | sample 1571191 | NCBI WGS metagenome assembly OGGQ01 (sample SAMEA2582061, study PRJEB24529) | metagenome | biome: Human gut stool | place: China | collected 2011
TGCCCGTGCGCGGCCAGCGCAGCAAGACCAACGCGCGTACCCGCAAGGGCCCGAAGAAGACCATCGCCAATAAGAAGAAGTAAGGAGGGAGAACCAAGATGGCAACTGCAAAGGCATCCGCCGGCAAGAAGGTCATTCGCCGCCGGCGTGAACGGAAGAACATTGAGCGTGGCCAGGTCCACATTCGCTCTTCCTTCAACAACACCATGGTAACTGTTACCGATACACAGGGCAACGCGATCTCCTGGGCTTCCTCCGGCGGCCTCGGTTTCCGCGGCAGCAAGAAGTCCACTCCCTTCGCCGCCCAGACCGCGGCTGAGACGGCCGCCCGCGCCGCCATGGAGCACGGCCTGAAGACCGTGGAGGTCTTCGTGAAGGGCCCCGGCCAGGGCCGTGAGGCCGCCATCCGGGCGCTGCAGGCCGTGGGCCTGGAAGTGACCATGATCAAGGACGTCACTCCCATCCCTCACAACGGCTGCCGCCCCCCGAAGCGCCGTCGCGTGTAATCGAAAGAGGAGGTAACAAGCAATATGGCAAGAAATATGCAGCCGATTGCCAAGCGCTGCAAGGCTTTGGGCATTTCTCCTGCCGTCATGGGCTATGCGAAGAAGGAAACCAACCGCAATCCCGGCGGCCAGATGAGAAAGAAGAAGAGTGAGTACGGCATTCAGCTTAACGAAAAGCAGAAGGTCAAGTTCATCTACGGCATTCTGGAGAAGCAGTTCCACGACTACTACGAGGCTGCTGCCGCTGCCCCCGGCAAGACCGGCGACAACCTGCTGATCACCGTGGAGCGCCGTTTGGACAACGTGGTGTACCGTATGGGCTTTGCCATGACTCGCCGTCAGGCCCGTCAGCTGGTGAGTCACGCCCACTTCACCGTCAACGGCAAGAAGGTCAACATTCCCTCTTATCTGGTGAAGGCCGGGGATGTGATTGAGGTGGCTGAGTCCAGCCGTTCCTCCGAGGTCTTCAAGCGTCTGACAGGCCAGGATGCTCCCATGTTCCTGCTGCCCGCTTGGATGGAGCGCGAGAAGAATACGCTTAAGGGCACGGTCATCCGGCTCCCCGCCCGCGAAGATATTGACGTTCCTGTTGAGGAACACCTCATCGTTGAGTTGTATTCTAAGTAAGCGGAGGATACCCTCGAATATGACACGAACTGCCTGCGGCGGGAGGTTTTATCTCGCCGCAATGAGAAGATGAAGGAGGGTACTGCATGATCGAAATTGAAAAGCCCCAGATTGAGTGCATGGAGACGCCCGGTGACGCGACATACGGCAAGTATGTGGTGGAGCCCCTGGAGCGCGGCTACGGCACCACTCTGGGCAACGCGCTTCGCCGCATTATGCTCTCTTCACTGCCCGGCACTGCGCCGACCACCATCAAGATCGCCGGTGTGCAGCATGAGTTTTCCACCATCCCCGGCGTGAAGGAGGATGTGACGGAGATTGTTCTGAACATTAAGGGCCTGCTGACGAAGCTGCACAGTGAGACCGTGAAAACGGTTTACATTGAGGCAGTAGGCCCCTGTGAGGTAACTGCCGGCGATATTAAGGCTGACAGCGAGGTTGAGGTGCTGAACCCGGAGATGCACATCGCCACCCTGGACAGCGGAGCGTCTCTGAATATGGAGATCACACTGTCCCATGGCCGCGGCTATGTACCTGCGGACCGCAATAAGCCTCAGCAGAACGTGATTGGAACCATTGCCGTGGACTCTATTTATACCCCAGTGTATAAGGTGAACTACACGGTGGAGCCTACCCGCGTGGGCGCCTCCAGTGATTTTGACAAGCTGACCCTAGAGGTCTGGACGGATGGCACCATCTCTGCCCGGGATGCGGTATCTCTGGGCGCAAAGATTCTCTGTGACCACTTTACCCTCTTCACGGATCTCTCTGAGAACGTGGGCAGCAAGCCCACGGTGGTGGAGAAGGCGGAGGCGCAGCGGGACAAGGTGCTGGAGATGACCATCGAGGAGCTGGACCTCTCCGTCCGCAGCTTTAACTGCCTCAAGCGCGCCAATATCAACACCGTCGAGGACTTGATTTCCAAGACCGAGGACGAGATGATGAAGGTCCGCAATCTGGGCCGCAAATCTCTGGAAGAGGTTATCAATAAGCTGTCCATGATGGGCCTGCATTTGGCCGACGAAGAAAATAACTGATGCCGGAATCCCCGGCTGACCAAAATCCTAAGAAGGAGGAGACCAAAATGCCCGGAACTCGGAAACTTGGCAAGACCACGGATCAGCGCATGGCGATGCTGCGCCAGCAGGTCACAGATTTCCTGGATAACGGAAAGATGGAGACCACCGTTACACGTGCCAAGGAGATTAAGCCCCTGGCCGAGAAAATGATCACCCTCGGCAAGAAAAATGACCTGGCTGCCTACCGGCAGGCCATGAGCTTCATTACCCGTGAGGATGTGTGCAAGAAGCTGTTTAAGGAAATCGCTCCCAGCTATACGGAGCGCAACGGCGGCTACACCCGCATTATCCGCATCGGTGTGCGCCGCGGCGACGCCGCAGAGACAGCGCTCATCGAGCTGGTAAAATAAAAACATGAAAAAGCCCTTTGCAATGTGTACCTAGGCGCATTGCAAAGGGCTTTTCATGTTTTCCTTGAATCACTATCAGGGGATGTGATAAGATCATTAAAATGGGAGGTGGCGTCTATGCGAAATGTATGTTGCTATGAGTGTGGGAAAAAATATGATTACGATGAGGACGGTTTCTGCCCTCACTGTGGGGCATTCAATCAGCCGTCTCGGTCTGGTACAGGCGAAGCGGCTTTACATACCCAGCTCGCAGAAAGGGAACATATCAGGCCAAGGCAGCGCGTACAGCGGGAGAAAAAAGAGGGAAAGATGGAAAATGTTTTAAAAAAGATGCTCGCTGTGCAGCAGCATAGCCGCCGGCTGCCAGGCGGAGATTTGTAAGTAGCGGAAGGTAAAAATTTAACGGGTGTAATTTCCGCGCCTTTGTACAAACTACCTCTGCATAAACAGGGAGGTGCGCGTGGAGATGAGGAAAAAGCGCCTGGTTTTTTTATGCCTTACTTTGGCGCTGCTGAGCAGCTGCGCACTGGATGAGCCCATGGTCCAAACTGATGGTGAGGCAGAAATTACGGAAGAAATAAAATTTGTTGCCTTAACGTTTGATGACGGCCCACATGCAGGTACGACAGAGCGTCTGCTGGATGGCCTAGAGGAGCGGGGAGTTCACGCCACGTTCTTTCTGATTGGATCGGAGATTCCGGGGAATGAGGACTTGATTAGGCGTATGCAGGAAGAGGGACACCAGATCGGGAACCACACCTGGAGTCATATTCGTCTGGCGGGGCCTTCTTCCTCGCAGGCAGAGGAGGAGATCAGCAAGACAGATGCGCTGCTGACGTCTATACTGGGCAAGGGGACCTACTGGCTTCGTCCACCTTATGGACAGGTTGCAGAAGGAATCGAGGTTCGTGTGCCTATGGTAAAGTGGTCTGTGGACCCACGCGATTGGGAGACCCGCAACACCAGTCAGGTAGTACGGGCAATTGTGGAAGCCGTTCAGCCAAACAGCATTATTTTACTCCACGACATCTATCAGACTTCTGTGGACGCCGCGCTGGAGGTTGTAGATACTCTTCAAAAAGAGGGCTATTGCTTTGTGACGGTGGAAGAGCTTTTAGCGAACAATGACATTGTACCTGAGCCGGGAATCCTGTATCGTACCGGGACAGGATAAAGATCTTAGCACAGATGCTCATAAGAGAGATAGAAGCTATTAGAAGGCGCCCGAAGAATCTGTAGGACTCTGCGGGCGCCCGGCTTTTACGAGGAGGAAATGATTGCATGATACTTCGTGCATGCGCTGTTATACTCAGAGCAGCATCGCGCAACGGCCTTAGGAGCTCGTGTGCTCCTAGGACGCGGCATTCATGCCGCTGGTTCAGAGTCAGATTTTGACTCCGGACAGATGAAAATCACGTTATAACCAGTAAAGTCAAACTCGCAGAGACCTCTTCAGGGCCACTGACAGAATCCATATTCATATCAAAAACTCGACGGCTTCACATCTTATACGCCATGGATTGCTGCACGTATGATGGAAACGATCAGTGGATATTTTAAGACAACGAATTTTGCTCATCTCGGATAAAGAAATTCGAATTTCAATATACGGTTGCTGTTTGACGATGGGGAGACTTTATCTCGTTAGATATCTCATTTGCCGTGGCATAGCAAAGCAATTTATTGAGTGCTTACAGGATTAAGGAAGGTTGCATTTCCTCTTATCATCGTTTTGCCTATGCGACATAAAATGTTCAATCCATATAACAAAGAAAAAGTGAAAAGATTTTCAGGAAAAATTTTCTCGCTCAGGAACGCCCTATCTGCAGGTGGGTTCCAAACCATTTAGGAGCAAAGGGCGGACCTGATTGTGTTGATATTGTGAGGCACTTTGCTCCTTTTAAAATACCGCAGATTCTTGTGACTTATGCCAAACACATATAAACAAATCTTCCATGTGATCGCACAGCGATCACATGGAAGATTTACTGTCTCATACACAACCTTTTATCCGATAATCAGCAGAATTAAGGTCAACACCAGGAATAAAGCACCAATCCATTTTGTGGCACGCGCCAGCTTGGCGTCTATCGTCTTGGCCTTATTCTTTGCCAAGAAGGAATCAGCTACGCCGCCGATCGCTCCAGAGAGACCGGCACTCTTACCGGATTGGAAAAGAACGACCAGAATAATGCACAGGCCACACAGCACCTGCAAAATGGTAAAAAAGAGCTTCATAACGGAAAACCTCCATACATTTACGCATATGCGAACATATACAAGCTATTTCAGACCTTTATTTTATCATAGCCGTTTCTATATTTCAAGGAAAATTTTAAAAAACAGGGTGTCTTTTTAAGAAAAACAAAAGATTTTTTCAAAAAATGGAACAAATGTTTGCATTCTAAAAAGATACATGCTATAATTTCCATAGAGTGGTGCGATAATATGCGTAAGGAGATTTGATATGGCAGAGCTTTCCGCTATGCAGCAGAAGATCTATACCTACATTGCCTCTTGTATCCGAAATCAGGGATATCCCCCCTCTGTACGGGAAATTGGAGAGGCAGTAGGACTGAAATCTTCTTCCACAGTACATTTTCATCTCAAACATTTAGAAGAGGCCGGTGTCATAGAAAAGGGGGCCGGCAAGGGACGGGCCATTACACTCAAGGCAGCCCCAGCAAAAGAGGACCAGGTGCCTATTTTAGGCGATGTGGCGGCCGGAAGCCCGATTTTAGCACAGGAATGCATCGAGGATTATCTGACCTTCGATACTGGGGGACGTGGAGATGAATACTTTGCCCTCCGGGTTCGGGGAGAGTCTATGCTGAACGCTGGAATCTTGCCAGGGGACTTGGTGGTGGTCCGCCGCCAGCCGACAGCCCATAATGGGGAAATTGTAGTGGCTATGATTGAGGAAGAAGCCACAGTAAAGCGTTTTTTTCGGGAGAAGGGGCAGATTTGGCTGCTGCCGGAAAACGAGGCATACTCTCCCATCGATGGCACCTACGCACGGATTCTGGGCAAGGTAGCCGCTGTGGTACGAAAATATTGAGATAGGGGCTGCGGGATGTTATTACCGTAGCCCCTTTTCTTCCTGCTGTGGCGGACCCTCTAACCCGATGCGGAGTTTTTCCAGTGCTCGCTTCTCAATGCGCGATACATAACTCCGGGAGATGCCAAAGGATGATGCCACTTCCCGCTGGGTCAAGGGTACGGTACCGCCCAGACCATACCGCAGGCGGATAATTTCGGCCTCGCGGGGAGTCAGGCACTTTTGCACCAATCCACGCAGCCGCAGAGCGTTGTCACGATCATGAAGGTCCTCCAGCATGGTGTCGTCTACACCGACCACATCCATGAGCTGCAGGGCGTTGCCCTCCTTATCAGTATCAATGGAGTCTGACAGGGAGACCTCCCCCTGCAGTTTTTTTTGGCCACGGAAGTACATCAGGATTTCGTTTTCAATACAGCGAGCGGCGTAGGTGGCTAAACGAGCACCCTTTGTGGGATCAAAGCTTGAGATTCCCTTGATCAGACCAATTGTGCCGATTGAAATCAGGTCTTCCTGATCGGCACTTTGAGTATAATACTTTTTAATAATATGAGCCACCAAACGCAGGTTGCGCTCAATCAGCACATTCCGGGCCTCCGGGTCTCCCTGAGCATAGCGGTCCAGCCACTCCCGCTCCTCGGCAGCGGACAGCGGTTTTGGAAAGGAGCCGCCCCCAGAGAGTCGCAGGGAAAACAACAGAGTATTTGCAAACAGCAGCAGTGCGGCAGAGAGCATAAAAAAACCTCCATGTGCCTGTGGGCACGTTCAAAATGACTTCCCCATCATGCGGGGGACCAAAGCTGGTCTTCCGGCGGGCGGCAGAGATGATATCCCCAAGTGTTACCTATGCGGGGCAGGGAAGTCCATATGCTTTGCACTTCTGCGTGAGCTGTGGTATCATGACGTACAGGGAAGGGGGAGTTGCGGTGGCGTGGTGTGTCTATATCTTGCGCTGCCGGGACGGTTCCTTGTACACGGGATGTACCAACGACATTGCGCATCGGCTGGCGGTCCACCAGAGTGGAAAAGGCGCCAAGTACACCCGGAGCCGACTACCGGTGTGCTTAGTCTATCAGGAGGAGGTGGCCGGCAGATCAGAGGCGCTGCGACGGGAAAGCGCCATCAAGCGCTTGACGCGGGAGCAAAAGCTGCGGTTGCTGACGGAACAAAAGATATCTATAAGCGAACTAGAACCAAAAACGCATAGAGCGAGGACGTAAAAAAGCAAAGAGATGTTTTTGGCGAAGGGAGTGCTCCCTACGATAGCTGCTGGCCTATGTGCGGTTGGCTGTTTCAGTTTTATACAGAGGATGTATTGGAGGAGTCAAGTCTTGCAGAGAAAAGCCGTGGTCATTCTTTAGAATGACCACGGCCTCATTTATATGCGCCTCCAACCTGTGGGCGGGAGAAATCCAACACCGGTAAGAGACTCTATAAGATAGAAGAATGTCTTTACGTCTTCCGAAGATGCACAATGCAGTCCGAGAAGTTGTAGAAGGGCTCTGCCATGGTGGGTTTCAGGCCATCCACCACATTGGCCTGCACTAGCACGGAGGTAGATTTGAAGCACACCGGCAGGATCGGAGCCTGTGTCTTGAGATAGGAGCATAGCCGCTCCATGGCGCCGATTCGGTCTGTGGCGGAGGAAAGGGCAGACAGCAGCTGGTCAGTCTGAGGGTCGGCCCAGCCGCCGTAGTTGAGGGGACCGCCGGTTCCCAAAAGGGCAGTGAGGTCCCAGTCTGCGGTGAGTTTCACCTCACCATAATAGAGATCAAACTTTCCGGCAGCCAAGGCGGCAGTATACTCCGCCCAAGGCAGGGCGTTGACAGAAACCGAAATGCCTGCGGCTGTAAATTCCTTGGCAATTTGCTGTGCGGCAGAAACCTTGAAGCGGTTTTCCTCATTGACCAGTAGTGTGAGAGGGCGCCGACCAGATATATCTGACAAGGCTGAGGAGAGCGAGGCAGCGGAATACCGCTCCTCCAACTCCTGAGGATACAGCGGAGAAGCGGGCGAGAGTGGAAACTGGCTGGCTATGCCATGGCCGGAGAAAAAGGCACTGACCAATTCGGAGCGGTCGATTCCGGACCATAGGCAGCGGCGCAGAGCTGGATCGTCCAACGGCGCCCGAGTGGTATTGCAGCCAAGATACTGTAAAACCGTGGTGCCCGCGTCCAAATAGGTGACATTATCGGTCGCGCTGATAGGAGTGGTGCCGGTCAGATCGGCGGTCATCAGCTGCACGTCGTGGGAGCTGAAGCGGTAGAGCAGAGTGTCTTGATCGCTGGCCTCTACCAAAGCGATACGGTCCAGAGGCTGCTTCGCTCCACGCCACCAGGACTGATTGGCAATGAGCCAGTCGCCGGAATCCTCAGCAGAAAAGAGATATGGGCCAGTACCAACGGGACGCTCCCAGGTACCGTCTTTGACAATGGGGATATCCAAAAGAGCAGGAAACCCTGTATTGGGACCGGCGAGTGTGACGGTGACAGTCTCGCTGCCAGCAGTGATCCCTGTGACGTCAGAGAGCCTTGCCCCATATCGCTCTGAGCTGCGCGCACGGTCCAAGGTTGCTTTGACGTCTGCGGAGGTAAGGAAAGAGCCGTCAGAAAACGTGATACCGTGATAGAGAGTGAAGACATAGGTATACGAGACGGGATCATAGGTATAGCTCTTGCAGAGCCAGGGTTCCGGCTCAAAATCCGGTCCCAGGCGAAACAGACCCTCGCACAGCAGCGAAGCAACGACCTGCTGCATTCCGTCCGCGCAGGTGATCGGGTCCAGGCTTTCTCCCGGCGCATAGGCCAGGGAGAACTGCTCAGGAAGAGAAAGACTTCCGGTATCAGAGGGTTCCTCCTCCTGAGGGAGGAGTGAGCTCTCCACCGGCGGCGCGTCCTGCCAGCAAGCAGAAAGAAGAAGCGGCAAAAGCGCGATGCAGATGGCTCGCAAAAGGCGATGTCTCATGTGGCACCTCTTGTTGGCAGAGAGATGATGGCGGCCTGTACGCCCCGCTTCTCCCCCATTTTTCGGTGGGACCAGAAGAGATCCGGGTGGCAGGCGGTGCAAAGACCTGAAACGTCAATGTGTTCCGGCTGCAGCCCGGCACGCAGCAGCCACTGGCGGTTCAGCCCCGCCAAGTCCACATGCCACTTTGGACCCTGCCGTTTCAGGCAGGCCGCAGCGTCCTGGCCCAGAGAGGCGAGCATGGCCTCCGGCACATCATCATCAGTCTCAAAACAGCACTGGCCGATGCAGGGGCCGAGGGCGGCCCGGAGATGCGATGGGTGACTGCCATAAAGCCGGTGCAGTTCCTCCACAGTTTTTTCCAGAATCCCGCCAGCACAGCCGCGCCAGCCCGCGTGGACGGCACCCACGGCACCCTGAATGGGGTCATGAAGCAAAATCACGCCGCAGTCAGCAGAGAAGACCGTGAGCGGCAGCCCTGGCTCATTGGTGATCAGAGCGTCAGCGGTATAGTCCTGTTTTAGCCAGAGGCCCTTTCCGGCATCGGAGAAGGTGCAAGGACGGACAGTGGTCTCGTGGACCTGCTTGGAGAGCACCAGCCGGTCCGCAGTGATGCCCACCGCCCAGCAGAGGCGGTGAAAGTTTTCCAACACATGGTCCTGCCTGTCGCCGCAGCCGCTGCGCAGGTTCAGGGAGTCCCAAGGGGCGGGGCTGACGCCGCCTTTCCGGGTGGAAAAGCCATGGGGGCTCCCGCCCAACAGGGAAGAAGTGAGCCAGACCAAATCATTTTGCACATGTGTGGTGAAAGACATGAAGACCTCCTTTGACTGAGTGTGGAGAGATAGAGAAGGTTCAAAGAGGTTCCGGGGGATCGTCCACCGGGTCAGAGGGACGATGGGAGCAGAACCACCAGATAGCACCCAATAAAAACAAAAGGGCACTCCCATAAAAGATCACTCCGAAGATGGGAGTGCCTTGGGTGAACATCAATCCAAAAGCCAGGATGCCCAGGGCGAACAGCATAAGCCCTACTCCGAAGAGCAGACTGCGGATGCAGCGCAGCAGCCGGACGATCTCATCTGGATGTTCCATATTCAGCCGCTCCTTTCACAAAAACATCCCCCTGCCCTCCGGCAGGAGAGAACAGGGGGAGAGAAGGGGGAAAACCATACGTGTCTCCCCGTTGATTTGCCCTGGAAAATCAGGGACGTTGCGTGATATTCACCATATTTAGGTGACGCTCTGCCTCAATCCGCCGGGGCGGCGCAGTGACCGACGCCACTGGCGGAAAGGAAGGGGGGACCTCAAGATCACTCGTGGTACTCCTTGCGGGTGCATTTTTCCATGGAAAGCTGCTTTGACAGGGACAGGAGTATGCCGAGCTTTATGATCACATAGCCCCGGCAGCAAAGTTGTGATGCACTGCCGCATAACTGCGCCATTGGCGCGGCCTGCTCGCATCGTCCGCAGCCCTACCCTTATTGGTCATGGTATTCTTTACAGGTACACTTTTTCCATTTGAGGCCGCTTCCGCAAGGGCAGGGATCATTGCGGCCGATTTTATTGACCTTGACCGGCTGCTTCTTGGGCTTCGTGCCGTCGCCGCCCACATTTTCCACCATGCCCTTGGCCACCCGCTCCCGCTTGACCTCTTCATCCTTCTTCAAGCGGACGGAGTAGAGGCGGCGGACGGTCTCATCCTGAATGGCGGAGATCATCTCTTCGAACATCTCCAGGGACTCCCGCTTATAGACGTCCACCGGGTTGTTGTTGCCGTAAGACTGTAAGCGAATGCCCTGTTTGAGGTCGTCCATGGCGTCGATATGGTCCATCCAGTACTCGTCCACCACCCGCAGCATGATGACCCGCTCCAGTTCTCGCATGATGGGCGGTGTGATCTCTTGCTCCTTCACCTCATAGGTCTTTTCCGCGGCCTCTGCAAAGAGGTCTGTTAGCTCCTCCTGGGTTTTGCTGGAGATCTCTGCCTCTGAAAGCTCCACGGCGCCGGGTGCGAAGAAGGTCCCCGTGAGGCCCCGCAGCATCTCCCGGTAGCCGGCAGCGTCCAGATGGGCGCTGCCGCCAAAGGCCAAGGAGACGTGGTTTGCAATGGAGGTGCGCATCATGTTCAAGACCGTTGCCTTGATGTCCAGGCCGTCCAGCACCTGACGGCGCTGGGCGTAGATGATCTCCCGCTGCTTGTTCATGACGTCATCGTATTCCAGTACGGATTTCCGGGACTGGAAGTTCCGGGACTCCACAGTGGTCTGGGCGTTTTCAATGGCCTTGGAGAGCATCTTATTCTCAATGGGAGTGTCCTCGTCCAGATCAAACCGCTCCATCATGTTGGTGATGCGGTCGCCGCCAAAAAGACGCATCAGGTCATCTTCCAGGGAGATATAGAAGCGGGTTTCACCCGGGTCTCCCTGCCGGCCGGCACGTCCGCGCAGCTGATTGTCAATACGGCGGGACTCATGGCGCTCCGTACCGATAATGAAGAGGCCGCCGGCCTCCCGGACCCTCTCCGCCTCGTCGGCAATTTCGGCCTTGTGCTGGGCCATCTTCTCAGAAAACAGTTTCCGGGCGGAGAGAATTTCCTCGTTGCCCGTCTCGGCATAGCCGGTGGCGTCCACAATGACCTCCTCGGAGTAACCGGCCTTCAACAGATCGGCCCGGGCCAGGTACTCGGCGTTGCCTCCCAGCATGATATCAGTTCCGCGGCCGGCCATATTGGTGGCTACGGTGACCGCGCCCAGCTTGCCGGCCTGGGCCACGATCTCCGCTTCCTTCTCATGGTTTTTGGCGTTGAGGAGGTTGTGTGGAATCCCCTCCTTACTGAGGAGCTTGCTGAGCAGCTCGTTTTTCTCAATGGAGACGGTGCCTACCAGCACGGGCTGGCCCTTTTCGTGGCACTCCTTGACCTGCTGGATCACGGCCCTGTATTTGCCTGCCTCGGTCTTGTAGACCACGTCGTGGTGGTCATGGCGCTGGTTGGGGCGGTTGGTGGGGATCTCCACGATATCGAGATTGTAGATGGTACCGAACTCCTCCTGCTCGGTCATGGCGGTGCCGGTCATGCCGGAGAGCTTGTCATAGAGCCGGAAGTAGTTCTGGAAGGTGATGGTGGCGAGGGTCTTGTTCTCACTTTTGACGCCTACGTGTTCCTTGGCCTCGATGGCCTGATGGAGGCCGTTGGAGTAGCGCCGGCCGAACATGAGACGACCGGTGAACTCGTCCACGATGATAACCTCGCCGTCCTTCACCACGTAGTCGATGTCCCGCTTCATGGTGCCGTGGGCCTTCAGGGCCTGGTTGATATGGTGGCTGAGGGTGGAGTTACTGGGATCAGACAGGTTTTCCACATGGAAGAACTCCTCCGCCTTGGTGATGCCCCGGGCGGTGAGCGTAGCGGTTTTTGCCTTTTCATCCACAATATAGTCCGCGTCGATGTCGGCGTCCTCTTCCTCCTTGTTGTCCACCTGGACCACCACCTGTTTTTTCAGGCGGGAGACGAACATCTCCGCCATGTCGTAGAGCTGGGTGGACTTTTCTCCTTGGCCGGAAATAATCAGAGGCGTACGGGCCTCGTCGATCAGAATGGAGTCCACCTCGTCCACGATGGCAAAGGCGTGGCCCCGCTGCACCAGCTCGCTTGCATAAATGCACATGTTGTCCCGGAGGTAGTCGAAGCCCATCTCGTTGTTGGTGCCGTAGGTGATGTCGGCGGCGTAGGCTTCTTGGCGCTCCTTGGAGCTGAGGCCGTGAATAATGAGACCCACCTTCAGCCCCAAAAAGCGGTGCACCTTGCCCATCCACTCGCTGTCACGCTTGGCCAGGTAGTCGTTGACAGT
>OGGQ01004158.1_pt1 | contig 12426 bp, 13 predicted proteins | sample 1571191 | NCBI WGS metagenome assembly OGGQ01 (sample SAMEA2582061, study PRJEB24529) | metagenome | biome: Human gut stool | place: China | collected 2011
ACGAGACGCTGGCCATCACCGACCGCACCTACCTGCTCTACGAGGGCAAGATCCTGAAAACGGGTACGGCCGAAGAGCTGGCCGCCGACCCGATGGTCCGCAAGGTCTACCTCGGGCAGCATTTCGAGCTGAAGAAGAGCCATCAGCTGACGCAGGAGATGAAAAACCGCAAGGGACAGGAGGTTAATGAGTAAATATGGATAAAACGGTTCCGCCGGGCCGCGTCAAAGGCACGCTGACGCCGCCCTGTTCGAAAAGCTATGCACAGCGTGCCCTCGCAGCGGCACTGCTCTCGGAGGAGGTTTCGGTGCTGCGCAACATCGAATTCTGCGACGACACGCGTTCCGCCCTGCAATGTATCGAGACGCTCGGCGCGCGGGTGCGCCGGGTCGACCCCACATCGCTCTCGATCGAAGGCGGACTGTCCCCGAAGGGCTGCGTGCTCAACGTCGGCGAATCGGGCCTCTCGACACGTCTTTTCACGCCCGTGGCATCGCTCTGCCCCACACCCGTCACCATCGAGGGGCGCGGCTCGCTGCTGCGCCGCCCGATGCAGATGATGTTCGAACCGCTCCGCCGGCTGGGCGTGCGGGTCCGCGACAACGGGGGATTCCTCCCCATCGAGGTCTGCGGCCCGATCCAGGGCGGAGAGGCCGAAGTCGACGGGTCGGTCTCGTCGCAGTTCATCACGGGGCTGCTGCTCGCGCTGCCGCTGGCCAGGCGCGACACCTCGCTGCACGTACGCGGAGCGGTCTCGACACCTTATTTAGATATGACTCTCGACACGGCCGCGCGCTTCGGCATCGAAATCAGCCAGCGCGACTACGAGGAGTTCTACATCCCCGGACGGCAGCGCTACCGTTCGACCTATTTCAGCATCGAGGGCGACTGGAGCGCCGCGGCGATGCTGCTGGTGGCGGGCGCCACGGCCGGAGAGGTCACCGTGCGCAACGTCTCGATGCTCTCGAAGCAGGCCGACACGGCCATCTGCACCGCGCTGGTGCGCGCAGGAGCCGCCGTGATCAACGAGGAGGACTCGGTGACGGCCCTGCACAGGCCGCTCCGGGCCTTCGAATTCGACGCCACGAACTGTCCCGACCTGTTCCCGGCGCTGGCCGCGCTGGCCGCCGCGGCCGACGGAGTGAGCGTCATCCGGGGAACCTCGCGCCTCGAATACAAGGAATGCAACCGCTCGGAGGCCATCCGCGAGGAGTATGCCAAACTGGGCATCGAGGTCGACACCTCGGAGGAGGATCTGATGAAAATACGCGGCGGAAAGGTCCGCGCGGCACGCACGCAGAGCCACGGCGACCACCGCATGGCCATGTCGCTGGCCGTCGCCGCCCTGCGCTCGGACGAAGCCGTGGAGATCGAGGGGGCCGAGAGCGTCGCCAAAAGCTATCCCGGGTTCTTCGAGGACCTGGAACATATTCGGGTCTAAAACACCAAACCGCCCATGAACCAATTCGGACACAATTTCCGGCTCGCCATCTGGGGCGAGTCGCACGGACACCAGATAGGCATTTCGCTGGACGGCGTCCCGGCGGGCATCCCGCTCTCGGAGGAGGACTTCGCCGAAGACCTCGCGCGACGCCGCAGCGGAGCGCCCGGCACGACGCCGAGGCGCGAACTCGACGTACCGCAGATCGTGTCGGGAGTCTACGACGGCTACACGACGGGCGCGCCGCTGACCATCGAATTCGCCAACACCAACACCCACTCGCAGGACTACTCGACCGTCATGCGCCACTACCGCCCCTCGCACGCCGACCTGGTGGCCTACCACAAATTCGCCGGATTCAACGATCCGCGCGGCGGCGGACACTTCTCGGCGCGCCTCACGGTGGCGCTGGTCGCCGCGGGCGTCGTGGCCAAAAAGATGCTGCCCGCAAGCATCCGCTTCGCGACCCGGCTGACCGAGATCGGCGGCTGCACCGACCCCGAACGTTTCAACGAGGTGCTGCATGCCGCGGCGGCCGACCGCGACTCGGTGGGCGGCATCGTCGAATGCCGCGTGCAGGGCGTGCCCCTCGGCCTGGGACAGCCCTTCTTCGACTCGGCCGAAAGCATGATCGCCCACCTGCTGTTCGCCGTCCCGGCGGTCAAGGGGGTCGAATTCGGCAACGGATTCGCCGGAGCGCGCCTGCGCGGCTCGGAGAACAACGACTGCTTCACCGACTGCGACGGCACGACGGCGACCAACAACGCCGGGGGCATCAACGGAGGCATCACCAACGGCAACGAGATCGTGGTGCGCGCGGCGCTGAAACCCACGCCGAGCATCGGCCGCGAACAGATCACCTACAACCTGGCGACCAACAGGGTCGAACCGCTGGAAATCCACGGCCGCCACGACGTCTGCGTCGCCCTGCGCGGCGCGGTGGTCGTCGAAGCCGCCGTGGCCATCGCCCTGGCCAACTTCATCCGCCAATGACGCGCCGCGGGAGCATCGACGCGCTGGCCGCACGGCTCACGGGACTTTACGACGCACGCGAAGCCCGCAGCATCGCGCTGGCCGCCGTGGCGGAGCTTTCGGGGCTTTCGCCGTCGGCCCTGCTGACCGACCCGGAAGCGGAACTCGCCGTCGAAGGGCTGGAAGAGGCCGCAGCCCGTCTGGCTGCGGGCGAGCCGTTGCAATACGTCGTCGGACACACGGAATTTTACGGCCGCCGCTTCGCCGTGCGCGAAGGGGTTCTGATCCCGCGGCCCGAAACCGAAGAGCTGGTCGACGCGATCCTGCACGGGGAGCGCGAAGCCCGGAGGCTGCTGGACGTAGGGACGGGCAGCGGCTGCATCGCGGCTTCGCTGGCTCTGGGGATGCCCGGGACGGAGGTCTTCGCCGCCGACATCTCGGACGACGCGCTGACCGTGGCGGCGGAGAATTTCCAACAACTCGGCGCGGCGGTCACGCTCCGCAAAGCCGATGCCCTGAACGGGCTGGAGGAGGCTTTTCCGGAGCGGTTCGACGCGATCGTATCGAATCCGCCCTACGTTCCCGAGAGCGACCGCGCGGCGATGCACCCCAACGTCCGCGACCACGAACCCGGCCTGGCGCTGTTCGTCCCCGACGACGACGCCATCCGTTTCTACCGCGCCATCGCCCGGGCGGGACGGCGGATGCTGACGCCCGGCGGACGCCTTTGGTTCGAGATTTACGAACGCGCCGCGGCGGAGATCGTCCGCATGCTCGGCGCCGAAGGATACACCGACACCGAGGTCCGCGAGGACCTCTTCGGAAAACCGCGCATGGTATGCACCCGGCTGAAATAAGGAAAAAACGCGACAAGACGCCCGACGAGGCGCTCGCGGCGCTGATGCGCCTCTGCGCCCGCGCCGAAAAGTCGGAGGGCGACGCCCGGCGGCTGATGCGCGGCTGGGGAGTGGCGGAAAAGGATGCCGAGCAGGTGCTCGGCCGGCTGGTGCGCGACCGCTTTATCGACGACAGCCGCTACGCCGAGGCCTTCGTGCGCGAAAAACTGCGGCTCAGCGGCTGGGGCGAGTACAAAATCCGCACGGCGCTCCAACGCAAGGGGGTTTCGAAGGAACGGATCGACGCGGCGCTGTCGCAGGCCGACCGTCCGGCAATGGGCGAGCGGCTCGCGCAGCAGCTCGAACGCAAGGCCCGGACGGTGAAATACACCTCGCAATACAAACTGAAAACCAAACTGATACGCTACGGGCTTTCGCTCGGATACGACTACGAGGCCGTCATGGACGCCGCCTCGGCAATGGTCAGGGAGACGGACACATGCAACGATTTCTAATACTTTTTCTGCTTACGACGGCCTGCCTCGGGGCACAAGGCCAGCAACTCGACCCCAACGACTACATCTACCCCCTGCGGGAGCTCAAACAACGGCTCTACTCGGCCAATTTCGGCGAAATCCGTCCCGGGCATTTCCATGCGGGCGTGGACATCAAGACCGACGCCGAGGAGGGCAAACCGGTCGTGGCCGCGGCCGACGGCTACGTTTCGCGCGTGGTATTGCAGGCGGGCGGCTACGGGCGCGCCGTCTACCTCACGCTCCGCAACGGCACGACGGTCGTCTACGGCCACCTCCGGCGTTTCCGCGACGACATCGAGCGGCACGTGCGCAGGGAGCGTTACGAACGCCGGTCGAACGGCGTGAACCTCTGGTTCGGTCCCGGAACCTGGCCCGTGAAGCAGGGCGACGTGGTGGCTTACTCGGGCGACAGCGGTTCGTCGGGAGGCCCGCACCTCCATTACGAAATCCGCGACACGGAGACCCAGCGGCTCTACAACCCCGTCCGCGAAGGAATCATCCGCCCCAGGGACGAATATCCGCCGCGCATCGTGCGCCTGCACTACGTCGAGGTCGACACCGTGCAGGGCGTGCCGGTGCGCAGCGTCCCGGAGAGCTACGCCGTGGTCCGCACGGCCGCAGGCCGTTACGCCCTGACGCACGACGGCCCCGTTGGCGTGGGCCGCAGGGGCTATTTCGTGGCCGAAGTCACCGACCGCCGCAACGATGTCTGGAACACCTTCGGGGTATGGCGCGTCACAGCCTTCGCGGACGGCATCCCCTGCTTCGAATTCCGCATGGACAGCTTCACCTACGACATATCGCGTTGCAGCGATGCCGTGAGCTGTTACCCGATACAAATCAATTCGCGCAACGAGGCGATCCGCCTGGCCCAGCTGGAGGGCGCGCCCGACAGTTTCTACCCGACGATGGCGGAACGCGGGCTGATACGCACGGCGGAAGGGCAGGTGCGCCGCATCCGCATCGAGGCCGAGGACGACTGCGGCAATGTCTCGACGCTGGAATTCGCCGTCCGCGGACGCGCCGGGGAGTTCCGCGCCGAGGCCGACACCACGGCCGTGACGCTGCGGCCCGACCGGACTTCGGTCCTGCGCGTCGGACGCGAGGCGGAGGTCCGCATTCCCGAAGGGACGATTTACGAGCCGATCTTCGTCCGTCCCGGACTCGGAGAGGCCCCGCAGGCGGATTCGGGCGTCGTCGTGCTCTCGCCCGCCTACCGTTTCTTCGACCCCGCGACGCCCCTTTTCCGCGCCGTGGAGGTCACGCTCCGCGGCAGCGTGCCGCGCCCGCTGCAACTACGCGCCCAACTGGCCGTACGCACGCGCAGAGGCTCGCTGGCCTGCGTCGGAGGCGCATATGCCGACGGCGCGGTGACGGCTTCGGTGCGGACGGCCGGAGACCTGGCGATCGTAGCCGACACGCTGCCGCCCGCGATCCGTCCGCTCTTCGCCGAAGGCGCCGACCTCACCCGGGCCGAAGGGGTGCGGTTCCGCGCCGCGGACAACTTCTCGGGCATCGCCTCGTGGAGGCTGCACATCGACGGCAAATGGGTTCCCTGCGACCGTTTTCCGATGAAAGGAACGCTGGTTCATTTCTTCGACGCGCCGGCGCAGCGGCGCACCCACGCCGTGCGTCTTTCGGTCACCGACGGATGCGGAAACGCAACGCATTTCGAAGGAACATTTTACCGTTGACGAACGACGGTTTTGGAAAAAATTTCCTATATTTGCGGGAACTGCAACGTAATACACAATGACAGACAACAATACATCCGAACGTAAGCCGTTGATCCTGATTGCAGAAGACGTGGAAAGCAATTACAAGCTGCTGGAAATAATCCTCAAGAAAGAGTATGACCTGCTCTGGGCGAAGAACGGCAAGGAGGCAGTGGCGTATGCGCTATCGCACAATCCCGACGCCGTATTGATGGATATTAAAATGCCTGTGATGGACGGTATCGAGGCGCTGAAGGAGATTCGGCTCCATACGGACAGTCTGCCCGTCATCATGCAGACGGCCTATGCTTTCGACACCGACCGGCGCGTCGCCGAGGAGGCGGGATGCAACGGATTCATCACCAAGCCCGTCATGCCGCGCGAACTGAAAATGTATCTCGACAAATACCTCACGAAATAGAGCCGGGACCGTTTTTCCGGAGTATGGCGGACCGTCCGGGTCCGGAGCAAGAAATCGGACGATAAGTTTGCAGTTGGCCCGAAATTTCTTACTTTTGCAGCGTTGTTTCAACGATGGTCTCGTAGCTCAGTTGGATAGAGCAACAGCCTTCTAAGCTGTCGGTCGTGGGTTCGAATCCCGCCGGGATCACAACGGACGGATTGGTTTTCAGGCAATTGAATTCAATCCGTCTTTCATTTCCGACCCGCCCCGCAACAACCCGAAGCGGCCCGTCCCATTCTTCCGGACAACCCCGTCACAGCCGTGAAATGCAGTTTTTTAGGGCATTTATTTTGCCGGGCGGAATATTTTCCCTACATTTGCAGGCTTAAAAGCCCGAAGGGGTGAGCGTTTTTTATTAATTACAACAAAATTTTATAGCAAATGGCTGTTAAAATTCGTCTGGCACGTCACGGTAAGAAGGGTTATGCCTTCTATCACATCGTTGCCGCAGATAGCAGAGCGCCACGTGATGGTAAATTCATCGAGAAGCTGGGAACCTACAACCCCAACACGAATCCTGCTACGATCGACCTGGACTTCGGGAAAGCCCTGGATTGGTTACAGAAAGGCGCACAACCTACGGACACCTGTCGGGCTATCCTCTCGTACAAGGGCGTAATGTACAAGAAACACCTGCTGGGCGGCGTCGCCAAGGGTGCGTTCACCGAAACCGAGGCAGAAGCCCGCTTCAACAAGTGGATGGAAGCCAAAGCCGGCAAGATCGAAGCCAAGACCAACAAGCTGGCTACCGACGCCAAGTCGGCCGAGAAGGCCCGTCTGGCTGCCGAGGCCAAGATCAAAGAGGAGCGCGCTGCCGCAATCGCCGAGAAGAAGGCCGCTGCCGAGGCTGCCGCCCGTGAGGCCGCCGAGGCTGCCGCTGCGGAGACTGTTGCCGAAGAGGCCGCTCCGGAAGCTCCCGCCGCCGAATAATAAGGCGACACAGGGAAGGGACGCGGCAAGACGTTTCCCGATCCGAATAAAAACGGTAAACTTCCCACGGGAAGATTACCGTTTTTTTTGTATTTTTACGCCATAATTCAACCGACATGATCGTTCCCGCAGGCAGAATCAACAAACTTTTCGGCACGGAGGGCGGAGTGATGCTCTCGCTCTACCCCGCTTTCCCCGAGGATTTCACGACCGACACCCCGCTGCGCGTCACCATCGACGCGCTGGAGGTTCCGCTCTGGTGCGAGCGTTTCGAACGCCGCGGCCAGTCGGGAGCCACGGCGACATTCGCCGATTTCGACACCGAGCGCAGGGCGCAGGAGCTTGTCGGGCTGGAATTCCGGATCGAGATGAACGGCGAAGAGGACGACGACGAATTTTACCTCGAAGACCTGATCGGCTTCGCGGTCGTGGCCGAAGAGGCCGGAGCCTCGTCCGGAAGGGCGGCGACCGCCGCCGGTGAAGCCGGGGCATGCGCCTCCGGGAAACTCTGCGGGACGGTCACCGACTACTACGACAGCGACGCCAATCCGCTGTTCGAACTGGAGATCGGCGGACGGCAGGTGCTGGTCCCCGCCGTCGAGGAGTTCATCGCCCGCATCGACTTCGAGGGGCGCACGATGCACCTGGTGCTGCCCGAAGGACTCTTGACATTGGAATAAGGATGGCACGGGTGGTAATCGGACTTTCGGGCGGCGTGGATTCGTCGGTGGCGGCCTGGCTCCTCAAGGAGCAGGGGCATGAGGTCGTAGGGCTTTTTATGATCAACTGGCACGACACGACGGGAACGCTCGAAGGCGACTGTCCGTGGCACGACGACCGGGTTTTCGCCGAACTCGTGGCCAGGAAACTCGACATCGAACTGCACGTGGTCGACCTCTCGGCAGACTACCGCACGCGTGTCGTGGATTACATGTTCGCCGAATACGAACGGGGCCGCACGCCCAATCCCGACGTGCTGTGCAACCGCGAAATCAAATTCGACGTATTCCTGCGCGAGGCGCTGAAGCTGGGCGCCGACTACGTGGCCACGGGCCACTACTGCCGTAAGGCGGAAGAGACGCTGCCCGACGGGAGGACGATCCATAAGCTGCTCGCAGGCAGCGATCCCAACAAGGACCAGAGCTATTTCCTCTGCCAGCTCTCGCAGGAGCAGCTCAGCCGGGCGTTGTTTCCCGTCGGCGGGCTGCTCAAACCCGAGGTGCGGCGCATCGCCGAGGAGCAGGGTCTCGCCACGGCCAAACGCAAGGATTCGCAGGGCATCTGCTTCGTGGGCAAGGTCGACCTGCCGACCTTCCTCCAGCAAAAGCTCGCCCCGAAAAAGGGCAACATCCACGAAATACTCCCCGCATGGCCGAAATACGTGCGCGAGGAGGTCCCGGCGGAGGGAGAGCCGACGACCGGACAACTCGCGGCGCTGGCCGAACCGTGGCGTTACACCGTGCGCGACGGCAAGAAGATCGGCGAGCACAACGGCGCCCATTACTACACCATCGGACAGCGCAAGGGACTCGGCATCGGAGGCCGCAGGGAGTCGCTGTTCATCCTCGCCACGGACACGGTGCAGAACGTGATCTGGGTCGGCGAGGGCGACGCCCACCCCGGGCTGTGGCGCCCCGCGCTGCACATCGCGCCCGGCGAAATCCACTGGGTGAACCCCGCACGGGAGCTGACCGCCGGACAGAGCGCCCGGTTCTCCGTCCGCATCCGCTACCGTCAGCCCTTGCAGGGCGCGCGGCTGTTTGTCCGCGACGAAGGGGCTTACCTCGTTTTCGACCGGCCCCAGCGGGGCATCACCCCCGGACAGTTCGCGGCGTGGTACGACGGCGACCAGCTGGTCGGATCGGGCGTGATCGAAGGCTGACCAACCCAAACCAACCATGATAAAACACCTATTATTCATTGCAGCCGGGCTGTTGATGTTTCACGCCGCATCGGCGCAAAAGTACGTCGACGCCTCGACGCTGACCATCATCGGCCGCACCTGCCCGATGGAGGGGCACCCCTATTACCGGGTCGACACGACGCGCTACCGTTTCGACAACGCCACCATCCGCCACTACTGCGGCTACCCGGCCGGCGTGGCCGTGCTTTTCACCACCGACAGCCGCCGGATCGAGGCCCGCTGGACCACCGCACCGCGCAGCTACGGCTGGAACATGACCCCGGTCCTGCAACGCGGCATGGATCTCTACGTCCGCGAAAACGGCGTATGGACGATGGCCGGTGCGGCACGTCCCGGATTACAGGACAGGCACGCCAGCACCATCGTCGAGCACATGGACGGACAGCCCAAGGAGTGCATGCTCTACCTGCCGGCGTGGAGCGAACTGCTGACGCTGGAGATCGGCGTGGACGAAGGTGCATCCGTCACGCCGCTCGAATCGCCTTACAAGCACCGCGTGATCGTCTTCGGATCGAGCGTCACCCACGGAGCTTCGGCCAGCCGCCCGGGCATGACCTATCCTGCGCGCATGAGCCGCATGACGGGCATCGAGTTCGTCAATCTGGGGTACAGCGGCAACTGCATGCTCCAGCCCGAATTCGCGCGGCTGCTCGCCGAGACCGACGCCGACGCCTTCCTGTTCGACGCCTTTTCGAACCCCTCCCCGAAGATGATCCGCGAGCGCCTCGACGCGTTCGTGGCGACGCTCGTCAAGGCCCATCCCGACAAACCGCTGATCTTCATGCAGACCCACTGGCACACCGCAGGCAACCTCGATCAGGAGGCCGCGAAATTCCACCGCGAGCGGATCGACACCGCGGACGGGATGATGCGGCGGCTGGCGAAGCAATACGACAACGTCTACTTCCTCGACGGCGAATGGTTCTTCGGCCGGGACGCCGAGGGGACCATCGACTGCGACCACGGTTCCGACCTGGGCTACGACCGCATGATCTCGGAGCGGCTGCCCCGTATCCGGAAGATCCTGCGCAAATACGGAATCCGGTAGTCCGGGCGCATTGCGCCGGGTTTCGCAGTCCGGCGACTGAATCCCTGCGTTTTCAACGCGGGGATTTTTTGCGTATCTCCCGGCTGCAAAAGATATTTGCACTCTTCGACTGGTGTTGTTTGCCGCTTTTTGGTCGGCAAAGCAGCCTTAACCGCGGCGTATGCCGCGGAGGCTTTGTACCTTTTGGTGGCAAAAGTGCTAATCTAATCTAACTATATGATAGACAGTATATGACAAAAGTCGAGGTAATGATTTGTTAACTCTGAAGGCCGTGTCCTTTGCATTCATTAGCTTTTCAAAGACTCTTATGCAAAGATAAAAAATAGCCGATAAAAAAGCAAATGAGAATTCTCTCATTTGCTTTTTCTCTACTTAGGCGTTCCAGCTATCAACGGTTATATTCTATCTGATTGTTACGCAAGATGTCAAGAAAATGCGTCCCGCAACTTGCGGTTGATGAGCGTATGGTGGCACTGTTCCGGATTATTGATCCGGACATTGAAAGTTCTGGAAAGCACATCGACGAGTGTCGCCAGATCGATCCGCGTGCCGTCGATGCGGCGTATGGCTCCAGAGAGATGCAGTGCCGTTTTCAGTTCCATGATATCCGTAGGCGTGAATTGTTCGGAGAGGAACAGCGGCGATTTAGGGACTTCGACCGATACCGGGGCGGCGATGGACGGATAACGAAGCCGGGTAAAGACTAAACGGATCTCGAAATTCGTCAGCAGAAGCTCCGATTTGAGCAGCGACGCTTGCGGAGATTCCTTCTCAAACAATCCGCGCTTGCAACCGCATCAGGCGGGATTGGAGGCGGGCAAGTTCGTGCAGCAGGTCAAGGGGCGATTTACAGGATTGAGCCGTAAGACCGTGCAGCAGGTCGATGAACTTTTCATAAGCCGCATGAAAGGCTGTGCACTCCGCATCCGACAATCGACGGTTAAGCAGTGTGTCAAGCATGACGATAAATTGATTTTTGTCCAAGTTCTTCCGAGAGCGGGATTAAACAGCCGTAACGATTCGATTTATCGGATCGTTACAGTTTTTATATAAATAACAGGTGACGAGAAGGCAACGGTTTTTTGTCAGTATCTTGCACTAATTTTCTTTACTTCAAATAACCATTGCAAAAGTACAAAAAATTGGAATAATTAGAAACACTTGATATATCATAATTTAGTACGATATTATCATTTCAATCTATCCAGCCCTCTTTCTCATCGTCTTTGGTCACCGGCGTCCGGCGGATAACCCACCACAGGAAATTATAAAACAGAGCGAGGAATACCGCCCAAAGAAGTAGCCATTTCATAATAAACATATCATTACACCCAAAACAGTGTCCACGACCTAATGCGCTATGGACTTAGGCTTTAACAGATGGCTGTATACCTGCCTGAAAAACGTATGTATCAAACCTTCCCGGTAAACGATCCGGTGTTTCCAACGATTCGCCAACCAACGGCGGAATTTAAACCGTATTATCCGGATAAAACCTTTTTCAGGAAATTTCTCGCTGAACTCAGGATGCAAAATATCATTTAAAACCCGCTCTTCGAGTTTTAAATCACGTTCGAATGAAGGAAATAGTTTCACATCTACCCCTAGGTTATTTATTGAAATAGCATTTATACAATTCAGAAATCGATGCATGTTCATCCGGCGGGCCGTCGCATAAAGCTCCGTCCAATCAATCTTATCACAGTAACGGCGGATGAACATGCCCCAATCGGCTATATGCCTTATCCCAATCTCCGCTGCAGCAAAATGTGCTGCGGCATGCCGTAACAGAAATAATGCATTGAAAGAGGGTGACGGGAGATGAATTTCCGTATCTTTCAGACAGATCGTTTCACCATGGATTTCGGCATAGGTTCTCAGCAACTGCTCAATCTCACGATTCGATGCATGAGCATGAACATTCAGAAAGTTGTAATGATTTTCGACCATAATTCCGTCGATGAGAAAAACTGTATGATGGTGTTTGTCTTCATCGATCCGAATTCCCCATTCACGACATAACAACTCGTCCGCTTCACGCTGTCGACCAAAAAGCCAGATATCGATATCGCCACATTCCCGATGTTCGGGACACGGATAGCAAAAGCTCAGTCCATACCCTTTCAAGAGCATCAGCGAAATGGAATGAAGCATAGAATTTTGACAATTCAGCCAATACTTTTTCCTGTTTTCGATAACGATCTTCAATTTGTTTGACATTATAGGCCCATTGCACACGCAAAGACAATGGTAAATATTCCGTTGCATGCAATTGCCGCAAAGCATCCCAGATCAATGCCCCCGTCCCCTGTCGAACAGCCAAACGATAAAGTTCACCCCATTGGAGTTTAGCCAATTCCGGTAAAATTTCTCCCGGGCTTTCAGTTCCTAATCCTATCCTTAGTAAGAAAAAATATATTTTCTCGTCACGGGTCATTTATCTTCCCTTATACATGCTCTGATAGTATTGCTGGTACTCGCCTGAGGTTATGTCGTCCATCCACGATTGGTTTTGGAGGTACCAGCGGACAGTTTTTTCGATTCCTTCCTCGAACTGCAGG
>OGGQ01004159.1_pt1 | contig 12426 bp, 11 predicted proteins | sample 1571191 | NCBI WGS metagenome assembly OGGQ01 (sample SAMEA2582061, study PRJEB24529) | metagenome | biome: Human gut stool | place: China | collected 2011
GTTCCCGAAGGCACAGATTCTTCGCCAGAAGAATCTGTGCCCGAAACCTCTGTTCCTTCGTCAGAAGAGTCCCTTTTGGAAACTCCACTCACCTATGACGAGATCTTTTCTGCATTTGGTATTTCCTATACGCCCCCAGAATTTCCAGGGATGGATTCATCCAATTTTGTCGGGATTGATGAAGAAAATGCGGTGATCCATTGTATAGATTTTGGTCACCAGAGCAATTTAGTTTTGAGTTTAAGTGAAACTATTTATTATTTTATCGCTTGGAGCGGGGTGTAAGTCAATGGTGCAATGAACAAAAATTCTCCCTTTCCATTGGGCACTTTACCGGGCCGGCTCCCTTACCACAGGCCGGGAGGCATCTCCAGAGCGTCCCGGAGGGCGAAAAGCGCCCGGCGGCGCTTGGCCATTTCCCGGTGGGCCTCTTCCACTGTCACAGCGGCAAAGGTGATTTTGTCTCCTGGGCGGCACTGGGCCAGCACCGGCAGATCAAAGGAGGCCACAGTGGCGATCTTTCCATAGCCGCCGGTGGTCTGCCGGTCGGCCATCATGATCAGCGGGGTGCCGTCGGGCACCTGTACCGAGCCCATGGCCACGCCGTCGGAGAGGATGTTGCCGTCAAAGCCCTCACTCCGCTCAATGGCCGGGCCTTCCAGACGGTAACCCATCCGGTCGCAGCTTTGCCCCAGGGTGTATTCCTTTTGGAGGAAGGTCCGCTTTCCCCGGGGAGAGAAGCAATCATCCTGGGGGCCCATGATCACATGGATCACCGGCACACCCTCCGGCAAAGGATAGGAAGCGCTTCTCTTGTCCATGGCGTTCAGCCAGAACTGGGGCTCCCGCAAAGGCAGCGTGTCTCCCTTCTGAATGGCCCGGCCCTCAAAGCCGCCGAAAGCGCCTTTCAGATAGGTGGAGCGGCTGTTCATCACAAGGGGTACATCAAAGCCGCCGTTTACCGCAAGATAGCACCGGAATCCACCTTTGCAGGCGCCTACCTGCAAAACACTGCCTTTGGGGGCGGAATAGGCCCGGTTCATTTCAAGGGGCTTACCGTCCAGGGTGGGGGCAAATTCCCCGCCGGAGAGGGCAAAGGCCACCGGGGTTTCAAAGCGCAGCGTGGGGCCCAGGCCGGTGATTTCCAGGCAGGCTTCCCCCATGTCGTTTCCCGCCAGTAGGTTTGCGGTGTGGAGGGCCAGGCTGTCCATGGCCCCGGCCACAGGTACCCCGTATTTCTGATAGCCCAGGCGTCCTTCGTCCTGCAAGGTGGTGAGCAGGCCGGGCTGCAATACAGTGATCATGCTTTTTCTCCCTCCTTTTCTTCCATCTTGCGGAAGGTTTCTTCATCAATGGGCACGAAGCGGATGCCCGCCCCGGCGGAAAGCAAAATGGGCTGTTCTCTTTGGGGGTCGAACAGGCGCAGGGGAGTGCGGCCGATGAGCTGCCAGCCGCCGGGGGAGACGATGGGATAGACCCCGGTCTGTTCTCCCGCAATGCCCACCGAGCCTGCCGGAATCTGAATACGGGGCTCCTTCCGCCGGGGTGCGGCGATGGAGGGGTCCATACCTCCCAGATAGGGAAAACCGGGGGTGAAGCCCAGCATATAGATCCGGTATGTGGGGGCGGTGTGCCGGGCGATGACCTCTTCCGGCGTCAGAGAGCAATGCTGGGCCACTTCCAGGAGATCCGGGCCATATTCCCCGCCGTAGCACACCGGGATCTCCACCACCGGAAATTCTTCCGCTTCCTCTGCGCTTCCCTGGGCCAGGGGAGCGAGCAGATGTTTCAGCTCTTCATAGGAAAAAACCTCCGGCCGGTAGTGAACGGTGGCCGAGCGGTAAGTGGGCACCACTTCTGTGATGGCCGGGTGGGAAAGCTCCTCCACCTTTCGGGCAAAGGCGTGAACCTGCCGGTTGATATGCTCGTCGATGGTGCTTCCCCATTCCACCGTGACGGCCTGATCACCGCAGGGGAGAAAACGCACATTTTCCATGGCCTTACCTCACAAAGGAGCCGAAGCTCTGGCAGGTGATGCCCTCTTCCGTAAGGCGGCTGCGGATGGCGGTGACAAAGGCAATGGCGCTTTCGTTGTCCCCGTGGACGCAGATGCTGTCGCACTGCACCGGGATATCTTCCCCGTTTGTGGCCTGCACCTTGCCTTCCTTGATCATGCGCACCACCCGATCCAGGGCCACTTGGGTGTCGTGGATCACGGCCCCCGGTTGGCTGCGGGGAGCCAGGTTGCCGTCAGGGGCATAGGCCCGGTCGGCGAAAAATTCCCGGGCGCAGGGCACGCCCATTTCTTTTGCGGCCTGCTCCATCTGGCTGCCCGCCAGAGCCAGGATGATCAGTTGGGAGTCAAAGTCCTGGCAGGCCCGGCACATGGCCTCAGCCAGCCGAATGTCCTTGCCCGCCATGTTGTAAAGGCTGCCGTGGGCCTTCATATGCTGCACTTCCAGGCCCTGGGAGTGGGCAAAGGCATAGAGCGCCCCCAGCTGGTACTTTACATAGGCATAGACTTCGTCGGGGGAAGCCTTGATCTCCCGGCGGCCGAAGCCCAGCAGATCGGGAAAGCCCGGGTGAGCTCCCACAGCCACATGGTGCTGTTTGGCCATGGCCACGGTTTTCTCCATCACCAGGGGATCACCGGCGTGCCAGCCACAGGCGATGTTCACCGAGGTCACATGGGGAACCACTTCTTCATCCAGTCCAATGCGGTAGGCGCCAAAGCTTTCGCCCAGGTCACAGTTCAGATCAATGCGATCCATAAAATATCACCTCTCTGAAAAAATGATAGCACACCCCCTTTCCTTTTTCCACCGGCGGGAAAAATTCCGAAGGAAAAAAAGCGGGGTTTTCAAAAAAGGAAAATGGTGCTATCATGCAGTCAGAACCAAGGAAAAAGGAGGAAGAAGTCATGTTTGAAAAACTGGTGGCCATCGAGCCCATCGGGGTGGACGCAGAGCATGTGGAAAAGCTGAAAACCCTGTGCCGGGAGTATGTGGCCTATGAGGACATTCCCCAAAGCCCGGAAGAAGTGATCCGCCGCATCGGAGACGCCGACGGGGTGCTGGTATCCTTTACCACCCTCATTCCCCGGGCGGTGATTGAGGCCTGTCCCAATGTGCGGTATATCGGAATGTGCTGCAGCCTGTATGATGAGCAAAGCGCCAATGTGGATATTCCCTGCTGCCGGGAAAAGGGCATCGTCGTCACCGGCATCCGGGATTATGGCGACCCGGGCGTCACCGAGTTTGGCATCAGCCGCCTGGTGGATCTGCTCCATGGCTTCGGGGAGCATCAGTGGAAGGAGCGCCCCACCGAGCTGACCGGAGTGAAATGCGGCATTGTGGGCCTGGGCACCACCGGCATCCTCATGGCCGATGCTCTTCAGTTTTTCGGGGCGGAGGTCTATTATTACAGCCGCACCAGAAAGCCGGAACAGGAAGAGAAGGGCTTTACCTATCTCCCGCTGCCCGAGCTTTTGGAAAAATGTGAGATCATCTCCACCCATCTGAACAAAAACACCATTCTGCTCCATGAAAAGGAGTTTGAGCAGATGGGAAATGGAAAGATCCTGCTGAACACCGCCATTGGCCCCTCTTTCGATGTGCCCGCGCTGAAAAAATGGCTGGAGGCAAGCCAGCAGAACTATTATATCTGCGATGAGACCGGTATGACCGGCTGCCATGAGGAGCTTGCAAACCTGCCCCATGTGCTGTATACGCCCCGGTATTCCGGCTCGGGAATCCAGTGCACCCAGCGCCTGAGCCAGAAAGTGACGGAGAATGTGGAAAATTTTTTGAAAGAGCATAAATAGGTTTTTCTTGCAGATACTCTTTTTGTACCCCATGGGAAAACAAAAAAACAAGGTCTGGGGACCCCTATGGGCGTAAGCCCTGCGGGAACAGGCCAGAAATGCAAAGAAAAGGCCCGGCGAAAAAAGCCGGGCCTTTTTGCGCAGTGATCATCCATTCATCGGAAACATTCACCCGGTGAAGCGGGCAGAAAGGGGGACTTTTTTGACGAAATGGGGCAGGAGGTGAAAACAAGTTGTGAAGAATGGTGCATGGCCGTTGACAGGGGCCCCGCGGGGCGCTACACTAAAAACCATGCGTACATCACGGACGGCGGCCTGGCCGCAGAAGGAGGAATGGGATAAATGGTAAGCGTAGGCTCCATCCTGGCGATGATCTTCACCTTGACGGCGGCCTTTTTTCTGCCCATCATCGGGGCGGTGGTGCTGTGCGCCGCAGGGAAACTTTCCTGGCGCAGCCTGATCACCGGTTTTTTCTTCTATGCGGTGCTCCAGGCGCTGTTCCGTCTGCCGGTGTTGTGGCTGCTTTATAAGATCCCGGCGGTGCAGTCTTTTGCATATAGTCTGGTGGGCAATGCGCTGCTCATGGCCATCACCACCGCCTTTTTTGAAACCGCCGCCCGGTTTCTGGGGGGACGGTTGGTGCTGGGGCGGAAAGGGCGGAGCATCACCCCTTCTGACAGCATCGGTTATGGCCTGGGCCACAGCATTGCCGAAACCTTTTTCCTCATGGGTCTCAGCTATTTCGGCAATCTGATGCTGGCTTTTGCCATCAATCAGAACGGCCTGTCCAATTATAGTGAAGTATTCGGCCAGGAAGCGGCTGTACAGGTTTATCAGGTGCTCACCGGCACCCCAGCCCTGGAGTTTGCCGCCGGAGGCGTGGAGCGGATTTTCTATACCATCATCCAGATCGTCCTCACCGGCCTTGTGTTCCATGGCCTCCGCCGCCGCAGCATGAAGCCGGTGCTGCTGGCTGCTCTGGCTCACTTCCTCACGGTGTTCGGTACCGCTGTTCTCCAGCCCCACGGGGTGTGGGTGGGGGAGGTCTATATCTTCCTCATGGCCATGGTGCTCCTTTTGGGCCCGGCTCCCATGCTGTGGCCCCGGAAGAAAGGGGATGCCGCCGTGCAAGAGACAGAGGTTTCGGAAAATCGGGAAGAAGAAACTCAGGAAGAAGCAGAGCCTCAGCCTTCCCCGGAGGAAAAATAACAAAATACACAAAATGCCGCTCCTGTATTTCAGGAGCGGCATTTGCTTTTTCTTATTCAATGATAATGTCGTCGGTTTCGGTGACCACCGAGAAGAAGGAGCGCCCAGGGCGCACTTGCAGGGGATTTCCCCTTTCATCGAATAGCTCCAGGGGAGAGGAAGTTCCGGCCTTTTTCCAGGTGATGGGCACAAACCGGCCCTCACTGCAATAAAAGCCCTGGCCCTCGCCGGTGGTGTCCACTTCCACCAGGTGCAGCTCGCTCCCCGGCACATCGGTGAGCGGCATCCGCAAAACGAACACATTTTCAAAAGCCAGTTGGGTGTTGTACCAGGCGTCCATTTGGGGCTTGCCGTATTGATACCGCAGATAGACACCCTGCTGAGGATCGTATTCAAAATAGGGTTTGTGGTTTTTGGAGAAGGTCACCTGCACCCGCTGGGCACTGGCTCCATTTTTGGCGCTGTGTTCCTGGGAGAAAGAGAAGAAAGAGGCGTCAGTGCCGCGGGACAGATCCTGATCCAGAGTGCTCAGCGCCTGATCGATCCGCTCACCGCTGGTGATGACGCTGTGCTCCAGCCCTAGTTCCTTCCGGCGGCTGGGGTCCCGGACGAACAGGCTGCCTTCCCAGCCATCCCGGATGCCGTCCATGGCGATGAGGCCCTCTTTTCGCTCCCGGGCGATTTTTTCATAGGCGGGCACACTTCCGCCGAAATGGAGGTACAGGGCGTCAAAGCCCCGGGCCATGTCGATGAAATAGGGCCGGGCCGAGCGCACCGAGCCCAAAGCCTCCACAGAAGAAGGGTCTTGGAACAGAGCCAGAAACCGGGTGATCCGCCCTTCGGCGATCATTTCAAAGATCACATCGGCCTGGGAGATGCCCCACTGAGGGAGACTATTGGAGCTGTTGCTGATCATCACGCCCACCGGCTTTTGAGAAACGCTGTTTTCTGTCATGCCGGTTTCCAGCCCGGTGAGGGGATTGAGGGGACCCTGGGGAACTTCCGGCTCCGGCTCTTTGGGTTCTTCTGTGGGTGCCGGAGCGGTTTCCTCCTGGGTCTTTTCCGGCGGGGGATCGGTTTTTTGCAAAAGGGTACAGCCGGAAAGCAGCAGGGCAAAGAGAAGACAAAGGGACACAAAGCGGGAACGCATCAAAAGACCTCCCTTGTGTTCTTGTTTATTCCTCAGAGGATTTTTCGGCCAGCAGGACCTTGAGAATATCGCTGTACACCGATTCGGCATTCTGGCGGAAATTTTCTTCCACCAAGGCGCACTGACGGCTGTTCATCACCAGCACATCCATGGAGAGCACCGTTTCCTGGGGATCGCTGATGGCCAGGTGCACTTGAAAGGTGCCGTTTTCCCCAGGGGTGTGGAAGGTGGTGATGGAAGAATCCCGGCGGATCTTGCGCACCACCCGGGCGGCGGCAGTCTGGGCTTTGTCCCGCACGCTGATGGGAAGATCTTCCTGGAAGATCTGGGCGGCCTCCCGGCCCAGGGGAGTGATGGTATAGACCGCCTTGCCCTCTTCATCCTCCAGGCGGCGCACATGACCGGTGTTTTGCAGCTCGGCAAAGGCTTCGGAAAACTCGAAATAGCCGAAGGCGTCGTCGATGAGACAGATGTCCAGCAGATCCGGCTCACCCACAGGGAAGGGCAGCTGGCTCATGGCAAAGAGGATAAAATATTTGATGTCGTCTTTTTCACGGAGATAACCGGTGGTCATAGGCAGTTCTCCTTTTCGGGTTTGGATAAAAATTCGCTTTATATATAGTATACCATATTGTATTCACAAAAAGGAAGAAAGAAAACTTGCTTTCCCCGCCAGGCACCTCCATAATAAAGAAAAAGAAAAAAGGAGGAAACACCATGGAGGACAGACTGCGGCCCAACTGGTTTGACCGGGAAGCGGGTGCGCTGCGCATTGTGGACCAGACCCTTTTGCCAGGGAAGGTGGAATACCGGGAGCTGAAAACGGCGGAGGAGGTGTGGACAGCCATCCGCATTTTGCAGGTGCGGGGAGCTCCGGCCATCGGGGTGGCTGCCGCTTACGGAGCCTGGCTGGGGGTGCGGGAGAAAAATCCCCAAAACTCTCAGGAACTGGAAAAAGTGTTGGAGGAGACCTGCGCTTATCTGAAAACCTCCCGTCCCACAGCGGTCAATCTTTCCTGGGCACTTGTGCGAATGAAAAAATGCCTTGCTGCCTGTCCGGGAGAATGGGATGTGTCCGCCCGTTTGGATGCTCTATTGCAGGAAGCCGATTCCATTTTGCAGGAGGACGAAGAACAGAACCTGTCCATCGCCCGCCATGGTTTGTCTCTTTTGCAGCCAGGCATGGGACTTCTGACCCATTGCAATGCAGGAGAGCTGGCCACTTCCCGGTGGGGTACGGCTCTGGGGCCTATTTTGCTGGGCCAGCAGGAGGGATACGGCTTTCATGTGTATGCCGACGAGACCCGGCCTCTTCTCCAGGGAGCCCGGCTCACCGCCTTTGAGCTTTGCCGGGCCGGGGTGGATGTGACCCTTCAGTGTGACAATATGGCCGCAAGCCTCATGGCGGCGGGGAAAATCCAGGCCGTGCTGGTGGGGTGTGACCGGGTGGCCCGCAATGGAGACACCGCCAACAAGATCGGCACATTGTCTTTGGCGGTGCTGGCACGGCACTATGGCATCCCCTTTTATGTGCTGGGGCCCACCAGCACCGTGGATCTTTCCTGCGAAAGCGGGAAAGATATTCCCATCGAGGAGCGGCCGGGGGAGGAGATCACCTCGCTTTGGTACCGGCAGCCCATGGCGCCCCAGGGGGTCAAGACCTATAACCCTGCCTTTGATGTGACACCGGCCCAGTTGATTACCGCCATCATCACCGAAAAAGGAGTGGCCCAGGCTCCCTTTACAGACAGTCTTACAGCGATGGTTCAGGGGTAAAAGAAGGAAAAGCAGGCACAAAATCCCCTGATGGCCCATAAAATGGCCATGAGGTGGTGAATAAAGTGAAGGAACAGAGTTTGCAGCGGGAGGGCTTTTGGGGAAAGCGGAAGGTGCTTTGCTGTCAGGTGCGCTATCCCCTGCTGGAAAAAGGGGATGCCCCCGGGAGAGAAGACTGGCTCTCTGCCTTTTATGCCCGAGAGGCCCGGGAGAGTCTGGAGAAACTTTGCAGGAAGTGGTATCCTCTGGCTTGCCGGGCAGCCCACCGGTTGGGAGAGGATTTTTCCCCTGTGGAAGTGCGCCGGGAATACACGGTGATCTATCAGGGAGAGGACTTTTTCTCGGCCTTTCTGGATACCTTCGTGTTCCGGGGGGAGCGGGAACTGGACCGGAGCCGGGTCAGCCACACCTTTTCTCTTTCCGAGGGCCGTCATGTGTCTCTTCCTGCTCTTTTTCGCCCTGGCTTCCCTTACCGCCAGACCATTTTGCATCAGGTGGAGCAGATGGTCTCCCGCCAAAGCCAGCGCCAGCCCGAAGAATACTATGTGGATTGGCCCCGGCTGCTTTCGCCCCGGTTTTCCCCGGAGAATTTTTATCTGGCCTCGGAAGGGCTGGTGGTCTATTATCCCCGCCGGGCCCTGGGGCCTTCCGTGCTGGGCCTGCCTTCCTTCCTTATTCCGTATAGCCTGTTTGGAAGCGGTTTGATTCCCGAACTGTAAAGGGAGGAGGCATGGACAAAAAAGGCCGGGCGTGGTACACTGGAAAGGCTGAAAAAAACGGAAACGCACAGACATACAGGATGGGATGGATATGAAAAGGAAAAAAAGAAAGAGCCGCTGGAAAAAGCGGCTGCGCCTTGCGGGTGTGAGTGTCAGCGTGGTGCTGCTGGCCCTGGCCCTTTATATGGCTTTCCGGGCTGATTGCTTGCTGCCGGAAGGGATGCACCGGCAGTTGGTCCCGGTGACTCAGGAGGATATGGACCCGGCCTTGCCCAAAGGAAGTCTGGCGGTGATCGATGAGCTGGAAACGCCCCATGAGCGGGGTGTGGCCGCCTATCAGACTTCGGATGGACAGGTGGCCTTTGGCCGGGTGAAGGAGGAGACGGTGGAAGGATATACCCTGGGCTTTGACCAGGAGGATGAAACCTTCCAGGTGGATCGGAAACAGGTGCTGGGGGCTGTGGGAGTGTATGTCTCCGGCCTGGGCACATTGGTGACGGTGCTTTCCACCTATCGCCTCACCCTGGCCGCAGCCGTGGCCCTGTATCTGCTTTTCCTGGTGGCCATGGTGTGCACCAGAGGAGCGCGGCGCAGAGCCAAACGCCGCCGGGAGCTGATGGAGCTCTTTGCCTTTTATGGGGAAAAATATGATCTGGAAGAGGCCGATATCGATTATTAAAAAGAAGCCCTGCCGAAGAATGCGGCAGGGCTTCTTTTTGTCTGAAATTTACCGGGAAGATGAAGGAAGTATTACACAAAAGTGAAAGCTAGGAGGGAAAAGGGGATATTCAGCATGGGAAAATTCACAAAAAAGAAATATTAGAAATAGAGAATTAACAATTAAGAAATAAAGTGCGGAAAAAACAGGGGAAAACACCCCTGCGCGAAGGAGAAAGGCAAAAAGCACAAGAAATTTATGGATAACTTGCAAAATGGAAGGGGTTGCATTGTGGAATATAACCAAAAAATGAACAAATTGCAAACAAATCAAAAGAGCGAAATTGTTGAATAAGACTATAAAAAGACTGAAAATATTGTGCATTACTGGGGAAAGTGACCAGTAATTATGACATGGGGCCAAAGTTCCGGTTGCAATAAAATATTACAACATATATAATCAAATCACGAACACAGCTTCCGGAATTGTGCACAGTGCTGGGTTCTGTTATGGCTCTATCCGGCGGTCGGCAACGGTCGCCGGTAAAAAATTTTATGAGGTGAGAACATTATGAGAAAGAGGAATTTGCGTGCCATCAGCTTATTGCTGGCTGGCGTCATGTCCCTGGGCCTCTTTGCTGGCTGCTCCAAAGATAGCGGCGACAAGAAAGATCCCGGCAAGGGCGGCGGCGACAAAGACAGCATCGTCATCGCCACCATGGGCGAGACTCCCTCTCTGTCCCCCACCGAGCATAACGCTGTGGCCGGCGACTACATGAACGCGCTGAACTATGCCACACTGTTCCGCTCCGGCGTTGAGAACCTGGATCCGGAACCCTATCTGGTAGACACCTATGAAAATGTGGATGACAGCACCTGGCACTTCAAGATCAAGGAAGGCGTCAAGTTCCACAATGGCGACACCATGACCGCTGACGATGTGGTGGCCTCCCTCCAGTGGGCTCAGGGCTTCGCCGAAGTCAACCTGTACAACAAGAACTTCGTCTCCATCTCCAAGGTGGACGATCTGACTGTTGAAATCAAGACCGATGGCCCCGACGCCATGGTTCTGAGCAACCTGTGCCATCACGGCAACGCCATCGTTCCCAAGAAGCTCATCGATGAGGGCCATGACTTTAATGAAAGCCCCATCGGCGCCGGCCCCTACAAGCTGGTTGAGTGGAAGCGCGGCGACAGCATCGAGTTCGAAGCTTTCGAAGACTTCTTCCTGGGCGCTCCCAAGATCAAGCACATGACCTGGAAGATCATCCCTGAAGGCTCTTCCCGTACCATCGCTCTGGAAGCTGGCGAAATCGACTTCATCATCGAAGTGGAAGCCATGGACGCTGACCGTCTGAAGGAAAACAGCGATCTGAAGGTCATCAGCTTTGAGCACACCAGCCATCAGTGGCTGATGCTGAACAACGAGAAGCCCGGCCTGGACAATCAGGATGTGCGTCACGCCATCAACAGCGCCATCGACAAGGAAAGCGTTGTCACCGTTGCTTACAACGGCCTGGCTACTCCTTCCTGGACTGCTACTCCCAGCAACTTTGCTGGCACCACCGATGAAAATGCCGACACTTACGATGTGGAGAAGGCCAAGGAATATCTGGATGCCTCTGGTGTGGATCCTGCTTCCGTCAAGTTCTCCATCATCTGCTCCGACGACACTAAGAAGCGCGCCGGCGAAGTGATTCAGGCCAACCTGAAGGAAATCGGCATCAACTGCGAAATCGAGAGCATGGACCTGGCTACCTATCTGTCCGCTACCGCGGAAGGTGACTTTACTGCTTCCATCGGCGGCTATTCTTCCAGCGATCTGCTGAGCTATGTGGTGGGCGTGTATCACAGCTCCTCCATCAACGCTTCCAACAAGACCCGTCTGAACAATCCCGAAGTGGATGCTCTGATCGATCAGGCCAAGGTCACGATTGATGAAGCTGAGCGTGTGGCTATTCTGGAGCAGCTGTCTGCCAAGCTGAATGAGATCTGCTCTCAGGCTCCTCTGTGGCAGCCTCTGACCATGCGTGCCTTTAACGCTGGTCTGCAGGGTGTGGAAGTCAACGACGGCGGCTACCTGTATTTCGAAAATGTGTATTGGGCTGAATAAGAAAGCCTGATCTTTTCACAAAAAACAAAGCCCTTCTCTGGGAATTTTCCCGGAGAGGGGCTTTTTTTATTGCTTTTTACCCGAAAATCAATAAAATGAATAAAAATTTAAAAAATTGTGTAAAGAGACGAAAATAATTAAAATAGCATATTTTGCTGGGGGAATATGCCTAGAAAAGCTCTTTTGAAAAAAGAGTGAAAATGGTAAAATAGACCAAAAAGAAAGTTCTGAAACTGTGCAAGATGCAAAAAGAAAAGCTTTTGTGAAGAAAGAGTAAAAAATCGTCCCGTTGCAAAAGAGAGAAACTGCGTATATAATAAGCCCGTCATAGATTGGCAATCAATAGAACATGATTTGATAATAAATATTCCCATCTTCCGGGAAAAGGTATGGATTCGGCGGGGCTTGGCCCTGTTGAAAATATTTTATGAGGTGAATACCATGAGAAACAGAAAAGTTCGGCTGCTCAGCCTGCTTCTGGCCACAGTGATGCTGCTGGGCCTGCTGGCTGGCTGCTCCAGTGATAAGGGCAGCAGCAAGGGCACCGGAACCAAGGGCGGCGACAAGGACAGCATTGTCATTGCCACTGCCAACGAGACACCTTCCCTGTCTCCCACTGAGCACAATGCTGTGGCTGGCGACTATATGAACCAGCTGACATACAGCATGCTCTTCCGCACCGATATGGACCTGAAGCCCCAGCCCCACCTGGTGGAAAGCTATGAAAATGTGGACGAGAGCACCTGGCACTTCAAGCTGAAGGAAGGCGTCAAGTTCCACAACGGCGACACCATGACTGCCGATGATGTGGTGGCCTCCCTCCAGTGGGCCCAGGGTTTTGCCGAAGTCAACCTGTACAACAAGAACTTTGTCTCCATCTCCAAGGTGGACGACATGACCGTTGAAATCAAGACCGATGGCCCCGACGCCATGGTTCTGAGCAACCTGTGCCATCACGGCAACGCCATCGTTCCCAAGA
>OGGQ01004160.1_pt1 | contig 12424 bp, 9 predicted proteins | sample 1571191 | NCBI WGS metagenome assembly OGGQ01 (sample SAMEA2582061, study PRJEB24529) | metagenome | biome: Human gut stool | place: China | collected 2011
AAACTTATCCGTTGCTGAAGATTGAAATCTCAAACACTTCTCACCCGTTCTATACTGGTAAATCTACATTGGTAGACACTGCAGGACGTGTTGATAAGTTCATGAGCCGTTACGGTGACCGTAAGAAGAAATAATTAGTCTTTCTTGTAAGATGAAAAAGAGGAGATTCCGAAAGGAATTTCCTCTTTTTCGTTTTGAGACATTACACTGACAACAATATATCCGGAAGTTTTCAGGACTATCAGCCGAAAAATAAATAAAAGAAAAATGTCCGGATTCCGTTTATTACAAAATAAAGGAAGTACCTTTACAGAATTAATAAACAAAAATGGAAATAACTAACTTAAAACAAATGACAAAGGAGGAAGTTTTTAACCTTATCAGACAACGCCTTTCTTTTGGTGACGAATTGCAGCAACAATTAAGGCATGTGGACAAAGACAAATTTATGAAAGAGCATCGCAGATTCGAAATGTCGGGATTCGAAACCCAAACAGGATGGTGTACTGTTTTTAACAATGACATTTTAAACAAATTTGCCGACTTGGGCATTTATAACTATACTTCTTATCTTTTTCTTGACTTTTATATGGGTGTGCCAACCGTTACCTCAAGTATTTCTCCGAAGATGAGAATTTGGAATACACTCTCGACGGATATACAACAACAGAAATCATATTTACGATTTTTGAATTGACTATCTTCTCAGGAAAACCGACAAGAAGACGGAAATAAAAATACTATTTTCATATCAGCTCCCCCCTTTCAGCCTGTCTCTAGAGAACACATGAACTCTCCCCAAAACAGAGGCTCTGTTTGATGTAAACAGACGCTCCAACTGCCACAAACAGACACTCTATTTACCTCAAACAGAGCCTCTATTTTACCGCACTTCCCAATAAAACAAATTAAGAATCCAACTTGTAGCGACAATCAACGAAAAGCACACAAATCCTGAACATAAACACTTGTAAGTTGTTTACTCTCTTTAAAAAAGAGAAACGAATCAACGCAAAAACTCTAAACATCAGTGTGCTGTATGAAAAAGAAATATGGATTTATGCTCGCAGTAGCCGTCCTATTAGCGGGCTGCGGACAAAAAAAAGAAACGAGTGTTATAACGGCCCGTCCGGTGAAAACCACGATTGTAGAGTCAAGATCGATCATCAGAAAAGATTTTTCGGGTATTGTAGAAGCCGTGGAGTATGTGAAGCTGGCATTCCGGGTCAGCGGACAAATCATCAACCTGCCTGTCATAGAAGGCGAGAAAGTAAAGAAGGGACAATTGATTGCAGCTATCGACCCCAGGGACATCGCCCTGCAATATGCCGCTACCAAATCGGCGTATGAGACGGCTGCCGCACAAGTGGAACGCAACAAGCGCCTCCTCTCCCGCCAAGCCATATCGGTTCAGGAATATGAAATCAGCCTAGCTAATTACCAGAAAGCGAAATCAGAATATGAGTTATCCGTCAATAATATGCGCGACACTAAATTGACGGCTCCCTTCGACGGTTCCATCGAAAAACGTCTTGTGGAAAATTATCAGCGTGTCAACTCGGGTGAAGGTATCGTGCAGTTGGTCAATACACACAATCTGCGCATCAAGTTTACAATTCCCGACGCTTACCTTTACCTGCTCCGCACCAAAGACCCGCGTTTTCTAGTAGAGTTCGACACATTCAAAGGACATGTTTTCCAGGCAAAGCTTGAAGAATATCTTGATATCTCGACAGACGGAACGGGGATTCCGGTCAGTATTACTATTGATGACCCGTCTTTCGACCGGGATTTATATGCAGTGAAACCGGGATTTACGTGCAGTATCCGTTTCACGGCAGATGTAGGACCGTTGGTACAGGATAGTTGGACAATTATCCCGTTAAGCGCCGTGTTCGGTGAAAGCGAAGGAAAGAAGATGTACGTCTGGGTGGTGGAAGACAACAAGGTACACAAACGAGAAGTGACTGTTAACGCACCTACCGGAGAAGCACAGGTACTTATCTCCAAAGGGTTGAAACCGGAAGAGAAAATTGTTATTGCCGGAGTATATCAGTTAGTAGAAGGGGAAAACGTAAAAGATATAGAGAAATGAACTTAGCCAAATATTCATTAGACAACACGAAGATTATCTATTTCTTTCTTGCTGTGTTGCTTATCGGAGGGATTTCTTCCTTCGGAAAGCTAGGGAAGAAAGAAGATGCTCCCTTCGTCATCAAGTCAGCGGTTATCATGACCCGTTATCCGGGAGCCGAGCCGGCAGAAGTGGAACGTCTGATAACAGAGCCTATCTCTCGCGAGATACAAAGTATGAGTGGTGTGTACAAGATTAAATCGGAATCTATGTACGGGCTTTCCAAAATCACATTTGAATTGCAACCGTCACTATCGGCAAGTTCCATTCCGCAAAAGTGGGACGAGCTACGTAGGAAGGTACTCAATATACAACCGCAGTTGCCGAGTGGTGCATCTACGCCGACTGTGTCGGACGATTTCGGCGATGTATTCGGTATCTATTACGGTCTGACGGCCGATGATGGTTTCTCCTACGACGAGATGCGAAACTGGGCGGAACGGATTAAAACACAAGTCGTCACTGCCGACGGTGTGATGAAAGTGGCACTGTTCGGAGTACAGACAGAGGTAGTAAATATCTTCATCTCGACCAATAAACTGGTAGGCATGGGCATCGACCCGAAACAGCTCGCCAGCCTGCTGCAATCACAAAACCAGATTATCAACACCGGAGAAATCCGCGCAGGGGAACAACAGCTACGGGTAACTGCTAATGGTATGTATACGACCATAGATGATATCCGCAATCAGGTTATCACCACGAAAGCGGGACAGGTAAAGTTGGGAGATATTGCCGTTATCGAAAAGGGCTATCTCGATCCTCCTTCCAATATCATGCACGTAAACGGAAAACGTGCTATCGGTATCGGTGTCTCTACCGACCCGCAACGGGACGTAGTGCAGACAGGTGAAAACGTAAAAGCCAAACTGAGTGAACTACTCCCGCTTATGCCCGTAGGACTGGAATTGCAAAGTCTTTATCTGGAAAACGAAATAGCCAACGAAGCCAATAACGGATTTATCATCAATCTGATTGAGTCCATCTTAATTGTAATTGTGATTATCATGCTGGTAATGGGACTTCGTGCCGGTGTCCTGATTGGCTCATCGCTGATATTTTCTATCGGAGGTACACTACTTATCATGTCTTTCTTTGGTGTCGGACTGAATCGTACGTCGCTGGCGGGATTCATTATCGCAATGGGTATGCTGGTAGACAATGCCATTGTGGTGACGGATAATGCACAGATTGCCATTGCTCGTGGAGTAAACAGGCGAAAGGCATTGATAGACGGTGCCACAGGACCGCAATGGGGATTACTCGGAGCCACTTTCATTGCTATCTGTTCATTCCTGCCACTTTATCTGGCCCCGTCTTCGGTAGCGGAAATCGTGAAGCCGTTGTTTGTGGTACTCGCCATTTCGCTGGGATTGAGTTGGATACTTGCATTGACACAGACGACCGTATTCGGTAATTTTATCCTGAAAGCCAAGGCGAACGGCGATGCAAAAGACCCATATGACAAGCCTTTCTATCATAAGTTTGCTTCTATTCTCCGGACGCTGATCCGCCGTAAGGTGTTGACGCTGGGTTCTATGGTAGCACTTTTCATCATCTCACTCGTCATCATGGGGATGATGCCACAAAACTTTTTCCCGTCTTTGGACAAACCTTATTTCCGTGCGGACGTATTCTACCCGGACGGGTATAGTATCAACGATGTGGTGAAAGAGATGAAATCGGTGGAAGAACATTTGGCACAACAGCCGGAAGTAAAGAAAGTATCAATTACTTTCGGAAGCACACCATTGAGATATTATCTGGCATCTACTTCAGTAGGACCGAAACCGAACTTCGCCAATGTACTGGTAGAACTGACGGACAGCAAATATACGAAGGAATATGAGGAGAATTTCGACGGATATATGAAAACGAATTATCCGAATGCGATTACCCGGACGAGCCTGTTCAAACTATCCCCTGCCGTAGACGCTGCTATTGAGATCGGTTTTATAGGGCCGAATACAGATACGCTTGTGGCACTAACCAACCAAGCGTTGGAGATTATGCACCGGAATCCGGATTTGATTAATATCCGCAATTCGTGGGGGAACAAGATTCCGGTATGGAAACCTGTGTATAGTCCGGAACGTGCACAACCGTTGGGAGTATCCCGACAGGGAATGGCACAAAGTATCCAGATTGGTACAACGGGAATGACGTTGGGAGAATACCGTCAGGGCGATCAGGTGCTCCCTATTCTGCTAAAGGATAATACGGTGGATTCGTTCCGTATCAATGACTTACGCACGCTTCCGGTGTTCGGCACGGGAAACGAGACAACAAGCCTGGAACAAGTAGTGTCGGATTTTGATTTTCAATACCGGTTCTCTAATGTGAAAGATTACAACCGACAAATGGTGATGATGGCACAATGTGACCCGCGCCGCGGAGTAAATGCGATTGCAGCCTTCAACCAAGTGTGGTCGCAGGTACAAAAGGAGATTAAAGTTCCGGAAGGATATACGATGAAATATTTCGGAGAACAGGAAAGCCAGGTAGAATCCAACGAAGCATTAGCCAAGAATCTTCCGTTGACGTTCTTTTTGATGTTTGTTACGCTACTGTTCCTATTCAAGACATATCGTAAACCGACAGTGATTTTGCTGATGTTACCGTTGATATTCATCGGTATCGTGTTAGGATTGCTATTACTTGGCAAATCATTCGACTTTTTCTCTATCCTCGGATTACTCGGATTAATCGGCATGAATATCAAGAATGCAATCGTACTTGTGGAACAGATTGATTTGGAAGCTAAGATGGGAAAGAAGCCGCTTGATGCGGTGGTTAGTGCCACAACGAGCCGTATCGTTCCTGTAGCAATGGCATCGGGGACAACGATTCTGGGTATGTTGCCGTTGCTGTTCGATGCGATGTTCGGCGGAATGGCAGCCACTATCATGGGAGGTTTGCTGGTAGCTTCGATACTGACACTGTTTGTGTTGCCGGTGGCTTATTGTGCCATTCAACGGATTAAGGATTAAATGGGAATTTACTATTTATAATGGATAAAATGAAAACTCAATTTATAATTATATCACTGTTGCTTCTCGGCTTCACTGCCCGGGCGCAACAACCTTATCTCAGCCGGGAAGCCTATCGCGACAAAGTGGAGGCTTACAGCCAGATATTGAAACAACAAAAACTAAAGACAATGGCAAGTGCGGAAGCACGAAAGATAGCTCATACGGGATTCTTACCCAAAATAGACGTAAATGCGGACGGTACTCTGAATATGAGCGACCTAAAAGCATGGAACGAACCGCTGGGAGAATATCGGAACCACACTTATCAAGGGGTGTTTGTCGTCTCTCAACCTCTCTATACAGGTGGTGCCCTTAACGCTCAACATAAGATTGCGAAAGCGGATGAGAAGCTGAATCAACTGAACGAGGAACTAACTTTGGACCAGATTCATTATCAGAGCGATGCTGTTTATTGGAATGCCTCCGCTTCACAAGCTATGTTACAGGCAGCAGACAAATATCAAAGCATCGTCAAACAGCAATATAACATCATTCAGGACCGTTTTAACGATGGAATGATTAGCCGTACAGACTTACTGATGATTTCCACCCGCTTAAAAGAAGCTGAACTACAATATATCAAGGCCCGTCAGAATTATACGTTAGCATTGCAAAAGTTGAATATCCTCATGGGTATGGAACCTAATGCTCCCGTAGACAGTCTTTCTTCGATTGACACAGCTTTTACCCCCGTACAGATTCTGTCGTTGGAAAATGTATTGCAACGGCGCGCTGATTACGAAAGTACGCAAGTAAATATCATGAAAAGTCAAGCGCAACGTAAAGCCGCTCTCAGCCAGTTTAACCCTCAACTAAATATGTATTTTAGCGGCGGCTGGGCAACGGGAACGCCTAACCTTGGATATGACGTATCTTTCAATCCTATTGTCGGCATTAATCTGAATATTCCTATTTTCCGCTGGGGAGCCCGTTTCAAAACAAACCGCCAGCAGAAAGCATACATCGGAATACAGAAACTGCAACAAAGTTATATAACGGATAATATCAACGAAGAATTGTCCGGTGCATTGACTAAACTGACGGAAACGGAATATCAGGTGAAAACTGCAACAGAGAACATGAATCTGGCTAATGAAAATCTTGATTTAGTTACCTTCTCTTATAATGAAGGTAAAGCAAGTATGGTGGATGTTCTCTCGGCGCAGTTATCGTGGACACAGGCACACACAAATCTAATTAACGCATATTTGTCGGAGAAAATGGCGATAGCTGAATATAGAAAGGTTATCAGTGAATAAATAGTCTGAAAACAGTATTGTAAACAATAGAAAGCAAATCAAAAAAGTAAATCCGGAGATACGAGCATAACTCTGCCCATATCTCCGGATTCTTATCTCTAAAGCCGGTTGTTCTTTTATTATGCAAGGAAGGAAATCAACACACCCGCAGCCACGGCAGAACCGATTACTCCGGAGATGTTACTTGCCATACAATACTGCAAGACGTGATTCTTGGAGTCGTACTTCAAAGCAATCTCATTCGCCACACGGCTTGCCATTGGAACAGCACTCAATCCGGTTGCACCAATAAGAGGATTGATCTTCTTTTTGGAGAAGAGATTCACCAGTTTCACAAACAAAATACCACCTGTAATAGAAAGGGCGAATGCAAGGAAACCACCTATAACGATACCGATTGTTGTCCAGTTCAGGAAAGCTTCTGTAGTCATTGTAGCACCCACTGATAATCCTAAGAAGATAGTGGCGGCATTCATGATACTATTGGAAGCTGCATCGAACAAACGGAAAGTATTACTTCCGATCTCTTTCACCAGGTTACCGAACATCAACATACCAATCAAAGGTACTGCACTCGGCACGAAAAGCGCTACAACCGTAGTTACTACAATCGGGAAAATTATCTTCAATACACGCAAATTCTTAATTTCGGTCTTTGAAGGATATTTCTTCTCCTGCTCTTTCATATTGATACTCAACTCTTTCTTAGAACAAAGAAGTTTCACCACCAACGGAATAATCACCGGAACCAATGCCATATAAGAATAAGCGGCAATAGCAATCGGGCCCAACAGATGAGGAGCCAGTTTGATCGTTGTGAAGATAGCCGTAGGGCCGTCCGCACCACCGATGATACCGAGAGAAGCTGCTTCTTTCGGAGTGAATCCCATTAAGATAGATACCAACAGTACGGTAAAGATACCGAGTTGTGCGGCAGCACCGAAAATAGAAAGACGCAGATTACGCAACATCGGACCGAAGTCCGTTAATGCACCGACACCCATAAAGATAATCGGAGGCAAGAAGCCGGTTTTAATCAACATATAATAAATGAAGTTCATCAGTCCCAATTCATGGGCAATGTCATGCAAAGGCATTTCCCAAATGTTCTTCATCACTCCGTTTATCATTACCATGCCATTCTCGTCTGCCTGAATCACTCCCATATCACCACCGGGAAAGTTGGCAAGCAACACACCGAAAGCGATAGGGACAAGCAACAACGGTTCGTACTGTTTCTTGATACCCAGATAAAGCAGGACAAACGCGATAGCATACATTATCAGGAACTGCGGTTCGGCAATGATATTGCTGAACGCAGTCATCTCATATAAGTTCTCAAATATCTCGTTCATTATCCTATCTTCATTAATACATCATCTTCTGAAACAGTGTCTCCCGGGTTAGCGCAGATAGCAGTAATTGTACCACCAAATTCTGCACGAATGGCGTTATAAGTTTTCATTGCTTCCACATAGCACAGCACATCACCTTCTTTCACCACGTCACCTACTTTCATAGCAGTTTCCTGCGCATTCTTCACTAAAAAGAATTTACCCTCAAGCGGAGAAAGAACATCCTGTCCCTCTCCTGCCGGTGCGGCAGCGGCAGCAGGTGTAGCAGGAAGTTCGGCATCGCCATAAGCTACGGTCACACGGTAAGCCTGTCCGTCTACCTGTACAGTCAATGTCTTTGGTTTTGCATCTTCTTCAGGAGACTTATCTTTCTCTGCACGGCGTTTTGCAACGTCTTCCAGGAAGTCCTCTTTCGCTTTTCCACTCTTATAAGCTTCGTATTGAGCCGGATGCATGGCGTACTCGAAGAGTTCCTCGTCATCTTCGCCCACTTCCCACTTATTTTCTTTCATCAACTTGCGGTACTTGTCGAGAGAATCCGGATAGTTGTCCTGCGGATTTCCTTCGAAGAATTTGCGACCTTCGCGCTCGGCCTTTTCGATGATTTCGGGAGCAAGTTTGCCCGGCAAACGTCCGGCTTTCCCCAGAATCATATCCCAAATATCATCGGCAATCATTCCCCAACGGTCTTTGCCTTTCTCCATAGCCATCACATTCATCATGGCAAGGTTCTTCACATACTGGCTGAACGGAGTCACCAACGGAGGATAACCGACACGAGGCCATACATAGGCAACTTCGTCGAACAACTTAATCAGAAGCTGGTCTTGCGTCATAAACGGCAGATTATGCTTTGCCTTATATTTGTTGATAGATTCCAGATTCGTTTCGAGGTCTGCCATTAAACTACCCATCATACCGCCGGGAAGTCCAGGAGCGATAAGCAGAGAATTCATCAGACGGTTTTTCGGGCTGATGTACAATCCGAGGAAATCGTCCATAAACTCTTGAATCATGCCACGCACCTTCATATAGGCTTCCATATTGATTTCCGGCACCTGATAACCGGCATCCTTCAGCATAGCCTGAACACTCAGCAGGTCGGCATGTCCTGTACCCCATGAAAGTGGTTCCATACCTACGTCAATATAATCACAACCGGCTTCGCATACCTCAAGAATACTTGCCATATTAAATCCGGGACCTGCATGACTATGATACTGTACAGGTATTTCGGGATGTGCCGCTTTGATATTCGCCACAATCTTGCCCAATGAAACGGGGCGACCGATGCCTGCCATATCTTTGATACAAATCTCGTCCGCCCCCAATTTGATAAGTTCCAACGCCATATTGGTGTAGTACTCTACAGTATGAATGGGCGAATGAGTGATACAAAGCGAGCATTGTGAAATCATTCCTGCCTCTTTGGCGTATGTAATGGAAGGAGCAATGTTGCGTACATCATTCAATCCGCAGAATGTACGGGTGATATCTGTACCTTGCGCTTTCTTCACTTTGTAGAACAATTTGCGGACATCCGCCGGAACGGGGCTCATCCGGAGTCCGTTCAGTGCGCGGTCGAGCATATGGGTTTGAATGCCTGCTTCGTGAAATGGCTTTGTCCATTCGCGCACGGCTCTATTCGGGTTTTCGCCAAACAATAAATTTACCTGTTCAAAACCTCCGCCATTAGTTTCTACACGGGCAAAACAGCCCATTTCAATAATGGCAGGAGCTACCTTCACGAGTTGGTCTACACGAGGTACATATTTTCCGGCTGACTGCCACATATCTCGGAATACCAAACTAAACTTTACTTCTCTTTTCATGTCTTTCAATGATAATGATATACTTGATTAATTATAACTTTTCTACTTTGGTGACCTTTCCCTTACCTTGTGTCACAACATTCACGGCCGCAGTAATGGCAGCCAAGATATTCCCCGGAATAGGCGCAGGACCTCTCGGCGTTTCCTGTTTGGCAGGAGCCACTTCTTCGGGAGCATACTTGTTGACTAAAGTAATCAGCAATTTACCTAAATAAATCACAATCAGCAGAATAACAAATACGGTAGCCATTCCGACCACCATCAGCAGAATCGCTGTTTCGATATTTTCCATATAATAAACTATTAGTAATTTAAGCCGTTTGTCTAAAAAGCGTCCGAAAATACCAATTTTTTATTATAAAATTAATTAAGAAAGGGATAATAAAGTATAAAACCGCAAGTTTGGGATAGGATTGACAACAAAATGTCCTCGGCATATAAAAGCAAATGGTATGAGAGAAACTCCCTCCTGCTTCTCTCACACCTTGGATAAAACAATTATTAAATAAATGCGCTGACTGATAACAACCCGGTTTAGCCCTACTTCTGGTTTCATACCTTCTTAACCTATCAAACTACCAGAAGAAAACCGGTCACAACATAAATACAACATTCTGGCCTCATCGGCTTTCTAAAAAAATTAGTGTCAGACTGGGTTGTAAACCTTCTAAAATTCAACCCAGCCTTTTTAGTCGGAAAACTAAGCTAATTCAACAACTATAACTTCCGGCGAGGGAACCATTTCCGACTCACTATTTTTGGTAGTTACTCATTCTGCTACCAAAATCTATTGTTTGTTTTGACTTTTTTCATGTTAGTCTCACAGCAACTCAAATTCTTTTCTAATCTTAATCTTACTATTCATAGAGTACTTATATTAGGAAGAGAAGCCTTTACTCCATTTTTACCAAGAAAAAACGAAAAAAAATCGATTTAAATAAAAAAGAGGCTGAATTCAGCCTCTTTTTTATTCTAAAATAATTTCTTTCTCTCGAAGTTGATAACCGATTCCGGAAGAACCGAAGACATTTTCCAACGTCGCATTCAAGTCTCTAGTCAGAACCGTTCCACTATAAGTCAGCCCTTCACATTTCTCATGCCCGATAACTGTCAATTTGAATATTTGTTCGATATCCGCCACTACATTAATCAGCGGGTCGTCTTCATAGCCCAGAACTTCCGGGTATTCGGCTTCCGGTGTTGGTACCTTTCTTTCCACAGGTACTATCTTAGTTTCGTCACACCGAACACTCTGTCCTGCAGTCAATGTCCGTTGTCCCACCGGCGTCGCAACTTTCACGCTGCCCTCTTCACAGTTTACAAGCATTTTCTTTCCTTGTTGTACCACCAGGAATTTGGTTCCGAGCACTGAAACGTCTCCGGCTTCGGTCTGAACCGTAAAAGTCTTTCCGGGAGTCACTTTAAACAAAGCTTTTCCCAATAGTTGAAGTTTACGTTCCCAAAACCATGTGACGCGATTATAAGACAGAGAAGAGTTTCCCATCAGCTTTACTTTACTGCCATCCGGCAGTTCATAATCCATTGCCGTAGTTTCCGTTACTAGTTTTTCCTCTGAGAAATAGTAACCACCTATTCCCAAAAGAACAATAAACATAGCCGCTATTCCCCAATACAGGGCTGCCGGCCTTTCACCTCCCCGTTTCCGTTGACGGCTTACAGTAATCCGACGACTTTCTTCACGATACAACCTCAACTTCTCAGCAATCTTCGCCTTACGGGAAAACAACTCGCCTTTCAGAGGAAGCTTACCTTCTTCGATATATTTTTCTAAAAGTTCCGTATTATCCTCCATGCCTCACATCAATTAAAAATCCATAAATTAGCTTCCACCGCAAGCAGGAAAGTTTTACTCAACTGCTCTCTTAACCTGGATATTGCCGTGTGAGTCGTGTTATATACGGTACGAGAAGTCAATCCCATTACCTGCGCAATCTCATCTGAACTCATCTTCTTATAATACTTCAGATATAACACTTCCCGCTGTTGCTTCGTCAGGTTATTAATTTCTCTCTGCAAGACTTTTAATTGTTCTCTTTCTAATTCAGAGCGGATAATCGCCGTTTCAATGTCGATTTCGAGATCAAACTTATATTCATTCGTATCTACATCGTCCAACGATCTGAATATACCACCATTCTCTTTCTTCAATTCATTGACTATGATATGTCTCAACGACACACACAGATAGGCAGATATAGATTGAGGCACAGCACAGGTTTCTCTTTTTTCAAAGATATATACGAACAACGTCTGTATCGCATCTGTGACCAAATCATCATCACCGGCTATCTTCATGCCATATCCATACAGCAAATCTGCATATTGCTCATAAAGCTGCCGGAATGCTCCTTCATCCCCCCGCTGAATCTTACTCCAGAATAATGTATTCATTTCCCTCCCCTCTCATTTATATGAGATATGTTTCTTTCGTTTTTACCCTTTCTTTTAGTTAAATTCTATAAAACAGCGATTAAAATTCACTTGTAAAATGGAATTTTATGTGTTTAAAATCCATTTGAGCCATTTGAAGTACATAACCGGAGTCGGCAAGGAACACATCGCGTCCCTCTCTATCCTTTGCCATATACTGATATTTACGTTTCTTGAAAGCTTCCAACTCTGCCGGATCATCACTTTCCACCCAACAAGCCTTATACAGACTTACCGGCTCCCAACGACAAGATGCATTATACTCGTTCAACAAACGATACTGAATTACCTCAAACTGCAACTGTCCCACCGTACCGATAATCTTACGTCCATTGAACTGATTGACAAACAACTGTGCCAC
>OGGQ01004166.1_pt1 | contig 12405 bp, 15 predicted proteins | sample 1571191 | NCBI WGS metagenome assembly OGGQ01 (sample SAMEA2582061, study PRJEB24529) | metagenome | biome: Human gut stool | place: China | collected 2011
CAAAATCCAGGCGGCTTTCAGGGAGAAAACCTGGGATTATGTGGTGCTCCAGGAGATGAGCCACGGCCCCGTCACGGCGCCCGAACGCTTCTTTTCCAGCGTGGAGCGCCTTTGCAGTCAGATACGGCAGCATGGGGCCGTGCCAGTGCTCTATGCCACCTGGGCTTATGAAAAAGGCGGCAGCAAGCTGGAGAGCAAAGGCTGGGATTATGAAGAAATGGCCCGGGCAATGTCCGCGGCGTACAGCAAGGCGGCCCGGGACAATGGAGCCCTCCTAGCCGATGTAGGACAGCGGTTTTATCAGCTGAGCCAGAAGGAACAACTCTATGCCGCCGACGGCGTACACCCCAATGAGCAAGGCTCCCGTCTTGCGGCGGAGACCATCGGCCGGGTGATATTGGAACACAAGGAGAATGTGAAATGATTCGGGAAATTTGTAAAGACGAAGCATTTTTGGCCCAAAAGGCAGAGCTGGCTACCATAGAGGATCTGCCTGTTGCCGCCGATTTGCTGGATACGCTGAAACACCATCGGGAAGGCTGCGTGGGAATGGCGGCCAATATGATCGGTGTCAACAAACGGATCATTGCCTTTGATGATGAGGGCACATACATGGTAATGTTCAATCCGGAGATCGTGAAGAAATCCGGGCCTTATGATGCTCAGGAAGGGTGCTTGTCCCTTGTGGGTCTTCGTCCGGCCCGTCGGTTTCAGTCCATCAAGGTGCGCTGGCAGAACGAAAAGTTCCAGGAGCGTCTCCGCACCTTTACCGGCTGGACGGCCCAGATTATTCAGCATGAGATCGACCATTGTGAAGGGATCATCATATGAACCAAAGCCCCGTGACCCTTTGTTTTGCGGGGAGGTGAGCGGATGGAACTGGGACTGACCTTTCCTTTGCAGCGATTTTTGAAAATGAAACCGCCTCTTTACGGCACCGAACCGGACAGGCAGTTTTGTTGGGATGTGCACAACATTCGCCTTCGGGGCCGGGAATGTATGCTGGCCGTTCATTGCCACAGTCGGTATGCCTTTGTACGCTGGGATGTGAGTCCTTTTCAGTGGGGAGATATCACTGAATTGTTTCGGGAGGGATTGGTGGACAGCTTGCACGGGGCTGGATTTGCACCGGAGGCGGTGGACGGGTATCTTCAAAGGGCCGGGGATATTGATTTGACCCGCACCCATGGCCGGCGGGAGGTGGCCTTTCTCAACCGGGCCTGGGAGGATGTGCTGGCGCTGGATCTATGCCTGGATACTTCCCAGCAGGCCCAGCCTTTGCTGGATCAGGCCGTCAACACCCGCCCCAGCCGATGCGCAGGGGCAGAGGGATTGGGCCTGCCCTTGGAGCGGATGGAAGAGATACTATACAATATAGTAAGGGAATGAAAATTGGAAAATGGAACAGCATAACAAACAGCAGAAACCAAAAGTGGCCTTTCTTTGTGTCCACAACTCTTGCCGCAGCCAGATGGCAGAGGCCCTGGGGAAAAAACTGGCGGCCGATGTGTTCGAAAGCTATTCCGCTGGTACAGAGCCTGCCTCCCGGATCAATGCCCAGGCGGTGCGTCTGATGCAGCAGGTGTATGGCATCCGGATGGAGGAGAGCCAGTACAATAAGCCCCTTTCCCAGCTGCCGCCGGTGGATATTGTGGTCACCATGGGCTGCAATGTGCAGTGTCCCACGCTGCCCTGCTCTCATCGGGAGGACTGGGGGCTGGAGGACCCCAGCGGGAAGGAGGACAGTGCCTTTTTTCAAGTGATGGATCGGATCGAGGAAAAGGTGCTGGACCTGAAACGCCGCATCCAGTGTGGAGAGCTGGGTAAATAAAAAAGAGAACGCCCTGAGTTGCCTGTGAGAAGGGAACCCAGGGCGTTGTTTCATTGTTCAGGGATGGGGCTGCGCAGGATTTTTTCCAAGGACTTGCCGCGGGCCAGTTCGTCCACCAGCTTGTCCAGATACCGGATCTCCCGCATCAGGGGATCTTCGATTTCTTCCACCTTCACACCGCAGATCTTGCCGGTGATCAGGAAGCGGTGAGGGTTCATGGCCGGGGCCTTGCGGAAGAAATCCCCATAGCAGATGTCCGACTGTTCCATCCGGGTGATCTCTTCCGGGCTGTATCCGGTGAGCCAGCTGGTCACCTGATCCACTTCCTCCCGGGTGCGGCCTTTCTTCTGGGCCTTGCTGACCAAAAGGGGATAGACCTTGGAAAAAAGCATTTGCGTCACATCGGTGCGGGGCATGGGAGATACCTCCTTGCTTGATGGTATCATCATACCATGGAAGAGGGGACGGAACAAGGGGATTCCCTGATGCAAGGATTTTTGGTAAAATAGCGGCAGGAAACAAAGGGGGGAAACCCATGAAAATATGGAAAAAAGGACTGCTGATTCTGACGGCAGCGGCTTTGGTGGCCGGAGTGTTCCTGGTGCGGCATTGGTTTGTTTCCTGGCCGCTGCGGTTTCAGGGGGAATTGGATCGGTTTTTCGGGGAGAGGGCATGGCAGTGCATCTCCCAGGAGGAAAAGGAAAGCCGGATGTATTCGGTGATCGACCGCTCCAATCCCACCTACACCACAAAACGGCCGGGGGAGTTCCGGGAGTGGAACATCGCCTTTCAAACGGCCCAGGGAGAGGAGAAGGTGTGGACCATCAGCGACCACACCATGCGCATCAACCACAGCAAGCATTCTTTGTTGAGCCGGGAGCGGTATTCGGCCCGACAGTCCCTGACATTGGAGCTGATGCAGTTGTCCTTTGCGCTGGCTGGGGAGGAAGTGGGGCAGAAGGTATTGGGCCAGGTGCTGCCGGAGGAGGAGCTTTCCTGCCTGGAGGTGGATATTTCCTACCATGGGGGCAATCCACCACCGGACTTTTATGACGACCTGGCCGAAGAAGAGTGGTTCACTTCCCAAAAGGCCACAGCCGCCCGCTATCTGGAAAGCGATCTGTATGATTTTTACATCAGCGTTCGGGCCCATGACTACCGGGTGGAAAAGCTGGAGGAGGGCCAGCGCCAGCATCTTCTCGGTTCTCTGGAAGAGCTGTGCCAGGCCTTGGAGAAGAAATACGGCGACAACGCCAAGTATGACATTTATCTGGGCGAAGGCGTCACAGCGGAAAAAGAAGCGTAGTCCTGTTACCATCGAAAAGCCCCGGCCAAAATGGCCGGGGCTTTCTGCTGCTTTGTGTTCAAGCTTTGGCAGGTTCTTCGTTTGTCTGGATGGTTTTGCCGGAGAGGATGCGGGCCAGGAATTTTTTGGTGCGCTCTTCCTTGGTGTGGTTGAACACCTCATCAGGAGTGCCTTCTTCCACCACCACGCCCCCATCCATAAAGATCACCTTGTCGGCGATGTCCTGAGCAAAGCTGAGCTCGTGGGTGACCACCAGCATGGTGATGCCCCGCTTGGCTACATTCTTCATCATTTCCAGAGTTTCGCCTATGAGCTCCGGGTCCAGAGCCGAGGTGGGCTCGTCGAAGAGGATGATGTCCGGCTCCATGGCGATGGCCCGGGCGATTCCCACCCGCTGCTGCTGGCCGCCGGAAAGCTGGGAGGGATAATAATCGTGCTTGTCCGACAGCTTGACCCAGGCCAGGGCCTCTTCTGCCTTTTTCCGGGCTTCTGCCTTGGGCATTTTCTTTACCACCACAAGCCCGTGCATCACATTTTGAATAGCGGTCTTGTTGGCAAACAGGTTGTAGTTCTGGAACACAAAACCTACCTTTTTCCGGATCTCACGGATCTCACGCTTTTTGGCGGAAGAAAAATCCACTTGGGTGTCGCCAACCACCAGCTGGCCCTGGTCGGCGTGCTCCAGGAAGTTGATGCACCGCAAAAGGGTGGTCTTGCCCGATCCGCTGGGGCCCAGGATGACCACCACCTGATGGGCGTCCACCTTGATGGAAGCCCCCTTCAGCACTTCCAGATCGTCAAATTTCTTATGGATATTCTTGATCTCTAACATAATCGTTTCCCCTTGCTTATACCGGCAGGCCGTGGTCCATCAGGGACCGCACATATCCCACCGTCACTTGGACACCCATGTCCAGGGCGTCCTCATCGATGTCAAAACGCTCGTTGTGATGTTCGGCGCCGCAGCCCTTTTCCAGGTTTTGAATACCCAGCAGAGCCAGCACACCAGGGTAAGCCCGGCAATAGGCGGAAAAGCTCTCTGAGGCATACCACAGGGGAAACTCCTGGGGAACGGCGGCATCGCCGTACAGATCCCGGGCCACTTGCCGGGCCCGCTGGGCGTGGGGAGCACTGTTGATCACTGGAATCCCCACATGATCCATCACCCGGCCGAAGGACACCTGACAGCCGTGAATGGCCGCCATATGCTGGGCGGTGTTTTTCACCAGATCCATGGCCTTCTGGCCTTCTTCCAGGTCGAAAAACCGCATGCTGCCCCGGATACGGGCGGTCTCAGGAAAGACATTGAAGGTTTCGCCGCCCTGGATACTGGTGATGCCAAAGGTCACCGTCTTTTCCACATTCAGCTGGTTGACAAAGACACCAGGCAGGGTGGAGACGATGTCTGCGGCGGCAAACACCGGGTTGCGGGACAGATCGGGCCGGGAGCCGTGGCCTCCTTTGCCCTGGACGGTGATGTCCATTCCGCCGAAGCCAGCCATGCAAGCGCCATCCCGGATGCCGATCTGACCTGAGGGCAGGGGAGAGTACACATGAATGGCCCACACGGTGTCCACCTTCCGATGGCCCAGGGCCTCCACCATTTGCCGGGAACTGGTGCCCACTTCTTCTCCTGCTTCAAAACAGAAATACAGGGTGCCGTTCAGCGCATCTTTTTGCTCCAAAAGCACTTCCATGCTGCCCAAAAGCATGGCGGTATGGGCATCGTGGCCGCAGGCATGACAGGTGCCTTCCTGCTGGGACACACAGGCGCGGGGACCTTTTAAGTTCTCCGGATTTTCCTGCACCGGCAGGGCGTCCATATCGGCCCGCAAGGCGATGTGAGGCCCTTCCCGGCCGGTGTCCAGAGTGGCCAGAATGGCCGTTTCGGTGACCATTTCATAGGGAAGGCCCCATTTTTTGATGTGTTCCAGGATGTAGTCCCGGGTTTTGTATTCCTGACCACCCAGTTCGGCCAGGCGGTGGATCGTCCGCCGGTGGGCGATCACAGTGTCTTTGATTTGGTTTGTTGTCATGGTTTCGCCCTTTCTTTTTGGTGTATCAGGCTGTTGTGCGCTTGTGGCTCCGGTTCAGATAGGCCTCCAGCGTACGCCCGGCCTTTTCGATCAGAGCACCCAGGCACCAGAAGATCAGGGCCGCCGCCACATAAGCTTCCAGGAAGCAATAAGAATCGGTGGCGGCATCGGTGGCGCCTTTGAGGATGTCGCTGACGCCCATTACATTCACCAAAGCGGTGGTTTTCATCAGGGACAGGGTGGAGTTTGTCAGCATGGGCACCGTCACCCGGAACAGCTGGGGCAGGATGATGTCCCGGAAAGTCTGGAAGGCGGTCATGCCCACGGCATAGCCCGCTTCAAACTGTCCCTTGGGAATGGCCAGAAGGCCGCTGCGCATCACTTCGGACAAACCGGGCAGGGCCACGATGATCAAAGCGATGATGGCAATGTAGATCAGGTTCACATCCCGGATGGTGATATCCAGATGGAGTAAGGCGATGATGTCGTTGAAGGTATAGGTATAGGCCATCACGCAGATGAGAAGGATCAGGTTTGCGGGGAAGGCCTTGGTGAGGGCCAGCAGCACATCCAGAATAGGAGCCAGCACCGGCACCCGATAGATCCGGGCCAGAGCGATGAACAGCCCAATCACCAGACAGATCAAAAGGGTGGAGAAACACATGATCAGGTTCTGGGGGATCTTTTGCACCGCCGCTTCCAGACACATCCAAAAGTATTTTGCCTGCATCTCAGGCACCTGCCTTTCTCTGGATTCCGTAGCGGTGGCCAAAGGCCAGCTTCCGGTTGATAAAGCGGAAGAGCACCTCCAGCGCCAGGCTGATGACAGCAAACACCATGGCGCAGCAAATATAGCCTTCCAGCAGATGGCCGCCCATGGTGGCCAGGTTCCGGGCCTTGCCGATCATATCCACCACATTCACCATATAAGCCAGGGCGGTGGCCTGGAACAGGCCGATGAACATATTGCCCAGCATGGGCAGGGAGATTTTCAGGGCCTGGGGAACGATGATGCCCCGCATGGTCTGAAAGCTGCTCATGCCCACCGAAAAACCGGCTTCCATCTGGCCGGCTGGAACCGCCAGAATGGAAGCACGGATGGTTTCGGAGAGGAAGGCAGATATGTTGATGCTGTAAGCAATGTAGACGAACCCCTCCGGCCGCCAGTCGTAGGCGTCGATGCCGAATTTCTGCAGCAGCACCGGCAGGCCGAAATAGACGATGAACATCTGGGTGATCACCGGCGTACACCGCACATAGGACACATACAGCTTGAGCAGCCAATCGATGGCACGGATGTTTTTCAGCCGGAGCAGGGCAATGCCGAATCCTAAGGCAAAACTCACCACAAAAGGAATGAAAACCAGCTGCAATGTGATGGGGAATTTGTCGATGATCTTGGGAAAATACTCAATGACATAGCTCCATGAAAACATATCTTTTCCCTACTTACTCAGTTTTTGTTTTGCTTATCGGTGGGACGGGGAATTACTGGGGATTGACGGAATAGTCCTCGCCAAACCACTCCACGCACAGCTCGCCGATCTTGCCCTCTTCCCGCAGCTCCTTGATGGCGGCGTCGAAGTCGGCCTGGAGATCGGTGTTGCCCTTTTTCAGCAGAGCATAGGTGCCGCAGTCCTCTTCGTCCTCCAGCAGGGGAACATCGCTCATTTCCAGATCGGCGTCGGGATAGGCATCCAGATATTTGGTTTTCAGGTCAAAATAGGTGTGGGTATAGCCGTCATAGAGGCCGTTTTCGATACCGGCGATCATGGCTTCCAGGCTGGGGAAGGTCTCCTGGAGGATGATGGGGTTGTCGGGATGCTCTTCGTTATAGGCCACCAGTGCCTTGCCGATGTTGTCATTGGGGGCGTTGGCCATGGTCTTGCCGGCCAGGCTGTCCAGGTCGCTGATGTCGGTGCGGCCGGCCTTGTAGATGACCCGGTAGCTGCCGAAGTACATCAGGGATTCTTCAGAAACGGTATATTTCTCAGCCCGCTCATCGCTGTAAGCCATGTGGTGGGAAACCACATCGTATTTGCCGCTTTCCAGGCCCACAAACAGGTTGTCCCAGCTGTCGCAGACCACTTCCACATCGTATTTGTCGCTCATTTTCTCAGCCACCAGCTGGAACAGGTCATATTCGTAGCCGTCGGGCTCTTCGTTCTCGTTCAGATAGCAGAAGGGCTTGTAGGTATTGCCGATGGCGATGGTGATCTTCTGCTTGCCGCTGCCGCCATCGCTGTCCTTTTTGCCGCTGTTTGTTCCTTCGTCGCTGCTGCAGGCCGCCAGGCCCAGCAGCATCATGGTGGCCAGCAGCAGGGCCAATACTCTCTTTTTCATTCTGTTGCTCCTTTGTGCATAATTTTACGGCCATTTGGCCGCGATTCCCAGTATAACCTTCCTTTCGACAGAAAGCCAATCGTTTTTTGTAATAGAAATTTAACGATTTATTCACTTGTTTAATAACTTAACGGGAAGGAAGGGAGAAAAAGGGAAAAGCCCTTCCAGACTATGGAGAAACGGAAAATTTACTAAAGCGAAGGGAAAGCCCTGGGGTTTCTGGCCCAGGGCGTTGTAAGCCTCGGGAAGAAAGGATGTCATTTTTTCTGGCGGCGCGACAGGGTGAGAAAAGGAGATGCCTTGTTCCTTCAAAAGAATATTTTTTCTCTTTTTAGTATTTTTATGTAGCGCAAAGCAGGGGATTTGGTGTAGAATAGAGGAAAAAGCAACAAAGGAGGAGCTGTGATGGACAGCCAAAGGGAGCTGGAGCAGATTCTGCATAAGATCCACCGGCGGGGATATCCCGCCTACAAAGAGACCCGAGGGGAATACCGGTTTCCCTTTTACACCTTGTCTATCGACCATGTGCAGGGGGACCCCTTTGCCTCTCCCTCCCGGCTCAGCCTGCACCTGACCGGGCAGCAAGCGGCCTTTCCCCGGGAGCTCTATGAAACGCCTTGCCGACGCATCGCTTTGCAGGATGAGCTGATCCGCCGTTTTGCTGCCGGGGCAAAAAAAGAGAGCTTCCGGGTGAAGGGCTCAGGGCACAGCGGCCTGATTGCCACAAGCCAGTGCACCCAGCAAGTGCTGGAGCGCACCGCCTGCCGCATCGATCCCCGCACCGGTGAGGTGCTTTTCCGGTTGGAGATGGGCTTTCCTGCCTTTGGCCGCACCGTGGATGGGGATAGCCTGCGCCGGATGCTTTTTGATCAGCTTCCCGCCCTGGTGAAAACCAGCCTGTTATATAATAAAGAGAAGGATGGGGCCTATTTCACATCCCTGGCCCAGCTGGCCGACGACCGGCAATATATCCGGGATCATTTGTCAGAGCAGGGACTGTGTGCTTTTGTGGCAAACGGCAGCATTTTGCCCAGGGCTTCGGGTGTGTCGGATCGTCCCATGGAAGGGGCGGTGCCGTTCCTCTCGCCGCCGGAGATGGAAGTGTGTTTTGCCCTGCCTCACCGGGGAGAGGTCCGGGGCATGGGCATCAAAAAAGGGGTGACCCTCATTGTGGGCGGGGGATATCACGGCAAATCCACCTTGCTGCGGGCCCTGGAGGATGGGGTCTATGACCACATCGCCGGAGATGGGCGGGAGTTTGTCATCACCGACCCTTCCGCCGTGAAAATTCGGGCCGAGGACGGGCGCAGCGTGTGGCATACCGACATTTCCCTGTTTATTCGGGATTTGCCCACGGGGCGGGATACCCGCTGTTTTACCACCCGGGACGCCAGCGGCAGCACTTCCCAGGCGGCCAATGTGGTGGAGGCCATGGAGGGTGGAGCCAGGGTGCTGCTGATGGACGAGGACACCAGCGCCACCAATTTCCTCTATCGGGACGAACTGATGCAGCGGGTGGTCAGCCCCGGCCAGGAGCCCATCATTCCCTTCCTCCAGCGGGTGAGGGAGCTATATGAAAAGTGGGGCGTTTCCACCATTCTGGCGGCGGGAAGCTCGGGGAGCTTTTTCCATGTGGCCCATCAAGTGGTGCAGATGGACCGGTATATGCCCCGGGACATCACAGCCCGGGCCAAGGAGGAAGCGGCTCAGTTTCCCATGGGACTTGTTCCGGCGCCGGAGGGAAAAGCGCCGGAAAGCCGCCGGGCTCCCCGGCCTTTTGCGCCTTTCCGGGGAGAGCGGGTAAAGGTGCGTGCCATGGGCCGGGAGGCCGTGAGCGTGGGCAAGGAGGAGATCGACCTGCGTCAGGTGGAGCAGGTGACAGACAGTGAGCAATGCGCCGCGTTGGGCTATGCACTTCTCTATGCCCACCGGCAGCTGCTGGATGGCCGGTGCAGTTTGCAGGAGGCCGCCCGGCAGGTGGAAAAGATCATGGAAGAGCAGGGCCTGGAAGGATTGTGCCAGGGAAGCGTGCCTTTTCTGGCCCGGCCCCGGCTGGCCGAAGTGCTGGCCTGCCTCAATCGTCTGCGGGGCATGGATTGATAACGGAAGGAGCAAAAAATGGAAATTTCAGATATTCTGCAAATGGATCAAGGCTATGTGGGACAGAACAGGAACATTCCACCCCGGCTGAAAAAGCGGGCCCAGAGCCTGTGCTGGCGGTATAACCAGTCTCCGCCGGGAGCCGAGGGAGAGCGGCGGATCATTCTGGAGCAGCTTCTGGGCACCTGTCATCCCCTCACCTTTATCGAGCCCTGGTTCCGCTGCGACTATGGCTTCAATATCCACACCCATGGTCTGGCCGTGATCAATTACAACTGCGTCATACTGGACACTTCCCCGGTGCACATCGGGGCCAACGCCTTTATTGCCCCTGGGGTGTGCCTGGCCTGTGCGGGCCATGCTCTGGACCCGGAGCAGCGCCGGGAGGGAATTTCCACCTCCAAGCCCATCACCCTGGAGGACGATGTGTGGATCGGGGCCAATGCGGTGATCTGCGGCGGTGTCACCATCGGCCGGGGATCGGTGATCGGCGCGGGAAGCGTGGTCTGCCGGGATATCCCGCCGGGAGTGGTGGCGGTGGGGTCGCCTTGCCGGGTGCTGCGTCCAGTGACGCCGGAAGACCGGATCGCACTGGAAAATCTGGCTTTTTAAGGTCCTGTGAGGATTTTTTGCTCCTTTTTTCCATATACTGAAAAGGGAGTGATGTGCAGTGCAGGAAAAATGGAGAAAATGGGCGCCTTATGTGGGATTTGTGCTGTTGGCGCTGGCGGTGGGCGGTCTTTCCGGATGGCTCACCCGGGATGGGGTGGAGTTTTATAATCAGACAGCGCAAAAACCGCCCCTGTCCCCGCCGGGCTGGGTGTTCCCGGTGGTGTGGAGCGTGCTCTATGTACTCATGGGCCTGGGGGCTGCCCGGGTCTATCTGGCTCCGTCTTCGGAGGCCAGACGCCGTGGGCTGGGGGTGTTCCTTTTGCAGCTGGGCTTCAACTTTTTCTGGAGCATCCTCTTTTTCGGCCTGGGCCGCTATGGGTTGGCCCTTTTGTGGCTGCTTGTGATGTTGGGGCTGATTGCGGCCATGATCCGGCTGTTTTCCCAGGTGGATATCAAGGCGGCCCGGCTTCAGATCCCCTATCTTTTGTGGGTGCTCTTTGCCGCCTATCTCAATGCTGGAGTCTTTTTCCTCAATTCCTGACGGGCCTTGCCCTTTGGGAAACGGTGTATTATACTGAGGAAAAAGGCCGATACGATGAAAAAACGGCCCTTTGAGGGCCGTTTTTTCTGCGCAGGGAGTAAGGGAAGGAGTTTTGGGGAGTATGATCCTTTATTTTACAGGTACCGGCAACAGCCGGAAATGTGCCGGTTGGCTAGGGGCCAAGTTGGGAGAGGAATGGGTGGATATCGTCCCCACCATGAGAAAAGGGGAGTATGGGGCCTTTCAGTCAGAAACCCCATGGGTCTTCGTCTGTCCCACCTACGGCTGGCAGGCGCCTCGGGTGTTTGTGGATTTTCTCCGCCGCAGCCGGTTTGAGGGAAGCCGGCAGGCCTATTTTGTCCTGACCTGCGGCGGGGAGATCGGCAATGCAGGGGAGAGCCTGCGGACGCTTTGCCAGGAAAAGGGCTGGGAGTATCAAGGCGCGGCCGGAGTGGTAATGCCCGACAATTACCTGGTGCTCTTTTCGCCTCCTTCCCAGGAGGAGGGAGACAAGATGCTGGAGCGTGCCAAATCCCAGACGGACAAGCTGGCGGCGCTGATCCGAAAAGGGGAAGGGCTGCCGGAAAAACGCTCCACCTTTTTCGACCGGCTGAAAAGCGGGGCTATCAATCAGGGGATGTACCGGTTTTTCATCAAGGACAAGGCCTTTCGCACCCATGGCTGCGTCAGCTGCGGCCTGTGTCAGCGCCTGTGCCCTATGGGAAACATCCGCATGGTGGAGGGAAAACCCCAGTGGCAGGGAAACTGTATCCACTGCATGGCCTGCATTGCCCATTGCCCGGCGGAAGCCATTGAATATGGCCGGCGCACCCAGGGGAAGAACCGCTGGCATATATAGGAAGGTTTATGTGTTTATTTCTAAAAAATGGTGACTTTTATTTGCGGGTATGTTATAATATTCCACGCGTGGAGGTGGAATAATGAAAAAATCTTTAAGTTTATTGCTGGGGTTCATACTTGTTATTGCAATGATGAGTGGTTGTACAGGGGATAATTTGTCTGGAGAATCAAATGATTCGGCAGAACAATCTAAACACGATGAAGTTGTTTTTGCAGATAATGATTATGTGACTGCAACTTTTGAAAAAATCTATGATGCAACTGATATGGGTGTCGAAGGTGTTTTTTATATCGACATCAATGTGAAGAACAAAACAGATAAAGAGATTTGGATATATCTTGATAAAGCGTCTGTAAATGACGAGATGGTTCCTTTGGTAGGCAGTGGAGCACCTCTATATATTTTGCCAGAAAAATCAGGTCGAACTGGATTTTTCATTTCATTTTCTTCGTTGAGCATTACTTCCATAGATGAAGTGAAAAATATCAGTTTTGATTTGGTAGTTGCAGATAGAGATTCAATGGATGAAATAAACCGGGTAGAAGCTGTAAGTTTGGATTTTTAAACATTATGAGTATAGAAAAAGCCGCCTTGTAAGGCGGCTTTTTCTATTTAGGCGGGTTGCTCGTCCAGATTGGTGAGCCCCAGTTCCCGCACAATGATCTGGGCGGTTTTCAAAGCGCACAGGCCGGTGAGCCAGACGCATTGCTGGGCGTGTTCCTCCGGGCTCAGGGTGAACTGGCGGGTGAGGACCCGGCAGCAAAGGGGGTTTTT